>ERZ650303.217-NODE-217-length-17133-cov-4.835812_pt1 | contig 17133 bp, 14 predicted proteins | sample MGYA00376239_ERZ650303 | MGnify/ENA primary metagenome ERZ650303 (study PRJEB26733, sample SAMN07839262) | wastewater metagenome | biome: small river; feature: stream; material: water | place: USA: North Carolina | collected 2016-04-05 ... | reverse complement strand
GCTGATTGACAGCGAACCTTTATCCAACATGGCTTTTGTGAGTGTTACCGGCGCCAGTTGTTGCTGATAGTCACTCGATGGGGACTCAATGGTTAGTTGCACCTGGTCGCCGACAACTGGCGCAGTACCATCGTTTTTTCCGAGACTCGTCAAAAGTACAGTGAGCTCTGGCGTGGTATCGCTATATCGTTTAGCGCTGATCACATAAGCCGTAGCAGGCGATTGGTTATCAAGTATCGCTGATTGGCTTTGCGAAATCGTTGAAAAATCTGTCGCCGACTGAATAACGCTATTTGCACTTGCCAGGTCAGACACTAACGTTGCAACAGAGTTGGCACTGTGCAAATCATCGGTAAGAATGCTGACCAGCGTCGTGTTGTCCGACAAATCAACCGCACTCCCTTGCCGTACCAGCTGTGCCATTTTCTTTTGAATACTGTCTGCACGGGTGTTATCGGTCTGCGCTGCTGCGGCAATAACGGTTGCAATCTGTGCCGCTGCCTGCTGAGCCGCCAAGCTGTTGCCATCGGCACCAGAAAGCGGATCGTACGATGTAAGCGTCACGCCAGGATCTAGCTGGAGCCCAAACGCATTAGCCACTCTAGCCGAAGCTTCAGCAACACTCATAGGTAACCCAGCTGTTGCGGCATCTTGTATGGTTGCCTGGACCAAGGTCGTTAGCGGATTAATGACCAAAGAACCGGCAGGCGCAATGAGAGGAGTTGTTTGAGCAATCCCTGTGTCAATGTTTACCCCGCCGACGGCGATGATAGTGCCAGCTGGTAGCGCGCTCGACAGGAAAAAGTTGCCGTTTGCATCGGTGACAACCCCCGTAAACTCAGATTCCTGAGCAATGCCATCCCCATTGGTGTCAATGTAGATCTTTGCACCACGAATATAGCCATCGGCAACGACCCCCTGGATGAATCCACCGGCGTCATTCCCTGCGATATCCTGAATAGCGTTAGCATCGTTACCGCTGGTCGGATCTGTATACGATAAAGATAACGTAGTGCCTGAGGCGAATGCATTGGCCAGCGTCAGTACTAAGGTATTACCTGAAACCGAAACCCCAGTTACGGTATTGGTCAGACCACCGGTCGACACGGTAAATGCTGACGAAAGCGGGAGATGACCGGCATCTAACGGTTCGTTATAAGTTAGTGTGACCGTTTTGGTGGCGTGATCTGCTGACAATGACTGGATTTGCGGTGGGGTTGAATCACTGGCACCACTGCTATTGGAACCCCCACTACTCTTTGTCCCCTGAGCAATGGCTACGGCGATACCACCAACGCCCAAAGCGCCCAATACACCTAGGGCAATTATATTGGCTGTCGAAAGACTCGTATCAGGACTATCTACAACACTGTCTGCTGCTGCACTATGCGTCGCGTCAAGATCAACCGGGCTAGATGAAGAACCCGTGGCGTCACTCACTAGATTTATTTCCTGCGCTAGGACGATTTGATGCTCGGCAATAAACGAGGCTGTAGAACCGCTGGCAGAGGAACCAGAAATAGGCGTTTCTTCTGCTAATAGTTCGGATCGCGTAGCATCGCTTTCAATCAGTAGTTTTTTGTCCCAAATTGTGCTGGTAGAACTTTTATGGGCGGATAATTTTTCACCAACAGGTAGTGGATTCTTTTGCTGCGCAAACTCTTCGTGACGATCAAAAAGGGCTTTTGATTCCTGTGGTGCTGATGTCTTGCCCGTTGATCGACGAGGGGAGGAATGCTTGCCTGACCTTGTGCTTCTCATGGTTGCCGCCACTCAATGTGTTAATTCATTGATTTTAAAATTTTCCTTGAGTTGAATGCTGACGAATCCTTGCATTCTCTATTGTGAAATTCCTGTGGAATGGGGCAGATAGGTGCAGTGAAAAATCGTGATTTATAGGGTACAAGGGAGCCAAAGACAGAATCGGTTACCGTTAGGTAGCCGATTCGATATTTCTATACTGCCGTGGTGGAGTTCGGCAATGTGCGCTACAAATGCAAGACCCAACCCGACTCCCGGTTTGGTTTGGATATTTTTGGCACGTACATAAGGTTTGAAAATGTCTACGTGCTGTTCGGCGGGTATTTTTGCACCGTTGTCCCAGACGATAATGCCGATTTGATTCTCGCGCAGGGTGAAGTCAATGCCGATTGGTTCGTTGGCAGGTGAGTACTTGCATGCGTTATCGATCAGGTTTAACAAGGCAATTTCCAGTAACCCAAGATCGCTCTTTAATGTGACTTCGGGTACGGGTTTCAACTCAATTTGCCTGTCACTGTGATATCCGCGTGCTGCACGGATAACCTGCGCTAGAAGCGCTTGTAAAGCGACAGGTGCTGCGTTGATCATGGAGATCGGCTGTTGCAGTTGATCACTCTTGAGCCATTGATCAAACAGGGTCGCCAGACGGTGGGTTGCCCCCAAAATCGTTTCCGCCCGGCCGTCCACCTTGTTGATTCCGAGTTGATTTTCCCGTTGTAAAAGCGTGGACTGGGTTTCGATAATGCCTAGAGGATTGCGGAATTCGTGCGCAATCATGGCACCGAAGCGTACGTACTGTTCACGCGTATTTCGTTCATCCAGTGCAATCTGTTGCAGCTTCTGCGAACGTTCGGTGACCTTCCTTTCCAAAATCGCCTCGTTTTCCTGCGCTACTGCCAGTAGTTTGCTGCGGGCTTCTAGCGCTGCCTCCTGAGCAAAAATTCGCTGCTCGCGTTCTGTATGAATACGGTGCGCGAGCGCAAAAGACAGCAGGAGCATTTCTGCGCAAGATCCAAGCTGCAAGGCATACAGTGTCAGACTATTGCTGGGAAGCAAATCAAAAGCGCGTAATGCTGCGACTGAGGCGCCGATCCAAACAGAGCCGCAGGCCATCAGAAAATAGAGTGCACTTCGATTGCCTGAACGATAAGCGCGCAGGCCGGCCAGAAAGGTGCTCAGCGTGGCGGGCAACGTGATCAGCAGCACCAACTCGAAAATCGAGGTTGGCGAAAAATGGCCCCAAACACTGGCGGCTAGTAGTGCTGCGGCCATTACATAAGTGATTGCCAGCGCGTTGAGCCAGAGATTAAGTTTGGGTGATGTAATCCGCGTCCGCAAAAAACTCGTGGTAAACCAGAGTGACAAAGCTCCTGCCATACTGAAAAAAGTGGTTTGAGCCACCGTATCCCAATGCCCTGCCATTGGCCAGAAATAGAGCCGCCCATAGCCGTTGCCGGCAAACATACCCAAGCCCATGCTCAGTGCAAACAGCGTGTAATACAGATAGCTACGATCTTTTAAGCTCAGGAATAGCAGAAAGTTATACAGCGCCAGCGCGAGTAGACCGCCAAAATAGAGTGCCTGAGTCAGCAGTTTGTCTGAAAACTCTCGGCTGAATGCTGCACGGCTCCAGAGTGTGAGTGGCAAGGTTAGGGCGTATTGTGATCGAACGCGCAAATAAAATGTCTGAGGCACCGTGGTTAAATGAATCGGCATCACATATAGTGGATAAAAAATCGGTTTTTGGTCGGATGAGAAATCGGTTCCTACCTGAATCGGTTGCCGGCCTGGTGCGTAAAAGCTCAGATCATTTAGACTGAGATAAGGGATTTCCAGCATCCAATCATCTGATGCTAGGGGGGAGCGTTGCAGAGTTAGCTTGATCCAGTAGGTCGCATCAGTGAACCCGAAATTTATCTCGCCGCCGTGGTCCGCCTTTTGTAGGGTAAAGCGTTTCTGGATGGCCGGGGTCAGAATCTGGTCAAATCCGAGCTGGCCGGTTGCATCCTTGTAAACCTCGGCGACGGATAAGGGGTTTATCTGGCGTGTCTCCGCTTGCACCATCAGGGCTTGAGCGTTAGTTTGTGCCAGCGCGGTCCAAGGAGCGCATATGGCCAGTCCTGCACAGAGCAGAAGGCGCAATAGCCATATCGCTAACGGGCGCAGATGAATCAGAGGCATGAAATTTATTATGAAGAAAACGGTTAATTTAAACTGTTATATCAGGGAAATATTCCGGCAGCGAAATACCGACTTAAATTGTAAGAATTTGTCGGAGGTGCTGTTTTAAGAACTGTTGGATACTACGATAATAGTTCATGTAATTTATTATTTCGGTGGTTATGACAGTTCGAATTTTGGTCGTTGAAGACGAGACTGACTTGCGCAGCGGATTATGCGATCTGCTGGCATTGGAAGGCTATGAGGCTGCCGGTGTCGGCTCAATTGCCGCATACCATGCGTGGGCCGAAAATAATCACTATGACATTCTGTTGTTGGATCGCACGCTGCCCGATGGTGAAGGCTTGGATATTTTACGCGCGCACAGAAATGCCCATGGTTTACCGGTCATTATCATGTCCGGTAAAGGGCAGCCTGAAGACCGGGTGGCTGGGCTTGAAGCCGATGCTGACTATTACCTCGTCAAACCCGTAGATGTTAGCGAACTCATTGCGCTCGTCCGCCGGTTTGTGCGCCGGCGGGAAGTTCCCGTCGCGCAAACTTATCACCTCGACGGCCAGCGCTGGAAGCTGCACATGCCTGACAAAAGCATTGTGTCACTGACCCGTAGCGAAATGAATCTGATGGGTTGCTTTGTCGAGCAACCGGGCCTGACTGTCAGCCGTGACGAAATTATTCGTGCACTCGGCGGCCGGCCGGATGTCTATGACGAGCGGCGCCTGGAAGTTATGATTCGGCGTTTTCGCAAAAAGATTGCTGACAGCGGTTATAGCGACTTCCCGTTGGCCACCGTCTATGGCGTTGGCTATGCCTTCAATGAACGTGTCGAAATGCGCTGACGCGCGAAACTCAGACAGGCTTCTGGCAGCGCTCTTCTTAAAAGCAGCTAATTCGAATTTATCGGTGGTCTGTGATTGGGCTGTTAGGATAGGTTGGCAGCCAGAAGACCAATAACCCCGGCGCCAAGAATCAGTATGACCGGGTTGATCCTGGTTTTGATCAGGAGCAAGCCAACCAGAAGTGCAACAGCGCACGATTGCCAGTTGACCAGTGATTCTTTGGCAATGGTGTAGACGCCGGAGCACATGAGACCTATGGAGATTGGCTCCAGTGCCTGTTGTAGGCTATGCCGCCATGGCGTATCGCCGATGCGCGCCCATAGACGACCCGCATATAGGCACAGGATGCTCGAGGGGATAAAAAAGGCGAGGGCCACAATGAAGGCACCGACGATGCCATCAATCATTTCGCCCATGATGAGCACCGCCAGCATGTTTGGCCCCGGTGCGAGTTGGCCAACACTATAGGCGTGCACAAAATCGGTTTGACTGAAGTTGAAATATTGGTGAAGCAACGTCTGCATTTCGGGCAGCACGGCAGAGCCGCCACCTACTGCCAGTAAAGACAGCATTGAAAAGACGCTAGCGAGTTGTATCCAGGAGGTCATTGCTCGACGCCTGGTTTATGTATTTGAGTTGGCCGGTAAATAAAAAGCGCCAGCGGTAATACGATGCCGAGTACGAGATAGAGCGGCCATTTCACAATGCTCATCAGTACGAAGGTCAGCACAAGCAGCGCAAGTGATTTGCGCTTCTTAAAGGTGCGCTCGCCGAGATTCCAGGTGACGGTCGCCAGAAGGGCAGCCGCTGCGGCTGCAACGCCCCCCAGTACATGATTGGCCATAGGGTGATCGCTATTGATGCCATAGAGCACGCCGATGGTCAGGACAATGATGCCGCCGGGAAGCAGCAGGCCGATGGCCGCAGCCCAGGCGCCTAGGGCACCGCGCAAACGATCTCCCATGAGAATGGCGATGTTGACCGAGTTTAAGCCGGGCATGGTCTGGCTGATCGACAGCATAACGATGAACTCATCGCTATCGACCCAGCGGTAGCGTGTTACTAGGAGTTCTTTCAGATAGGCGACGATACCGCCACCAAAGCTGATGGCACCCACCACAAAGAATTGCCAGAAGATCTGATGGAGCGAGATCTGTGGTGTGGCAGGATTATTCTTTGCTGCCATAAATCATTGCTGTTTTGGTGGTGCCCAGCGCGATGTCTTTGGCAAAAAATTCTTGCAGCTTCTTAAAGAATTTGTCTGCTAGGCGGTGGGCATTAATGTCTTTGCGGTTGCTTTTGTTGACCCTGTAGGCAAAAGCGAGTTCGCCCACCATGGGGTCGCCAACGGTGTGGAACCAGATGGCAATTTCGCAATGGGCGTGCACTGTTTCTGAGAAAGCGATATTGCCCAGCGTGACACAGGCTTCTAATACTTTGTTTTTGGCGTTTCCCACGATGCGTAACTGTTGATCAAACGGCAGGTTGACCTCGGCCAGACCGGGAAAAACGGGTAGTAGTGCTGACAGCTTCCTTTTAGGGACGCGTTCAACAGGGACCTGATCAATAACGGCATTGTGTGAGTACAGACGACGAATAGAACCGATTGGGCCGTCCTTGAGTATTTCTTCTTTGAAGCGGGTGCGGAACGGGATGTCTGTTTTAGGGATTGGGTTCAACTCCCAGGCGCGGTTAATGTCTTCTGATCGGCATTTGAAAGTGACTTCGCACCAATCGTCGGTCCAGGCTTCTTTGCGCGATTCACGAACACGCAGAATCAATTTGTTGCGGCGTAGGGCATTGTCCATGGTATCTACGAAGTAGATGTTCCGCATGCCACTGTTGAGCGTTTCTGGAATGGTGAATAGCAAGCCCTGTTCTTCGCAGAGATTGTGGATTTCGGTTTGCAATTCGGTAATGCGGTGACGCCTGTCCAGGCCACGAGGCTTCAGCAGCAGTTTAAACTCCCGATTGGTGATGCGTTTATCGAGCTTGCTGAGTTCTTCCGGAGACTTATCTTTTTTGGCCATGGCTAATCTGCTGGACAATGGAGGACTTCAGTCTAACATTGCTGCTTCAGCTTATATATTTCTGATGAATTTTCCTTATGTCTTGTCCCATCGAAATTCGTGAAGCACGTGGTGTGCGTACGCTGCATTTTGGCTCGGATTGGGTGCAGGGAGCCATGCGGGTTGCACGCACGAGGGATCTGGAGTTGACCTATACACGGGAGATGATGGCCGCTTTGTTGCTGTCGGCTAGCTGGCCGGCGTTGCCTAAGCGGATTCTGCAGATCGGTTTGGGGGCGGCATCCCTGGTCCGGTTTATTGATGCCAATCTGCCAGATGCGCACCAGACGGTAGTGGAGCTGGAGCCGGTAGTCGTTGGTGCGGCACAGCAGTGTTTTAATCTGCCGCCGATGGGGGATCGTTTGCAGGTTGAGATTGCCGAAGGTTCGGATTGGATGGCGACCTCAACCGATCAATTTGATTTGATTCTGATTGATGGCTTTGACGCGGATGGTGAGACAGGTGAGCTCGAAAGCTTGGCCTTTTATCAGCATTGCCGAGCACGTTTGGCCGAGGGTGGGCTATTGGTCTGTAACTTCTTAAGCCGTAGCCCGCATTTTCTGAAAAGCTGTCTTTCGTTGGACGCTGCGTTTCATGGACAAACGCGATTGTTGCCACAAACGCCTGGTGGCAATGTGATTGCCTTAGGCGCGTTGGCGCCTACCGTTCAATTAGATGAAGCCTTATTAAAAGAACGCGTGGCGCAACTGAATACAGAGACTGGGTTGGATCTTATGTCTTTGGCAGAACGTATCGTTGCGCAGGAAGACGGGCTGCCGTTTGGTGTGTAAAAGGTTGTTACCAGCTAATCGTTTCCGTAGCGCTGATACAACGTTCTATTAGCTGCACCATAGGTGCTGCCCGTTGTGAAAAGCGAACGATCACGGGCGCGTTCTCATCTTCTTCGACGTTCAGGTCTTCTGGCCAAATAACAGGATTGGCTGCTTTATCCACTTCAATGGCTGTTTTGAGGCGTTCTAGATAACCGGGCAGCTGGGCCGTGGTTAATTCACCATGCGCCGGCAGGTGTAGCGTATTCAATAAAGTTTGTGCGTCTTCGCCGAACATGATGACGCTGCCTTGGGTAGATGATTGGAACTTAATGAGGCTCATGGCACTAGTTTTTCGGTAGTTTTTATTTCTGTTTTAACTTTGATCGTTTCTTGAATTGACATGAAGTCAGGAATTTCAATGTTTTCGCGTTCCAGTATGGCTTCAAGCTTCGAGGCATGTTTCATTAACCAGGCTCTTCGAAAGAGTACTGACATGTTAATCATGGACGAAGTGGCGAGCGCGATAGCAAACAAACCAGAAAGTGCAATGACGATGGCGATGAACTTCCAGCCCAAGGGCATGACCTCCGTCACGATACCCATGGTGGTGTAACAGCTACCTGCAAACATGATCGCATCCATGGGGTCCTTGACCAACGCTAGGCCATGGAGTGCCAATCCCCAGAGGATGATTACAATGATCTGTACGATCATGAGATAGGTGATTGCTAAGAAGTAATGATGAAATACGCCAGTGGGATTCTGCTTGTTCAGGCATATCCGGCCGCGAATCTCAAAATTAATAGTGATCCGACGCAAAAAGAAAACGTTAATCCATAGCGCGGCGAACAGACCGATGATACCTAAAGGCAAGTTTTTGAAAAACGGAAATAGTTCCAGTGTGTGCGCGCTGGTCAGTGTTTCCATAGATTCTAGTTCCAGATTGGGTGAGTTACTTTACGCTGCTTCAGCGATCATGCCGCTGTGGCGCAATAGCGCATCGACCTGCGGGTCACGACCACGGAAAGCACGGAAAGATTCAATAGCAGGCCGCGAACCGCCCACCGAGAGGATTTCTTTGAGGAAGCGTGCACCCGTCACTGGATCGACCGGATTGCCGCTTTCTTCGAAGGCAGCGAAGGCATCCGCCGAAAGCACCTCCGCCCACTTGTAGCTGTAATAACCTGCGGCATAACCGCCTGCAAAGATGTGCGAGAAGCTATTCGGAAAACGATGCCAGGCCGGTGGCTGAATCACGGCAACTTCCTGGCGGACTTTGGCCAGCGTATCAAGCACAGGTGCGCTGCAAGCCGGGTCGCTATGGATGAGCAGATCGAAGAGCGCGAATTCCAGTTGGCGCAGCGTGAAGAGACCACTCTGGAAGTTCTTGGCGGCCAGCATCTTGTCGTAGAGTGCACGCGGTAGCGGGGCGCCGGTGTCGACATGCGCCGTCATGTCCTGCAGGACAGACCATTCCCAGCAGAAGTTTTCCATGAACTGCGAGGGTAGTTCAACTGCATCCCACTCAACACCATGAATGCCGGAGACAGCCAGATCTTCGATCTGGGTCAGCATATGGTGCAGGCCATGCCCGGTTTCGTGGAAGAGTGTAATCACATCGTCGTGCGTGAAGGTGGCAGGCTTGTCTCCTACCGACGCCGGGAAGTTACAGTTGAGGTAGGCGACCGGGGTTTGGATACCGCTCTTGATACGGCGGCGGGTAAGCGCTTCATCCATCCAGGCGCCGCCGCGCTTTTCTTCGCGGGCATAGAGATCCAGGTAGAACTGCCCGATCAGTTGGTTGTCTTTGGTAATGCGGAAAAAACGGACGCTGGGGTGCCAGACCGGTGCGGTATCCGGCGTGATCTGCACGCTGAACAAACGCTCAATAACACTGAACAAGCCGCCTAGGACTTTGGGTTCCGGGAAGTATTGTTTTACTTCGTCATCCGAGAAGCTGTAGCGGGCCTGTTTGAGTTTCTCCGAGATGTAGGCGATGTCCCAGGGTTCGATGGCGTCAAAGCCCAGTTCGTTTTGTGCGAATTGCGTTAGCTCCGCAAGGTCCGCAGCACCATAAGGTTTGGCGCGTTGTGCCAGATCACGCAGGAAGGCCAATACCTGTGGCACGTTATCGGCCATCTTGGGCACGAGCGACACTTCGGCGTAGCTCTGGTAGCCGAGCATCTGTGCCATCTCTGAGCGCAGCTTGAGAATCTCGTCGATGAGTGCAGCGTTGTTCCATTCCGGCTTGCTGGCGCAATCGCTGAACTCGCTAGCGCGAATGGCGTAGGCGCGGTACATCTGGGCACGTAGCGGGCGATGGCTGGCGTACTGCATCACAGGAAGGTAAGACGGTGCCTGGAGGCTGAAGCGCCAGCCGGTGATACTGGCTTTTTCAGCGGTGGCTTTAGCGGCGGTCTTCACATCGGTCGGAAGACCATCCAATTCGGCTTCGTTAGTGACATCCAGCTGGAAGGCGTTAGTCGCATCGAGCAGATTTTCCGAGAACTTGGCAGCAAGTTGTGAGAGGCGTTCTTGTAATGCCTGGAAGCGTGGCTTGTCGCTGTCGGGTAGTTCAGCACCGGAGAGACGAAAGTCGCGGATCTCATTTTGGAGAATGCGCTGGCGTGCCGGGCTGAGCGTTGAGAACTCTGGGCTGGCGGCCAGGGCTTGATAACGTTTAAACAGCGCCAGATTCTGGCCAAGACCTGCATAGAACGTCGTGACCTCTGGCAGCATGGCGTTATAGGCCTCGCGCCAGGGTGGGATGTCATTAACGCTGTGTAGATGACCGACGATGCCCCAGGCGCGCGACAGACGCTCCAGGTTGTCTTGCAGTGGTTCTGCGAAGTCTGTCCAGGTCGCAGGAACATCAGGCTTTAACAGGCGTTCGACTTCAGTGCGTGCTTCGTTGAGCAACTGGCTGATTGCTGGCTGTACATCAGCAGGTTGAATGGCATCAAAGCGGGGAAGCCCCGCAAAATCGAGTAGTGGATTCATGTCGGGGCTTCCTGTGTTGCTTTTGTTATGTGTTTCCGGAGAAATTATTCAACGACTTTCTGTCCGGTGAGTTTTTCAAAGGCTTCATGGTACTTGGCAGCCGTTTGTTCAATCACCTCTTTAGGCAATGTGGGGCCGGGTGCCTTTTTATTCCAGTCCAGTGTTTCTAAATAATCGCGGACGTATTGTTTGTCGTAAGACGGCGGGTTGCTGCCCGGCTTCCAGGCATCTGCTGGCCAGAAGCGTGAGGAATCCGGCGTCAGGATCTCGTCGATCAGGTGCAATTTGCCTTGGGCGTCGATACCGAATTCAAACTTGGTGTCGGCGATGATGATGCCCTTGGTCGCGGCAAAGTCGGCAGCAGCCTGATACAGAGCAAAAGCGGCATCACGTGCTTCGGTGACCAGTTGTGCGCCGGTCTTACCGGTGCCTTCCAGCAGGGTGTTGAGTTCTTTGTCGCAATGCGCTTGAGCTTGCTCGAAGGAGATGTTCTCGTCGTGATCGCCCACGGCAGCCTTGGTGGCCGGCGTAAAGATCAGTTGCGGCAGCTTATCTGCCTGCTTGAGGCCAGCCGGAAGCTTGATGCCGCAGACGGCACCGGTGTCCTGATAGTCCTTCCAGCCCGAACCGATGATGTAACCACGCACCACGGCTTCGATCGGTAGCGGACGCAGACGTTTGACTACGACGGCACGGTTGCGGACTTGTGCGCGTTCATTCTCGGCGACTACGGTTTCCGGATCGATGTCGGTGCTGTGCGTTGCAACGATGTCGGCGAGCTTCTTGAACCAGAAGCTGGCTGTTTGCGTGAGCACTTTGCCTTTGCCCGGAATCGGATCCGGTAGGATCACATCAAAGGCCGACAGACGATCGCTGCTGACGACGAGTAGTTTGTCGTCACCGACGGCGTAGATGTCGCGCACCTTGCCCTTGGCGATCAGGGGCAGGCTGGTGATGGTCGATTCGAACAGGGCTTGAGACATAAGGATTACCAGTAAAAATTAACGAACGACTTGATTCAGTTCGCCCTTGGCGTACTTCTCAGCCATCTTGTCGAGGCTGATCGGCTTGATCTTGCTGGCTTGGCCGGCACAGCCAAAGGCTTCGAAGCGGGCTTCGCAAACCTTCTTGGCGGCTTCGCGCGCTGGCTTGAGATATTCGCGTGGGTCGAACTTGCTCGGATTCTCGACGAAGAAGCGACGGATCGCGCCGGTCATGGCCAGACGGATGTCGGTGTCGATGTTGATCTTGCGCACGCCGTGCTTGATGGCTTCCTGAATTTCTTCTACTGGCACGCCGTAGGTTTCTTTCATGTCACCGCCAAATTCGCGAATCTCGGCCAGCAGTTCTTGTGGCACTGACGACGAACCGTGCATGACGAGGTGGGTGTTCGGGATGCGGGCGTGGATTTCCTTGATGCGCCAGATGGCGAGGATGTCGCCGGTGGGCTTTTTGGTGAACTTGTAGGCGCCGTGGCTGGTACCGATGGCGATTGCCAGGGCATCACACTGGGTGGCTTTAACGAAGTCAGCGGCCTGATCCGGATCGGTCAGCAGTTGCTCCATGGTCATCTTGCCTTCGGCGCCGTGACCGTCTTCCTTGTCGCCTTGCATGGTTTCCAGCGAGCCCAGCACACCCAGTTCGCCTTCGACAGAGACGCCGATGCTGTGCGAGAGCTCGACAACCTTGCTGGTGACATCGACGTTGTATTCAAACGATGCAACGGTCTTGCCGTCTTCCATCAGCGAACCATCCATCATTACTGACGAGAAGCCGGAGCGGATAGCGCCCATACAGACGGCCGGGCTTTGGCCGTGATCCTGGTGCATCACCACCGGAATATGTGGATAGGCTTCAAGCGCCGCCAGAATCTGATGACGCAGGAAAGGCTCGCCAGCGTATTTGCGGGCGCCCGCAGAGGCTTGCATGATCACCGGTGCATTCAGTTTATCTGCACCTTCCATGATGGCCCAGACCTGTTCCATGTTGTTGACGTTAAACGCAGGTAGGCCGTAGTTGTTTTCGGCAGCGTGGTCGAGCAGTTGACGCAGGGAAACGAGTGACATGGAAATCTCCGGAGAAGGTTGCCGGTTAAGCTAGGTTTAAATTAACCCGTTAGGTCGGGGGTTGCATGATCCCCAACATGAACGATTTTGAGTGTGTTGGTGCCGCCAGGTGTGCCGATCGGTTCGCCAATCGTCATTACAACCAGGTCACCGCGTTCGACAGCGCCTTGGTCCAGCAGTACGGCTTCTGCATCGGCCAGCATCATGTCGCGGTCGGGTTGGCTGCGGGGCATGAGCATCGGATAGACATCACGGAACAGCGTCATGCGGTTACGGGCAGCCGTATCCGGTGTGAGTGCAAAGACTGGTACGCCGCAATTCAGGCGGCTCATCCACAGTGCAGTGGAACCCGATTCGGTGAGCGCGGCGATGGCCTTCACTTTGAGGTGATGCGCGGTCCAGATGGCAGCCAGAGCAATCGATTGATCGACCCGGGTGAAGATGCGGTCGAGAAATTCGCGATCCAGTTCGACGGCGTAGGAGCGCTCGGCTTCAAGGCAAATGCGTGACATGGCCTCGACGGTTTCCACCGGATATTGACCACTTGCCGTTTCGGCCGAGAGCATCACGGCGTCGGTGCCATCGAGTACGGCATTGGCCACATCTGATACTTCGGCACGCGTGGGAATCGGCGAGGTAATCATCGATTCCATCATTTGCGTCGCCGTAATGGCGAGCTTGTTCATCTCGCGCGCCATACGAATCATGCGCTTTTGCAGGGCGGGCACGGCGGCATCACCGACCTCTACGCCCAGGTCGCCACGGGCGACCATGATGCCGTCGGAAGCTTCAAGAATTTCTGCCAGATTTTCGATGGCTTCGGTGCGTTCAATCTTGGCGATGATCAGCGATTTGCCGCCAGCCTTTTTCATGAGGTCACGCGACAGATGAATGTCTGCGGCTTCACGCGGGAAGGAGATGGCGAGGAAATCGGCGTTGATTTCCGCGGCCGTGATCATGTCGGCTTTGTCTTTATCTGTCAGCGCGGGCGCGGACAGGCCACCGCCTTTGCGGTTGATGCCCTTATTGTTCGATAGCGGGCCACCGACCTGCACCTTGGTGTGAATCTCCGGGCCGTTCACGGCCGTGACATTCAATACAACGCGGCCGTCATCGAGTAACAGCACATCGCCGGCATGCACATCGTTTGGTAGTTCCGGATAGTCCAGGCCGACACGTTCCTGATTGCCCAGCTTACAGGCAGCATCCAGGATGAAATCAGCGCCTTTGGCCAGTGTGATCTTGCCATCGGCGAATTTGCCGATGCGGATCTTGGGGCCTTGTAGGTCCACCAGAATGCCAACGGGACGGCGATATTGTTGTGCTAGATCCCGCACCAACTTGGCGCGGGCACGATGGTCGTCTGGCGTACCGTGACTGAAATTGAGGCGGACAACATCTACGCCCGCAGCAATCAGTGCACCCAGCGCCTCCGGTGATGAACTGGCGGGGCCGAGGGTTGCGACGATCTTGGTGCTGCGGAGCATAGTGATCCTTTCGGATTAGCCGTTAGCGCGGGCTTCGAGTGCTTCGATGGCCGGCAGGGTTTTGCCTTCCAGGAACTCCAGGAATGCGCCGCCGCCGGTCGAGATATAACCGACGTCATCAGCAATCTTGAATTTGGCAATTGCGGCCAGGGTGTCGCCGCCACCAGCAATCGAGAACGCGTCTGAGTGGGCAATGGCCGAAGACATCATCTTGGTGCCGCCAGCAAACTGATCGTGTTCGAAGACACCGACCGGGCCGTTCCAGATGATGGTGCCGGCGTGGGCGATGATGTCTGACAGGCGGGCGGCCGTTTTAGGGCCAACGTCCAGAATACGGTCGTGAGCAGCCACTTCGTCTACCGGGATCTTGTTGGCGCGAGCGAGGGCCGACACTTCATCGGCAACTACCACGTCAACAGGTAGCGGTACTTCGGCGCCACGCGCCTTCATCATGTCCATGATGGCTTGTGCTTCTTTAACCAGCTCCGGTTCAGCCAGCGACTCACCGATACGATGACCCGAAGCCAGCAGGAAGGTGTTGGCGATACCGCCGCCAACGATCAGTTGGTCAACCTTTTCGGCCAGTGATTTGAGAATGACGAGTTTCGAAGAGACCTTGGCGCCGCCGACGATTGCCACCAGTGGGCGCGCCGGGTTTTCAATGGCTTTTGCCAGGGCGTCAATTTCACCGCCCATCAACATGCCAGCACAGGCCACTGGGGCAAAGCGGGCGATACCGTGGGTGGTTGCTTCGGCACGGTGGGCCGTACCGAAGGCATCGTTCACGTAGACATCACAGAGCTTGGCCATCTTCTGGGCCAGTTCTTCATTGTCTTTCTTCTCGCCTTTATTGCAGCGGCAGTTTTCCAGCAGGACCACTTCGCCTGGTTTGACTTCAAAGCCACCGTCGACCCAGTTCTGGATCAGACGGACGGGCTTGTTAAGTAGCTGACCCAGACGTACGGCAACGGGCATCAGGGTGTCGTCGGCCTTAACTTCGCCTTCAGTCGGACGACCGAGGTGCGAGGTGACCATGACGGCGGCACCGTTATCCAGGCAATACTTGATCGAAGGGATCGATGCGCGGATACGGGTGTCTTCGGTGATGTTACCGGCATCATCTTGTGGGACGTTCAGGTCGGAACGGATGAAAACGCGCTTGCCGCGCACATCAACATCGGTCAGCTTCTTAACATTCATGATCAGGCTCCGTGGTAACGGGAATTACTTGGCATTAATCCAGGCGCGGGCGGTGTCCAGCATGCGGCAGCTGTAACCCCACTCGTTGTCGTACCAGGCCAGAACCTTGACCAGTGTGCTGCCGTCTTCGGCTTGAATGACGCGGGTTTGCGTGGCATCAAAGGTCGACGAGTGCGGATCGTGGTTGAAGTCTGACGAAACCAGCGGATCGTTGTTGACGGCCAGTACGTTCTTCATCGGACCGTTGGCAGCAGCAGTCATCAGGCTGTTGATTTCGTCCTTGGTCGTTGGGCGATCAGTGGTGAAAGTGAGATCGACCAGCGACACGTTAATGGTCGGTACGCGCAGGGCGAAACCATCAAACTTGCCCTTCAGTTGTGGCAGCACCAGACCCACGGCAGCAGCAGCACCAGTCTTGGTCGGGATGATGTTCTGAGCAGCGGCGCGGGCGCGACGCAGATCCTTGTGGCGCACGTCCACGGTGACCTGGTCGTTGGTGTAGGCGTGAACGGTGGTCATCAGGCCGGACTTGATGCCAACGTTGTCCGACAGAATCTTGGCAACCGGTGCCAGGCAGTTGGTGGTGCACGATGCGTTCGACACAACGGTCATGTCGCCCTTCAGCACATCGGTGTTCACGCCGAATACCACGGTGGCGTCCACATCGTCGCCGCCCGGGGCCGAAATCAGCACGCGCTTGGCACCTTGCTCCAGCAGGGCTTGAGCCTTTGCTTTCGAGGTGTAGGCACCGGTACATTCCAGCACCATGTCGACCTTGTGATCAGCCCAGTTGATGGCCTTCGGGTCTTTGGTCGAGTAGAACGGAATCTTCTTGCCATCAATGATGATGCAGTCTTCGCCTTCGATTTCTACCGAAGTGCGGAAGCGGCCATGCGTGGTGTCGTACTTCAGCAGGTGGGCGTTGGTCTTCAGATCGCCGGAGGCGTTGATGGCAACCAGATTGAACTCATTCTGCAGGCCCAGCTCATAGATTGCACGCAGGGTGCAACGACCGATACGACCGAAACCATTAATTGCGACATTGATAGCCATGGTAAATCTCCGTGTATTTAAATATGAGACTGCAGATTAGTTAGAAATCACACCGCGGACGGTGTTAACAACGTTTTCGACGGTGAAGCCGAATTCCTTGAACAGCAAATTGGCCGGTGCCGATTCACCAAAGCGGGCGATGCCGACAACGGCGCCGTCCAGACCCACATATTTGTACCAGCCATCCGGGTGTCCGGCTTCAACCGCAACGCGGGGCAGGCCAGCGGGCAATACCTGGTCACGCCAGGCTTTATCCTGTTTGTCGAAGGTGGTGGTCGAAGGCATCGACACCACGTTGACGGCAACGCCGGCTTCAGCCAGCGCAGCTTGTGCATCGAGCGCCAGTTTTACTTCAGAACCGGTGGCGATCAGCACGGCTTGGGCGTTGGCTGCTGCCGAAACCACATAACCACCACGGGCAATGTCAGCGGCAGCCGTTTTGTTGGCGACCGGTGGCAGATTCTGGCGCGAGAGCAGCAGTGCTGTCGGGCCATCGTTGTTTTCAATACCCTTCACCCAGGCGATGGCCGTTTCGGTGGCATCGGCCGGACGCCAGACATCCAGATTCGGAATCAGGCGCAGTGAGGCAGCGTGTTCAATTGGTTGGTGGGTCGGACCATCTTCACCCAGACCGATGGAGTCGTGGGTGTAAACCATGATCTGACGTACTTTCATCAGCGCGGCCATACGAATGGCATTACGGG
>ERZ650303.216-NODE-216-length-17139-cov-4.703465_pt1 | contig 17139 bp, 2 predicted proteins | sample MGYA00376239_ERZ650303 | MGnify/ENA primary metagenome ERZ650303 (study PRJEB26733, sample SAMN07839262) | wastewater metagenome | biome: small river; feature: stream; material: water | place: USA: North Carolina | collected 2016-04-05 ... | reverse complement strand
AAGGTCAGCCTCTCGGGTGCTACTGCGATGCCTGGTTATGGAGCAGGTGCCTGGCTCGCAGGCATAGAGTTCAATGCTTGGGGTGGCGCCTACACGACCAAGATCATTTCAAGTAACGACGCCACGGATGCTATTACCGTTCGGTCGGAGAATCTGCAGTACGGTGGTGGCTCCAAGATAACTGGCGGAAACAGCGGGACGCAGTTCACAAATGCAGCCGGTGGAGGCTTGCTTATTCAAGTCAACTCGCTTGACGATGGGGTCGTGGCGACACTTGGTGTAACCGGGCCGATCGTAATTGAACCAGTCAGTGCGTCGTTTGTGGATGCTTTGAATATTGACTCTGGATATACGATGGCCTCAAATCCCGCAGGTATCACCCTCGGAAAGGCTGGCAACACATCAGCCGTCACGACGTCTATCGGCATCACCAGCACAGGCCCAATCCGTGTCTATGGCGGAAACATCACAACTACGGCCAACCTGGCGGTGACAAACTCTAGTGAAATATTGCTCAAGGCCTCTGAGGATATTTTGATCGGAGCTGGCACGAACGCAACCACTCGCCGCGAACTCAGCACCTTTGGTGGACCAATTACCCTTTGGTCGAATTCTGACTATTCGGGCTCGGGAGCAATCGTCACTAACAACTTCAACTCGTTCTTGTCCCGCGGTGGCAAGATCACCATGGCCGGAGGCGCCTCCGCCACTGAAACATCCCCGACTGGTTTTGCGGTTGGCAGCGCAAGCACCGCCTCATACAAAGTGAGCACGGCCGATGTGGCCGCTGGTGCTGGAATTCGTCTCGGCAGCAGTTCCGTGGCAAGCAACCTAACCATTAGCTCGGATGGCGGTGACATCCTTATTCAGGGAACCACCGGTCGAAATACGACGAACGCCATGGGTCTCATTCAATATGCTGGTTCAACCATCGATGCCGGCACCGGCGCAATCAAGATCGATGGCCGTACCACCGGCACCGGCACAAATATCAACGGCCATGGCATCGAGCTTGGTTTCGATGGATCTGCCTCAACCGTCATCACGTCCGCCAAGCCTTCAGCTGATGCCATCGATATCAACGGACAAACTTCGGGCACTAGCACGGATGGCAAGGGCCTGAATTTCTGGTCTGGTGCTGCCACGACATACGTGAAGATCGCCGCCACCGGATTGCGTGGAAATGTGAAGCTAACCGGATCGGCCAGCACCTCAAGCATGCCTGGTGTGAGCATCAACTGGGCTCGAATCCTATCCACAACTGGCACTGTGACGATCGACTCGGGAACCAACCCAACGACTTTTGGCGCAAGTTCAACCAGCAGCGCGGTATACCTAGGTGCTGACACGGCAGGTGGAGCAACAGGCAATATCGATATAAACGCGGGATCGCTAACTTGGGCCGGAACTGTGAATGCTCGGGCCACTGGTGATCTCACTATTGATAGCGGAAGCTCTCAGTCATTCGCTTCAGGCGTCACAATCGCGTCGAACCTGTCGCTCGCAGAAGTTTCCAATGTGCGCATAGGCACGGCTGGCACATCCGCAGCATCTCAAAACACGGCAAACGTTACCCTCGCTGGGGCCTTGGCCTCAGCCGGAAACATCCGAGTTTACGGTGGCGACATTGCGGCTAATGCGAATGTCACGGGCAACGGTCTTGATGGACAGATTCTGCTAAAGGCAACGGGCTCAATTTCCCAGGCGGTCTCAACAGCTCTTCGGACGAACTCAGGCAAGATTGTGCTTTGGTCGGATGCCGATGAAACTAACGGCGGAAACGTAATCGTCAAGGGTTCGATTTGCTCTGCCCCGACGGCAACCACTTGCGACGCAAATGCAACCTCGGGTGGCGATGATGTGGTGATCGGTGGTGGAGCGGCCAGCGTCAGTGACACTAGTGTTCCTGGTGGCTATTCGACCGGCGCAGCCACAACCGACTACAACACCACCTCTGGAGTTGTTTTTGGAACCCTTGGAAGCAGCGGAACCGGAGCCAAACTCTATTCTGCCGGCGGAAATGTCAAGATTTCAGGTCGAACATACGTTACGGCAAGCGCTATTTCTTCCTATGCCTTTGGTGTGATTTTCATGAGTTCCAGTGAAATCCATTCGGGCTTGGGCAAGATCTTTATCGAAGGCAATAACTCAACCGGTTCGACGAGCTCGGGCTATCGATTCCCAGTTGAGTGGAACGCCTGGGGCGGCACGTCGAAGTTTACGTCGACCAACTCATCCTCGGACTCAATCACCGTTCGAGCAATCGAAACTCGAACCAGTAGCGGCATAAATGCAAATAATGCCGGAGGCGAATTCAAGAACCCTAACGGTGGTCTTCTTATTCAGACAGACAACTTCATGGCCAACATGATGGCAACGGTTAACGTTGGTGGGCCATTTGTGCTCGAGCCTGTGAACGACAACTTCTCAACCGCGTATGCGCTCGACAGCGACATTGTTTGGGGCGCGAATGTGCCAAGTTCAATTCGTGTTGGAAAGAGCACAAACACCACGGATGTGTCGATTTCGCAGCCGACAGCCTCAAGAGGAAACATCGAGGTTTATGGCGGAGCACTCTCAAACTCAGCGCTCGTTCAGAGCACCGGCGGAACGATTTCTTACACCGGTTCAACATTCAGCAACACCGCAGCTCTAAGCACGGATGGTCGCGACATTACTGTTACCGCCGACCAGATGACAATTGGCGCAGCGCTGACAGCCAACAAGACATCTTCGGGCATTGTCTCTCTGCTGCCTAAGTCTTCGGCAAAGAACATCGACTTGGGTGCATCAGACTCATCAACTTTGCTCGGTCTAACCAATACAGAACTCGGATACCTCACGGCTAACGTGCTGCGCGTCGGCAGCGTGGCTTCGGCTAATAATGTCAACGTTTCTGCCGCAATCACCGTGGCCGCGAACAAGGCTCCATCCGTGGCGATTCGCGCTAACGGAAATGTCACGAGTTCTAACTCAGCGACAATCTCGGCTCAGCATCTGGCGATTAGCGTAAACGGCACCATTAACTTGCCTGGTTCAAACGGCATCACTGGAAACCTTGCTTTAGTGGCTGCATCAGCCTCCGCAGGCTCCGGCATTTCCTTTGGTTCATCTGGCAACTACACGGCAGATGCGGTTGACTCGATTACTCCGATTTATGGCCTTGGCAAAAACGTCACTATTGACAGTGCTCCGGCGGTTGGAGCAACTGAAGTTCGCTACTTGAACCAAACTTGGTCGGCTCCGCCGGTTGTGACTGTGAAAGATGCGTATGGCTACGTAATTTCGGCAAATAACAACAAAAAGACCGCATACACGACGACTGTCACCGGCTCGGGAACCCCGACCATCGCCGGAGCGACACCTGTGGTTTCGGGTGGAACTCAGACCTTCAGCGCGCTGAACTTCACCTCCATTGGAACCACCACACTCACTTTCTCAACCGCCAACCTCGTTGCTGGCGGCACCAGCTCGGTTACAACTGGAACCTACGACGTTCAGGGTGGCGAACCGGCAAGCCTCGCGATTACCTATGACGCGACTGAAGCCCCTGCCGGCAAGACCGGTTTCGGCCTAAAGGTCACCCTCAAGGATGCCGGTGGAAACACCGTATCTGGCCCACACGCAACCGACGCAATCACCGTTGATGTGGCCGACGGCGACAACGATGCAACCAACAACGCGGCTGTGATCGCCGGTGGAACGCCAGCCACCGTCGCCGGTCTCGCTAACTTCTCAACCCTTCGCCTCAGTGGCAAGGTAGGAGTCACCTACACGCTGACTTTCACGGTGACCTATGTCGACAGCACTTCGGTCACACGCACCCGCTCCGCGACCCAGACCGTGACGCTCACCCCAGGTGATGCAACAAAACTGAAGGTCCAGACCCCGGCTGCCGGCTTCGTGAACCGCACCAATTTCAGCACCCAGCCGGTTATCGCGGTCAAGGATGCATATGACAACACGGTCACCAGCTCGAACGCATCCGTGTCGGTTGCTGTTTCAGCCGTTGGAGGCACTTCGACTCAGGTTCTCACCGGCACTCTCTCGGCCACTGCTAGCTCTGGTGTCGCGACTTTCGTTGGCCTTGGCAAGACCGGTTTGGTTGGAGATAAGCGTCTAACCTTTAGCGCCAACAACCTAAGTTCTGACACCCAAGACTTCACGCTCACCTATGGTGCGGCCAACAAGCTTGCGATGACTTCACCGGCATCAACCGTCAACGACACCGTTTTCGGAACCCAGCCGATCGTCACCATCCAAGACGAGGATGGCAACACCGTCGCGGACTCAACTGCAACCGTGACCCTGACCTCGAGCAACGCAAACATCGGCGGCACTTTGTTGAACAGTGCTGTGGCCATGGATGCCATTGCCGGTGTCGCAAACTTCTCGGGCAAGAACGTCAAGCTAACCGGAACCATCGGAGCCAAGAACCTCACTGCGACAATCACCGGCGGAATCACGCTCACCAACCAAGTAACGATTACGTTTGGTGCTGCAACAAAACTTGTTTTGAGTCGCGACGCAGCCGATGCGGTGAACGGAGTCGCATTCGGAACCCAGCCACAGGTGGTTGTTCAGGACATCTCTGGAAACATCGTCACTAACAGCACCGCCACCATCACAGTTGAAAGCTCAGGCTCGGTCTTGAGCGGCAACTCGACTCCGCCGACTTTGGTCAACGGCGTTGCAACCTTCTCTGGTCTGAAGCTCACCGGAACTAAGGGAACCTACACCCTCACCTTTAAGTCAACCAATTTGGTCGATGCCAGCCAGACGATCGTGGTCGCCTACGGTGCCGCAACCAGGCTCGTGCTAACCACCCAGCCACTTGGCTTCGTGAACCGCACGAACTTCACGACTCAACCGGTCATTACCGTCCAGGATGCCTCCGGCAACACAGTTGAAAACGCGTCGATGTCTATCGATGTCTCAAGCGACACCGCCGACCTGACCGGAACTCTGCGCGTCAACGTTGTGAACGGAATCGCGACCTTCGCTGGTCTTGGCAACGCCGGCATCGTCGGCGCAAAGCACCTCACCTTCAAGAAGGTCGGCGGAGGTTTGACCGAAGCTACCTTCGACTACACGCTTACCTTCGGTGCTGCAACCAAGCTCACTCAAACAACAAATGCTGCCGGCTTTGTTAACCGAGTGGCCTTCACCACCCAGCCAGTGATTGAAATTCAAGATGCCGATGGAAACAAGGTTGCCGATTCGACCGCATCCGTGACTGTTGCAATGACCGGTGGAGGCACTCTCTCGGGCACCAAGACCATTAATGCGGTTGCCGGTGTTGCAACCTACAGCGGTCTAAGCGCATCGGGCTTGATATCCAACAACAACGTCTTGGCTTTTACCTCATCGCAGCTCACTGGAACATCCCAGGCCTCATTCAACTTGACCCACGGCGCTGCTCACCACCTATATGTTGCGGCAAGCAATGACCTCGGCACACGAAGCATTTTGAGTGGAATGCGAAAGAGTGGAATCGCCTTCGGCCAGCAGCCTAAGGTTGCGGTTGTTGACCAAGACAACAACCTCGTAACCACAGGTCCAGATGCAACGCAGACGGTAACCGTTTCTGCAGATGTCGCCGGGCTGTCGGGAACCACTACGGTCACTGCTTCTGCAGGTCTAGCAACTTTCAGCGGCCTGACCATGACTGCCCTGGCCGGAAACTACACGCTTACTTACACCGCGAACACCTCTGGTTCGACGGGTGAAACTTCGTTCGACCTAACCTACGGCGCTGCAAGCAAACTTCACGTCAGCACCCAGGCGGCCGGTTTTGTAAACCGCGCAGCGTTCACTACACAGCCGGTTGTGACCGTTCAAGACTCGATGGGTAATACGGTCGCAGACTCCGCGATCTCGATCGACGTAACGATTGATTCTGGAACGCTTACCGGCACCACCCAAGTGCGTTCTGTTGCAGGTATCGCAACCTTCACCAACCTTGGAAAGTACGGCACAGTTGGTGCAAAGCGCCTAACATTCGCCAAGACCGGCGGTGGGCTAACCGTTGACACTCAAGACTTCACGCTGACTTATGGCGCGATTCACCACCTGAATGTTGCCGTGGCTGGAACACTGGCCAATGACACTGCTTGGGCTACTCAGCCGGTGGTTGCCATCCAGGATGAGGACAACAACACCGTTGACATCACCGACACGGTCACGTTGACTGCGACTGGCGCAACTACCGTCGCGATCGGTGGCACCACTTCAATGCAAACCACCAATGGTGTTGCTAACTTCACCGGCAAGGGTGTCAAGCTGACCGGTCTTGCGGGCAGCAAGACGCTGACGGCAGAGATCACGTCGGGAAGCGGCTTCGCCAAGGACACCGCAATCACGCTCGGTTATGGTGCCGCTACCAAGCTCTCGTTGACTACCGAACCAACTGGCTTTGTGAACCGCAGCAACTTCACGGTTCAGCCGGTTGTCACTGTTCAAGACGTGTCGGGCAACACCGTTGGCAACTCCACAATTTCGATTGATGTCTCCATCGACAGCGGTGATGTCACCGGAACTACCCGTATCAACGCAGTTGGAGGTGTCGCAACCTTTGCTGGTCTGGGCAAGACCGGAACCATCGGCCTAAAGACGTTGACATTCAAGGACACTGCCGGGCTGCTGACAGTTGCGACGAAGCAGTTCACGTTGACTCACGGTGCTGCACATCACACAACTCTTGCGGTTGCTTCAAGCTTGGCCAACAACACTGCATTCGCCACTCAGCCTGTGGTTACCATCTATGACCAGGATGACAACGTGGTCACCACTGGATCTCAATCGACTCAAACCGTGACTCTATCCGTGTCGGGTGCGACCACAGTTGCAATCAGTGGTTCATTGACCATGGATGCCGCCGACGGTGTTGCTAACTTCACCGGCAAGGGTGTCAAGCTAACCGGTCTAATCGGCGCTAAGTCGCTCACTGCGACCATCGCTAGCCCAAGCTCGATCACCAAGACCGAGACTGTGACCATCACCTACGGTGCTGCGACCAAGCTGGTCATTTCAACTGACGCCGCTGATGCCTCGAACGGTTCGGCATTCGGAACCCAGCCGGTCATCCTGGTTCAGGACTTCTCTGGCAACCTCGTCGCCAACTCGACCGTGAACGTGACTGCATCGATCAGCAACGGCACCTTGGATGGCACCGACACCGCGCCTGCCGTGGGAGGTGTCGCCACCTTCACAAACCTCGGTTTGACAGCAACCGCCGGTGACAAGACACTAACCTTCTCGTCAAGCCCACTAACCGCTGCGAGCCAGACGATCACCGCCGTGACCGGTGCTCCGACTCAGCTGCGCATCGATGTGGCTGGCACCTTGGTTAACAACACCGTCTTCGCAACCCAGCCGGTGGTTACGCTTCTCGATTCAACGGGCGTCGTGGTCAGTGCCGGCCCGAACTCGCAGCGTGAAGTCACACTATCGAGCCCAAATGCGACCATCGGCGGCACCGTCTCGATGAACGCCGTCGCCGGTGTTGCCGACTTCCAGGGCAAGGGTGTGAAGCTGACCGGCTTAGTCGGTTCACGCAGCTTGGTTGCGACCATCACGAGCCCGAGCACAGTCATCGCGACGGCACCGGTGACTATTACTTATGGTGCTGCCTACCAACTAAACATCAGCTCTGGCGCCTCGGGCATTGCAAACCGAATTGTCTTCACGAACCAGCCAGCAATTGAGGTTCTAGACATCTCGGGCAACCGCGTTGAAAGCAGCACCGCGCAAATCACGGTCGCCGCAACAGGCACTAACGGTGGGGTTCTCGGGGGAGACACCTCGATGAATGCAACCGCGGGTATCGCCTACTTCGCGCAGAATACGAATAAGTTGAAGCTCACCGGAGCCGTCGGCGACTACCGCTTGACCTACACGTCAAGCTCTCTCTCGAGCGACTCTGAAGATGTGACCTTGACTCACGGAGCCGCGACCAAGATTGTGGTTTCTCGATCGGCATCTGGCGCCAAGTCGGGCCAGGCATTCACCGTTCAGCCAAAGATTCAGATTCAGGATGCCGACAGCAACCTGGTCAACACCGGTGCCGCTTCGTCAGCTCAGGTGCGAATCACTGTTTCTTCTGATGCCTATGACTCGGCTGCCCACACCGGCGTCAACTTGACCGGGTCTGCCAACTTCGAACTTTCGACCGCATCTGCCGGCGAAGCCACCTTTGCCTCTGCCCGCCTCGAGGGTGTTGCCGCAACTTACACATTGAAGTTCGAGACTCTCAACACCAGCGGCTTCAATGGTGTGACCGCTTCACAGACCCTGGCCCTAACTGCCGGAACCGAAACGCACCTTGCAGTCGTTCAGCAGCCGACGGCCATCATCGCCGGCGCCGCCTTCTCTCCTGCGGTCACAGTTGAAATCTTGGATGACTGGAACAACCGCGTTCTAGACGTTTCGAACACCGTTTCGGTGAAGCCGACTTTGGTCGATGCTGCCATCAGTGGAAGCACTATCGATGCAACAAAGAGTGCGGTTGCCAACTCATCTGGTCTGGTAACGTTCACCGGCCTCACCTTCACCAAGGCCGGCACCCAGTATGTGCGTTTCACCACGACCGCTGGTCTGACCTCAGCAACCTCAAGTTCTTTCACCATCACCAACGCGCAGGCACACCACCTAACCTGGGTCAACACCTCGGCTGCCTTCAGTGCGAAGAACGACTATGCGCTCAAGGATGGCGCCAATGCAAACCCTGAGCTAGAAGTTCGTGACCAGTATGAGAACCCGGTTCTAACTGGAAACGCAACCACTGTAGTTGTCACCGAATCAACCTCGTCGGCCGACGTGCGGGCAATCTCGGGTGCTTCGATCAGTTCAAATAGCTCGGCGCGAGTCTCATTTGCCAACCTCGTCATGCGTGCCAAGGCCGGCAGCTACACCTTGAACTTCACCGCTTCAAACGGTTCGCTGCCGATCAACGGTGACGTCGCGACCGCGACAGTTTCGATTTCCTTCGGAGACCCATCTGCGCTTCGATTGACTCGCAACGCTGCCGGCGCGAATGTTGATTTGCCATTCACCACCCAGCCGAAGTTGAACATTGAAGACACCGCCGGAAACGTGGTTGCCGACAGTGGGTTGGCAGTGACCGTGTCTGAGAACGTATCGCAGGTGCTTTCTGGAACCACCACCAAGAGTGCCACCGCCGGAAGCGTCGACTTCACCGACAGTGGTTTGAAGTTGTCTGGAACCGTTGAAACGGGACTGCGCCTGAAGTATGCAGTGACTTACAACGGCACCGAAATTTCGACCTCGCAGGACATCGATCTCGACCCAGGTTTGGCTATCAACTTGACCATTGGTCAGCAGCCGACCACTGTGCAGACTCGAGTTGCCTTCAGTCCGGTTCCTACCGTTATCTTGCGCGATGGCTCGGGAAACCGTGTCACTAGCGACAACTCTTCAACGGTTACCGCCCAGTTGAAGGACTCAACCGGAAATCCGGTTGGTTCGGAGACCAGCGCGTTCACTGCCTCGGGTGGTTTGGTTACCTTCACCGGGCTGGCCTTCCAGGCGCCGTCTACCGAAGGCTATTTCGTCACGTTCAAGTTGGTTTCTAACGGCGTTGCCGCGACCTCGACCCCGTTCGACATTTTGCCGGGTGTGGCCACCGAGTTGCGCATCACTCGCCAGCCTTCGACCGATGCCGTCGATCACACCCCGGGCAAGACCGGTGAACTACTGTCGACCCAGCCAATTGCCAAGCTTTACGACCAGGATGGCAACCTCGTGACCACCGCCAACAGCGGCGCCGTAACCGTGCGCGTGAAGTCGACCGATGGTGCCGGTGACCTAACTGAGGGCACGGTTACTGCCGACGTGACCGGTGGTATCGCTACCTTCAGCGGCGTAAAGTTCGTTGGAACCCCTGGTGTCACCTACACCCTTGATTTCGCGACCGCGACGCCGAACCCGACCCTCACCTCGCTGGCTTCGTCGACCATTTCTGTAACTCACAACGATGCCAATCACCTAGTGGTAACCCGTGCCGCCTCGGGTGGTCGCTCGGGTGAAGCGTTCACCACCCCGCCGATCATCACCATCAAGGACCGCTACCAGAACACCGTCACCTCGGGTGCCGCAGCCAATAGCCGCGTGACCGTGACCGGCGAGGTCACCGCGCCAAGTGCCGGCTCGGCCAACCTCTCTGGTGCTTCGGCGACAGCCTCTGGCGGTGTGGCAACTCTGACAACGTTGACGCTAACCGGCTCGATTGCCAACACCTATAAGTTGAACTTTGGTGTGGTCGGCAGCTCGATTAACTCGACTTCACAGACCGGCTTGACCATCTCTTACGGTTACGAAGCTCAGATTGCGCTGATCACTCAGCCGGTCGGTGGCAATGCCACAGGCACACACCTGGCTACTCAGCCTGCCGTTGAAATTCGCGACAGCGCGGGCAACCGTGTTGCCAACTCAACCTTTACCGTGGCGGCAACCATCAACTCAACTGCCGGGCTGACCCTGCTAAACGGCTCGGCGGCACGCCTGACCGGTGCTTCGAAGCCAGCCGTGGCCGGTGTTGCAAGCTTCGATGCTCTTGACCTTTATGGTCTGCCGGGCACCAACTATGAACTCAAGTTTGAGGTCAACGGCCTGCCGGCCATCACTGCCAACCCAATTCAGGTCAACCACGCGGTTGCGCACCACCTAACCATCACACAGCAGCCGGTTGGCGGCAATGCCACCGGTGACAGCCTGACCGGTCAGCCGATTCTTCAGCTGCGCGACGCCTTCGAGAACGTGGTTTCTGCCGACAGCACCGATGTGGTGACCGCGCGACTCTCGACCACCTCGGCTCGTGAATATTTGGCCGGCAACAGCACCGCCACCTTGGCCCAGGGTGTCGCAACCTTTAGTGGTCTAAAGGCCATCGCGCTGCCTGCCACCGACTACACGCTCGACTTCACCGTTACCGTAGCCGGCAACACCATCACGTCATCGGCAACCAACAGTTTCCGAGTCACCTACTCGACCCCAACCAAGTTGGCCATGGCGCAACAGCCTTCTGGCGGCACAACCGGTGTTGCTCTGAACACCCAGCCGATCATCGAGGTTCAAGACTTCTATGGCAACCGGGTTTACAACTATGTTGGCAATGTGGTTGCCTCGGTTGGCGCCGGCGCCACCGTAACCAACACGGTTACTAGTTCACTGTCACTTGCAGTCACCGATGGTCAGGCAGCCTTCGCCGGCCTTGCCGTTACCGGCACCCCGGCCACCGATTACCAGCTCACCTTTACCTCGGGTGGCCTTGCCTCGGTCAACTCGAACAACATCCAGCTGACCCCGGGTGCACCGGTTCGAATCGAGATCTTGAACCAGCCAATCGGTGCTCAGACTGGCGCGGCCTTGGCCGGTCAGCCGGTGGTCAAGATCGTCGACAGCTTCGGCAACACCGTTACCCAGAACAGCAGCACGGTCATCACCGCGGCGCTCACCTCGGGCTCGGGCGGAACCCTGACTCGCGTGGTCTCAAGCAACTCGGTGCCAATCACGGCAACCGTGAGCAACGGTGTGGCAACCTTCAGCAACCTATACATGCGCGGTTTGACCAACCACAACTATCAAATGACCTTCAGTTCTGGCGATTTGGCAGTTGCTGTTTCGGCCAACTACCAGGTGAGCCACGCCTCGGTTGACCGCCTAGTTTGGAACACCCAACCGGCTGTCGGCATGAGCGGCTCGGCGCTGACTCGTGCCGCGGTGCTTGAACTTCAAGACTTGGATGGCAACATCGCCGACACCGACAACTCAACCGTGGTCACCGCGGTGGTTACCAGCGGATCAGGCGCATCACCGCTTCAGTACGCGACCGCGACCGCCGCAAACGGTGTGGTCACCTTCAACAACCTGATTTTGACCGGAACCCCGGGCACCGCATACAAGCTCACCTTCACCGCCGTGGTCGGTTCAACCTCATTCAGCGCCCCGGCTTCATCAGATCTGATTCCGACCCACGCCGTGCCGGCCAAGTTGACCATGCGCGGCGCCAATGTGGCCGGTGGCCTGAGTGGCGCCAACTTGACCAGCCAGCCGGCTCTTTATGTTCGCGACCGCTTCAATAACATCGCCACCAGTGACAACACCACCGAGGTCACTGCGTCGATTTACAACGACTCAACCGGCTCGGTTTCGGGCACGACCACCGCTCGTGCCGTAAACGGTTTGGTCACCTTCGCCGGCCTCAAGGTGCTTGGCGACCCGGGCACCCCATACACGTTGCGCTTCAATGGTGACTGGTCTGGCACTTCGCTAACCCCGATTGATTCGAACACCTTCACCGTTTCGAAGGTGGCCGATGTTAGCTTGGCTTACACCGCCCAGGATTACGTGCCGAACGCGCGCGTTGCGGTTCAATTCAGCACCGACAGCCCGGGCGACATCACCTTCAGCAGCAATGCTTCATCGTTGGTTTGTGTGCTTGACCCTGGCACCGGTGACCTAATCATCAAGGGTGTGGGCAGCTGTTTGGTTCGCGTCGATGTCGACACCGACCAGGATGGCTTCTACCTCGCGAACCACGCCGAGGCGACCCTAGTGATCAGCAAGGCTCGTCAGGCAGCGGTGACCATCACTTCTGCTGCCGCAGTTGACTATTGGTCAAGCCTGAACCCGGTTGCCACCGGCGGAACCGGAACCGGCGCCTTGAGCTACTCGGTTGTTGCCGGCAGCACCTGTCGTCTGATCGGTGCCACCATTTTGCCTGGCGACGCCGGCTCACTGTGTCAGTTGACCGCGACTCGTGCGGGTGACGCAAACTACCTGGTCGAAACCTCAGCGGTTCAGACCATCGTGGTTCGCAAGATCAACCAGGGCACCCTGACCATCGCGAGCGCACCGACCATGGCCGTCGACAATCTGACCATGTTCACCGCGGGTGGTTCGGGCACCGGTGCGGTTAGCTACTCGATTGTTTCGTCTGGAACTGCACACTGTCGCATAGCTGGCGACGTGCTGTCGGCAACGGCTGCCGGAACCTGTTCGGTCCGCGCAACCAAGGCAGCATCGACCAACTACAACGCCATCACCAGCGCCTCGCAGACCATCACCGTCACCAAGGAAGAGCAGACCGTAGCGTTCAGCTCAACCGCGCCGATGTATCCGGTGGTTGCCGGCAGCTACACCCCGGTTGCGGTTGCCACCAGCGGTCTTGCCGTCACCTACTCGATCGCAACCAACAGCTCGGGCGCCGCCTGTGCATTTGACTCAGTTGTGCCGACCAAAATCAACTTCACCGCCGAGGGTGTTTGTGAGGTCGTCGCCACCCAGGCCGGTTCAAGCCGTTACGCTGCCGCCAGCGTGCGCCAAATCATCCGGGTTGGTTTGTTGAACCAGACCATCAACTTCGATGTGATTCCAGACCTAGCATTCGGCACCCCGGCATTCAAGTTGTTGCCAACCACCAATGCAGGTGCGGCCGCCGTGATTGGTCTGGCTACGACCAGCAACAGCACCGCATGTTCGATTTCGGCTGGCATCGTGACACTAACCGCAGCTGGTTACTGTGAAATTGTCGCGACCCAAACTGGCTACGGCAGCTACGCGGCGGCCACCGAGGTCATCCGTGGCTTCAATGTTCTTGCCGACTTTGCCGGTGCGCCTCACATCTTCTCAACCTCGGTGACCACCCACGCGCTAACCGCATCATTCACCGCACCAAGCTATACCGGTGGCTCGGCGATCACCGGTTATGTGCTGATCGCGACCGATGCCAACGGTGACGCCTATGAGAACGCGGCTTGCCCGACCGTCGGCTCGTCGATTACCTGTACCATCGTCGGTTTGCCTAACGACATCGCCTACACCGCGGTTGCTCGCGCGATCACCTCGGCCGGTCGCGGTACCGCGTCGAATGTTACTTTGTCGCAGACCCCGATGGATGCGCCGATGGCGGTAACCAACCTGACTGCGGCAACGGTAAACAATGACCTTCAGGTCTCGTGGACTCCGCCGACCGCACTAGACAGTTCATTCACCCGTTACGACATCTTCGTTGCTCCAATCGGTTCGAACTTCTCGGCGACCACCCCATACAACGAGACCGATGTGAACGCGACCTCGACGACCATCCAAAACATCGTCAACAGCACGGTCACCCCAACACCGGCGCCGACCACCAACACCGCAAGCACCCGCATCTCGTTCCGACGCGCATCGGTCAGCACACCTGCGCCGTCGAGCTCTGGTTCGGCTCCGCAGTCTTCATCGGTTGGCGGTTTCAAGGTCAAGATTGTGACCATCACATCGTCGACCACCTCGGCTTCGAACTCGAACAGCACCAGCGGTTTCCAGACCAACTTTGCGGTGCCGCTAGCGCCTGCCCAGCTGACTTTGACCGTCACCGAACCTGACATGATCATCTCGTGGTCGGCGCCAACCGCCGATGGTGGTTCGGCTGTAACCGGCTATGACGTCAAGGTAAACGGGTCGGTAATCTGCCCGGCAACCACATCGCTGTTCTGTGCCTTCAACGGCATGCAGCCAGGGCGCACCTATAACGTCGAGGTCGCGGCGATCAACGCCATCGGCACCAGTGCCGCCTCGGCGGCTAGCCACTCGGTTGCTGCGTTGCCTGTGGTGGCTGGCTCGGCGGGAAGCTCCGTCTCGGCCAATGGCATGGCCATCCTGGGCAGTTCGGCAAAGACGGTCAGCACCAAGGGCGGTCAGTTGCTGACCCTGAATGCCCGCAACTTTGCCGGTGTTCTCTCGGCACTGCTCGACGGCAAGCCGGTCAAGATTGTTTCTAACTCAGAAGATCACATCACGCTCGAGATGCCTGAGCATGCGGCCGGTGTCGTTGACCTGACTTTCAAGTCGAAGATCGGCACTCTGGTGTTCCAGGATGCGGTTACCTTCGTGGCTCCGCCGCGCGCCGACGCTTTCCAGCAGTTCAGCCGCTACCGTGCCACCTTTGTCGCGACCAACCCGAAGATGGTTGCCTCGATTCGCGCGATTGTTTCGGCAGCCGAGGCGCCTAAGGCCATGGTTTGTGTTGGTCTCGTGCCGGCTAAGTACACGGCCACCGAGATTCGTCTGGCTAAGCTGCGTGCGGCAAATGTCTGTGCCGTCGGCGCCAAGCTCGACGGTAATCTTGCGGTTCGTTCGACCACTGCCGTGACCAAGCTGACCGGCCCTGCCGCCCGCGCGGTCAAGGTCACCTACAAGTACTAAAGTCTGGGGTAATCTAGCCCGATGAACCGCAATCACATCGTAAAAATTGGCGCAATCGTCATGATTCTCAGCCTCCTGCTTACGATCTTCATCGGCGCCATGTCGGTGACCGCGGCAACTCTGCCGGGTGCGGTCTCGGCGATTGGTTCAAGCCTCGAAAACCCTGCCCAAGGCAAGGCGCTTCAGGGCCCAAATCCTGACATCGATGGTGACGGCGTGGTCAATAACGAAGACCCAGACCTAGATGGTGACGGCATTGATAATGGCGTCGATTCAGACATCGATGGCGACGGCATTGAGAACGGCCAGGATGGAAACCCAGCCTCGACCAACAACGTTGACTCGGTGCCACCTAGAGACGCTCGGGTTGAAACGGCCATCCAGTGGGGTGGCGGCATTGCTGTGCTAGCGGTGCTGGGTTGGCTGGTGTCCCTGCCTTACCTGCGCAAGCGCCGCGGCACCTCTTGCCGAAGCGTGGGCAGTCGCGGCAAGTCTCGCGACTAATCAAGGCACCGGCTTGCCTGCAACACATTGGCCGAGCTGTGGTTACTAATCGGTAACAAAAACCACATATGTGAATGGTATTCAGAATCGATGAAGTAGGCTCAACGGGTGACCCAAGGCAAAATCAAGAAGAAGCACCAGGTATTGACCGGTGAGAATCTAACCGCAGCTCAGCGCCGCACCTACATCATCGTGATTGGCCTTCTGACAACGCTGTTGCCGTTCACCATCGACTTGGTCCTGCCTGCTTTCCCAAGCATTGGCCAAGACTTCAACGCACCAAACAGCGCGGTTCAATTCACCTTCACCGGCGTGACCATTGGTTTCGCCATCGGTCAGCTGGTTGCTGGCCCACTCGCTGACGCAATCGGCCGCCGTCGCCCAATGCTGATTCTCACCGCGTTGCACCTGACCGGCTCGCTGCTCTGCATAGTCACGCCAAGCATCGACATGTTCTTCTTTTCTCGCCTACTTCAAGGCATCGGCGGTGCGGGTGCGGCCGTGCTCATGGGCGCTATCGTTCGTGACCTCTACACCGGCGCACCAATGCTCAAGATGATGGCCCGCGTCTCGCTCATCAGCGGCCTGGCGCCCATCCTTGCCCCGCTTATTGGTTCACAGCTGGTCACCCTGCTGCCTTGGCGCGGCCTATTCGTGTTTCTTGCCTGCTATGGCGCAATGGTTTGGTTCTTCACCTACCGCTACCTCATCGAAACCCTGCACCGCGATAACCGCCGTTCAACCGGCGTCAAGTTGGTTCTCGTGCGTTTCAAGGCTGTGCTCGGCGACCGAATTTATGTGGGCATCCTGATCTTCTCGGTGCTGCAAATCGTTGCGCTCTTCGGTTACCTAAACACCGTCTCGTTCCTTTATCAGGGCACCTATGGGCTTACCCCGGCCACCTTCGGGCTCGTCTTCTCGGCTAACTCGGTGATGCTCTACCTCGGCACGCAGCTCGGTGCCAAGTTGAGCAAGCGCTTTGCCGCTCAGTGGATCCTCATCGTCAACGCCAGCCTCTTTGCCCTCGCCGGCTACGGGCTGATCTTCGCCGGCTTGGCCGCGGCACCGCTATTTGTGGTCGAGGCGCTGGTGATGTTGATGCTCTTCAACTTCGGTTCAACCACCACCTTGACCGGCGCCCTGACTCTGGCCCAGCACCCAAATGAGGCGGGCACCGCGGCTTCACTCATCGGTGTTTTGAACTTCACCTTCACCTCGCTGCTGTCGGGCTTCTATCCGCTGCTCGGCACCGGCTCGTCATTCGGCGTCGGTTGCCTAATCGCGGGTTGCCTCAGCCTAGGTGTGCTGGCTTTATTTTTCGTAATGAAACCGAAAACGGTACCCGCCCTTCAGCACTAGTACTTAGGCTGAAGTCATGGCCAAAGTTCTTATTCTTCACGGATGGACAAACCGCCGTCAGCAGGGGCA
>ERZ650303.214-NODE-214-length-17191-cov-5.530404_pt1 | contig 17191 bp, 12 predicted proteins | sample MGYA00376239_ERZ650303 | MGnify/ENA primary metagenome ERZ650303 (study PRJEB26733, sample SAMN07839262) | wastewater metagenome | biome: small river; feature: stream; material: water | place: USA: North Carolina | collected 2016-04-05 ... | reverse complement strand
TCGAAAGAAATTTCCTAATTTAACTTGAATTTTACGAGGTGGTGGAATAACTTCTTCACCATCACGAATAGTAATATTCATGTAGCCAAAAAAATCTTCAGACAAAGAAAATTGTAAAAATGGATCAATTATATCACATTTTAAACTTGATATAAATGCAAATGTAAAAATTGAACCAATAACGGTTAACGTTAAAAATTTTTCTGATAAAACAAATGAAAACACATTTTTGTTTCTAAAATCACTCATTTACTTTTGATAAATATTTAAAAGTTGGTTCTTTAGTCCAGGTATTATTTTTGTTGACGATAATAATTTTATCTTTTTCTGGAACATAATACTTATCTGTTTCATTATCTCTAATATAATATCCTTCTTTATAACTTGGACATTCTTCTGGAAAATAATATGCCATTTGATTATTTTCAAGTTTTAATTTATTATATATATCTTCTTGACGAATAATTACTAAATGTTCAGTTGGTTTTTGAGTAAAATAATATATTAATATTACAACGAGTAGTATTATTACAATTATCAATATTTTATTCATTTTTATATATTTTTTTTTAAAAGCTCTCATTTTTCCTTACAAAACTTGGAACCAATTCAACAATCCATTTTCCTGTTTTTTCACCATCACTCTTAATATACTCTTCTGGTCCTTTTATAAATATTCCATTTGATTTATAATAATTAATCAATGCTTGCTTAAACGACTTATTTTTAAAAAACTTACTTTTTAAAAAATATGATCCATCATTGTTTACTGAATATTTACCATTTGGTAATTTAATTTTATCATTGTCTCCATATGTATCAATATGAAATCTGTAATATTTATTTGTTTTAATAACATTTTTAAGTATACTTTCATCAATAAGACAATTTTTTAAAAATTCAGAAAATGCTTCTTTATATAAACAATCAAAACTTACAGGCTCAATAGAAATATAATGTGTCCAACCCATTTTATTTCACTAAACTTTTTTTTCTAGAATTTTTTTTTTTAATATTTTGGCATTCCACCAGCTTTAACTTCATTATCTATAATTTCTCTATGCTTCATAAATCCATCATAATCAACTCCCTTACTCTTTGGCTTAGATGCCATATCTTTATCATGAGCCATTGCCATATCAATACCTCCTGATTTATTTTTTTCATCTATAAATGAAAAAGATGCCATTGAAGTAACTTTAATATGTCCTTCTTCAGAATTTTCTTTATCATTAAGACCACAAAATCCTAGACCATTCTTTGAACAAAAATCATCAGCTGGGTCATATTCATCCTTGTTTGATATGTTTGATTGAGACATTTGTATAGATTGTTGGGGTAATGTAGTTGATTTTTCAGCTTCTTGTTTTTGATTATAATTATCAAATTGAGTTTGCATAAATGAAACCCATGTAAATGTTTCTTGTCCAACAAATAATTTTCCTTGTGCTAATATAGTAGGAACTTCTTTTAAAAATTCTGGAAGTTTTCGTTCTTGTAAAATATCAACAACAATAATGGTTCGTGCAAATCCTGGATTTTGTTGAAGTAATTGAATTAATCTTCTTGAATGTTCACACTTATTACTGTAAAATAATACTGGTTGTCTATTACTCATTTAATATTCTTCTTTTTTTTATTTATTTGTTCAAACGTAATTATTTTGGCTTAAATGAAAATGTTGAAATTAAATCTTCCATATTATCTAATAAATCACTTGGTACAACCTCTTCTTTTTGAATATCATTAAAAGCACTATACCCACCACTTTCTACAAAATTTTCCATTGATTCAATGTTTTCTTCTTGATTTTCCATAAATACTCCTTTTTCTGTTCTTATTAATGGTTCTCCCAAATCTTCTCCCTGATTTTCTTCAACAACATGAAATCGAAGAGCTTCTTCTTTCTGAAGTTCGTCATTTTCTAAAAGTTCATTAAGCTTATCTTCCTTATATACATGTCTTAATTTACGGATGTCTGGATCACATGGTAACCATTTATATAATTCACATGGCATTATATCATATGTATTATCAAATTCTATATATTTCTTTATAAAATTTTCTGCACTATCTAAATCTGGAAATACTCCCTTTATGGACATAATCACTTGTTTGTTGGCTCCCGTATTTCCAACAAAAGACATAACTGCATATTTTTGTTCTGCCTTTCTAACACATGGTGTTTCGAGAGTAACATCAGAATTTACAACATTTACCTTCTTTTCAGATGGCATAATATTTTCTGCCCATTCTTTGTGTTCTTTTTCTAATTCTACAGTAGTTTTTCCCATTGGGACGGGTTTTTGGTGATCTAATTCTATTTCTTTTGATTTTTTAGATTCTTGCAACTTTGATTTTCTTATCAAAAACAATTGTCTATTAATCTCTAACTCTCTTTTATGATTTATTATAAACGAATTTAATTGCTCATCTCTTTCTGATTCTGTCATATTTCTACCGTCTGGATACGAAAATGTCCATAAATTCATCTCAACAACGCCTGTATCAAATGTTGGATCAAGTTGGTGTATTTTATGAATATAATCAACTGCATTCTTATAAGTAGCAAAAGCACCTAATATACGAAATCCATATATATCAGTTTTAGCTTTAAATGTTGGTCCAACCCACGATACTACACAATATTTTTGATAAGGAACAGTGATTATATCTTTTTCTAAATTTTTGTTGATATCAAATGCATTTCTTTGTTCTAAAATCTTTTCTGCATTTTTAACTGCTAATTCGTATGATTCTTTATCTAAATCATCATATAGACCTAAGCCACTTTCTACATGATCATCGAAAACTTCTCTTTTAAACTCTTCTGACATTTTTTAGTATTAATATATATTCTTAAGCTAATAATAAATGTCTATAACTGCATCCGAAATTATTGGAAGTCCGAGTAGTCTAGTTATTAAATCACCTATTGCTGATACAATATATACGCTTGATACAGCATCTAATATTATTCTTGCATATTTTGGAATTCAAAGCAATGACAACAATAATAATTCATTTAGTATGGCTATTTACAATAATAGTAGTTTTATAATGTCTGTTCAACCTGGATCTGGTATTACTTTTTTTCCAAATTCGAATAGTACTGTATTACCAAATAGTTCAAATCAATTTATTATTATTCAAACTTCTTCAAATACTTTAAGTATTTATCTTGTCGGTTCGTCCAGTTCTGGAACTTCTGGAATTCTTTTACCCAATAATCAAATTATTGTCGGAAATTCACTTGGAATTGGCACAGCTGTTAGTATGTCAAATGATGCTACAATAATAAATACTGGTGCTCTTACTTTGTCAAATACTGGAGTTATTGCTGGAAATTATCCTGTAGCAAATATAACTGTTGATTCTAAGGGAAGAATTTCAAATGCAAGTAATATTGGTCTATTTTATGCCTATGGACCATCGTCTTCAATTAATATTACAGATACAACAAGTTATACAACATTAACTGATTTAACTCAAGTTCATAATTCAAATACATATAATTATAATTCTGGAATTGTCGAGGTATTATTTACTGGGGTTTATGAAGTTTCATATACAATTCAATTCAATTCAAATGGAAATATTGGTTCTGATATAGGAAATTTTCAAGCAAGACTTCTCAAAAATAGTTCAACTGAAGTTGTTGGTTCTGTAGTTGAATCACATATGCCAAGATTATCTGGAACTATAAATCGAACAAATTGTACAAAAACTTGGATTCTTAGCTTAAATCAAAATGATACTGTTGAACTTCAATGGGCTCAAAGTATCACCAATACTGCTGCACAAATCACACAAAATGAATGTACATTTACAATTAAACATTTGCAATAATTATATTTACATTAAAAAATGACAAGCTCTCCAATTATTGGGAATAATATAGTATATACAGGACCACAAATAATAAATACAAATGGTCATTTTGTAGAAAGAATTCCAACTGCAAACTCAAACGATACTCTTCCTTCAGCTATTGACATAATTAATGCATTTATAGGCCAAAATTCTTCTGCAAACATAGGTCAAAATGTTACTTTTATGATATATAATAATTCAATCTATATGATAAACTTATATCCAGGCACAAACATAACTTTTAAAGGAGTTAGCTATGATGTAATATTTCCTCAATCCGTAAAAAGTTATATGGTTGTTCAAACTGGTGTATCACAATGTACTATATGTACAGTAAGTGATGCACCTGTTGATCCTACAAATTTTTCTGTGTTGCCATTAGCTTCTGGAAAAATATTTGTTGGAAATAATAGTAATGTTGCAACAGCTGTTTCGATGTCAGGTGATGCAACTTTGGATAATACTGGTGCATTAACTTTATCAAACACTGGGGTTTCTGCTGGAACTTATAGTCTTGCAGGAATTACCGTAAATTCAAAGGGAAGAATCACATCTGCAAATACGGCAAATTTAACAGGTCCAATTTCTAGTGTTGGAACTACTACATCTGTTACTTCTCAAACTGGAACTGGTTCAACATTTGTTATGAATACAAGTCCTACTTTGATAACACCAAACATTGGTGCTGCGTCTGCTAGTTCTTTAAATATGAATTCTGGTATAATTTCAAATTTAGGAAATCCAACTACTGGAACTGATGCAACAAATGCTCAATATACAAATTATCATATTATATATGTTGGAACTCAAAATTCACAATTTTCATCAATTACATCAGCTTTAGCTTCAATAACAGATGCTTCTTCTTCAAATCCATATGTAATTAATGTTGGTCCAGGAATATATGTAGAATCAAATATACAGATGAAATCAGGTGTGTTTATATTAGGGGCAGTAACAGGATCAACTATAGTTACACCAAGTTCTGCATCAGATACTATATTTATAGGTGCAGATGGAGCATTATTAAAAGACCTATTTATATCAGGTGCTATCAGTGGTATTGGTGTAAGTTTAGAAGGAACAACAGGTGCTGGTATGTTGATTCGTGATTGTGGATTTGCAAATAATAATATTCATATAAAAGTGTATGGTAATTCAAGTTCAATTGCTACAGTTATGACAGTTGATCGATGTAGTATAACAGGAAATTGTACAAAGGTATTTGAAATTACAAATAATACATTATTGAGTCCAAAACCAAATGTGAGATTTATTACTGAATTAATACAATTTACAAATTTAACAAGTTTAACACCTGTTCAATATGTATATTATGTATCTGGTCAAAATATAACAGTAACATGTCAAAATTTAATTACACGAGTAGGAACATCATCATTAATCAGTCCTTTACCAACTGCTTTTTATGTAGACAATGGAGCAGAATTCAGAGTTACATCATCTACGGTAAAAGGATTTGATACAGTTCTTTATGTACCTTCAGGTTCTCCAAATCCTCCAATGATATATATTGAAGGAATAATTGCAAATAATATAGTTTCAAATTATATTCTTATCGAAAATAATTTAACTATTGGATATTGGAACGGAGATGTATTACAAACACTTGTTACAATTCCTCTAGAAGCACCATTTTATATTACAGATGCCGACAAAAAAAATATAACTGTTTCACAAACAGGAGATGCTGATTTTACTTCAATTAAACAAGCAGTTGATTCAATAACAGATGCATCTGCTGCAACACCATATATTGTAACAGTTGGTCCTGGAGTTTATTATGAAGATGAGATTGTTATTCCAGCTTATGTATCAATTAAAGGTTCATCTATAAATACAACAGTTGTAAGTCCAAATGTACCAAATCAAAATATGTTTTCGTTGGGATCATTAAATGAAATTTCATTTTTAACAATTCAAGGAATACCTGGGTCAACAAATGGCGGACCAGGTACAGGATATGCTGCTATTAATTGTACAGATTCTGGCGATTATACACAATTGCATAAAATATCTATTTATGATTTTGATATTGGAATTTATCATTATGCAAACACAGTTGATTGTATATTATATGTAGAATATACAGATATTAATGGTGACTATACATATGCTATTAACACTTATTCAGACAATGGATTTAGTGCACTTTCTGTTCTTGAAGATTTTTTTACATTTCCATCAACTTCAACTACAAAAACAGCTATTAATGTTGATGGTACAGGAGCAACCGTTCAGATTACAGGATGTATATTATATGGAGGGACAGGAATGACTGGTGTATCTTTACAAAATGGATCAAATATTATTATGAATGCTGTTCTTTTAAAAAATTTTTCAAATGTTGGAGTTGTATCAAAAAACATTGGTGCTGGTCAATCTATAGAAATGGATGGTGTTACATTTAATAATACACCTTTAAATTTTTCAATTGAAAATACTGGTACAACTGGTTATTTTTTTGGAAATTCTCCAAGTTCAAATCATTATATAATATTAGGTTCTCCTTTCTATATTGTTAATCGTTTATCAAATACCGTATATGTTGCAAAAACAGGTGGTGATTTTACTTCAATTAAAGCAGCAGTTGATTCAATTCTTGATTCTTCAGTATTAAATCCATATGTTGTTAGTATTAGTCCTGGAATATTTGTTGAAGATACTATAACATTATCTCCTGGTATTTTAATTCAAGGTCAAAATTCAGACGCAACATATGTAATGGCATCATCTCCTACAAATACTGTTTTTGTTGGTGCTGATAGTTCATGTATTAAAGATGTACATATTACGGGAGCAAGTGGTGTTGGTGGACGAGCAATTACAATGTCTGGAACAGTTGGAAATATATTGTTGGTTCGAGATTGTGGATTTTCAAATAATAATGTTCATATTGAAACAATTGGAAACAATACAGCAGTTACATTGATTTATGTAGATAGATGTACATTTGTTGGTACTTGTGATAAAATATTTTTAGCAAATAGTAATCCTGGAAATCAACAGACAAGAATTTTAACTTCTTTAATAGTTCAATCAAATTTAACAGCTTTACAACCATTAAATTATGTCTATTATATCGATGGTCCAAATATTGTTGTAACAGTACAAAATTTAGTTGCGAGAATTGGAACTACTTCATTAGTTTCTCCTTTACCAACTGTGTTTTATGTTAATAATGGTTCAATTGTTCGTGTTACATCTTCATCTATTAAAGGATATAATACTATATTACACGTACCATCTGGATCACCTGATATTAATAAAATATATATTAATTCATTATTATTTGATGAAATTGGTGATAAAATTATACTAATTGAAAGTGCAAATACACAAGGATTTTGGGATTGTTACGTTGATTATACAAAAGTTTCTATTCCTGACAATTGTTCTTTTTTTATAAATAATAAAAATTCTCAAATTATAACAGTTTACAAAACAGGCGGTGAATTTACATCAATCGTAAGCGCAATTGCATCAATAACAGATAATTCAACTAATAAAAGATATATTATTCAAGTTGGACCAGGAACTTATATAGAATCAGCTATATACATGAAGCCATATGTAACTATTCAAGGATCTGGTATTTCAACAATTATTCAAAGTGATTCTCCAAATCATCATGTAATATACGCAACAGAAGATTCAGAAATAGATTCATGTATAATTACAGGTGCAGGAACTGGATATGCAGCTATATATTATTCAACAGCATCTGGTACAAATACAACATTTTTTAATGTCAACGATATTACATTTGGTGAAAATGATATATTGTGTTGGGCTGATGGTTCTGGTGGATCACATGTAAATATTATAATATTTAATTGTGTTTTTGGAACTTATCAATTTAATACTGGATTTAAAGCTACAAATAATGATACACTTGTTGATGCACATATAAATATAAATGCATCAGCTTCAAATCAATTTATAAGTCCATTCCCTGATTATGTATTATATACATCTGGTCAAAATTGTAGAATTTATACAAATTCTTTAATTATAGAATCATATATTATAGAAGCAAATACAGTCGGTGGTTATGTAGACAATGGAGCAAGATTACATTTGACAGGATCATCAATATCAGGATTTGCAACTGGTATATCTGTTCCAAATAATGGAGTATCTCCAAATTTAGTATTAAATAGTGTTGATTTTAAAAATAATACAACTGATATAAATATTCAACATCCTACTGTATCTGGTTCTTTAAATGTTTCAGCCGACAAAAATAAAATATTTATAAATAATTCTCCACCAATCAGTATATTTGTGATAGATGATGTAAATACTGGAACAATCATGACAGGTCCTATGTATTATTCCCCAGATGAATATGCTAATATTACAGATATTTCAGATCTAATAACAAAAGATCCAACGATGGGAATTAATGTTGGTGGCATTATATCTCGTTCAAATGTTCTTGAAATTGAAGTGTCTTCTGGAACTGGATATGTTACAGTAAGTAATATTGTTAAACAATTAATATGGACAACAAATTCATTAATTGTTCCAGCTTCTTCAAATGTATATATATACATTAATAGTAATACCGTTCTTTCTTATTCAGCAAGTTATCCAAATAATGTTGAAAATATTATACTTGGACAAGTATCAACTGATTCTACAGACATTATATATATTCAAAAAACTCGTTTAATTGCGAATAATTGGACAAATTATTCTTCAAATATGTTAAGAAATGCAATTGGACCTATATTTGATTCTGGTTGTACAACAACAGCAATTCCAGCATCATTAACATTTCAAGTCACACAAGGTTCTTACTATTATTCAACTATAAACTTTTTACCTGGTGGCCAAAATCCTGTGACTTTTACGAAGTATTACAGAAGTTTTCCTGTATCAAATCCATATACTTCTGATGGTACAACAACAACTGTCCCAAATGCCTTTTATGACAACGGTTCTGGTACTTTAGCGGCTGTAACTGCTGGTTATTATACAAAACACCTAATTGTAATGCTAGGTGGACCATCTGAAAGTTATGCATTGATATATGCACAAGCAGAATATTCAACTTCAGGAGCTGCCGAAGCTGGTGGTTTGCCTATTTCTCCTTCTTTTGTGAATGATGCATTTGTAAACATTGCAAGTATAGTTGTTCAACAAGGAAATACTTCTATAGTATCAATTATAGATGAGAGACCAAGAATTGGATTTGCAAGTTCTTCGGTTACAGGAACAGTTACAAATCATGGTGATTTAACGGGTCTGGCTGCAAATGATCATCCTCAATATCTACTTGTAAATGGTGGAGCTCCTGGTATGACTGGTGATTTAGATATGAATACAAATGATATAATTGATGTCGGTTTAATAAATTCAATTGATATAGCTTTACATGGTTCAAGACATGGTTTAAATGCAAGTGATCCTGTTCCAACTCCAATATTAGCTTCAACAATCCAGGATATTTCAGGAACAGCCGCAAGTTTAGGAATAAGTAACGAAATTCCAAGAGCTGATCATGTTCATTTTCATGGAAATTTAGCAGGTGGTTCTCTTCATGCAAATGTTATTGCTTCTGGAGCATCTGGATTCATGACCGGAACGGACAAAGCTAAATTAGATACAATTCAATCTGGAGCTACAAATACTACTCCAAGTGATCTAGCACCTCTAAATGTAACAAAAGCTACGGCATCTGCTGGTGTATCTGCTGAAGTATCACGATATGATCACAAACATGATGTTTCTACAGCTGCTCCTATAACTACTTTATTAACAACAACTACAAATGCTGAAGGTTCAGCTACTTCTTTAGCACGTTCTGATCATACACATGCAATATCCTCTGATGTTCCCATAACTATAATACCTGACCAATCAAATGCTTTAGGAAATTCAACTGCTTTTGCAAGAGCTGATCACGTACATAATATAGCAACTGCTTCTGCTGTTGGATTAAACGCAAATAGTACAAATACTACGGGTGCAGGAAATAATTTTGCAAGAGCAAGTCATACTCATGCAATTGCTTCTGGTGTTCCTTCAAATCAAACAATAGCAGTTGCTGTTCAAACTGGTACTTCTACAAATTTTGCAAGAGCTGATCATATTCACACCTTTTCGACTGATGTACCTGTATCTATTGGTTCAACAAATACTGAAGGTTCTTCTACTTCATTTGCAAGAGCTGATCATATTCATAATATAACATTGACTGGACCAATTACAAGTACTGGAACTGTTACATCTGTAAATTCACAAACTGGTACAGGTTCTACATTTGTAATGAATACAGGACCGACTATAACAAATGCAAGTTTAGTTACGCCTAGTATTGGTGTTGCTTCTGGAACTTCATTAACTACAAGTGGATCTCTTCGGACAGCAACAAGCCTAATTCTTGAAGATCCTGGTATTGGTACAAATACTATTACTATTCAAGCACCAACTTTATCAGCAAGTTATGCTTTAACTTTACCAATAGATGATGGTACACCTGGTCAAATATTATCAACAGATGGTTCGGGCACAACAAGTTGGATAAATCCAAATATAGGTGCTGTCACAAGTGTTAGTGGTACAACAAATAGAATAACATCAACAGGTGGAACAACTCCTGTTATTGACATTGCAGCTACTTATATTGGTCAAACTAGTATAACTACTTTGGGAACAATTACATCTGGAACATGGAATGGAAATGTAATTTCAGGTCAATATGGTGGAACTGGTGTTGCGAATACTGGAAAAACAATAACGGTAGGTGGAAATTTTGTAACAAATGATACTGTTACTATTGGTACTACTGCAACAATTAATCAATTGATGTATACTTCTTCTGCAAATAATATAACTGGATTGGCAACTGCGAATAGTGCGATCCTTGTTACTTCAAGTACAGGAGTTCCTACTTATTCAAGTTCTTTAACAAATGGACAATTGATTATTGGTTCTTCTGGAGCAACTCCTGTAGCTGCTACGTTAACACAAGGAGCAGGAATATCAATTACAAATGGTGCAGGTTCTATAACTATTAGTACTACAGGTGTAGTTACAAGTGTAACTGGTACAACAAATAGAATTACTTCTACGGGTGGAACAACTCCTGTTATTGACATAGCAGCTACTTATGTTGGTCAAACATCAATAACTACATTAGGAACAGTTACTACTGGAACATGGAATGGAAATATTATTAGTTCAGTATATGGAGGAACTGGTGTGAATAATGGAGCAAATACCATTACTTTAGCAGGAAATTTTATTACATCTGGAGCATTTTCAACGACGTTGACATCAACAAACACAACAAATGTAACTTTACCTACAACGGGTACTCTAGCCACTACTTCACAATTACCAACACCATCTGCATTAACAAAGGTAGATGATACAAATGTAACATTGACGTTGTCAGGAACTCCAACAACTGCATTATTACAACCAACAACTATTACAGCTGGTTGGTCAGGACAATTATCACTTTCAAGAGGAGGAACAAATGCATCATTGACAGCATCAGATGGAGGAATATTTTATTCAACAAGTTCAGCTGCTGCCATATTATCTGGTACAGCAACTGCAAATCAAGTATTATTGTCTGGATTATCATCTGCTCCATCTTGGTCATTAGCAACATATCCATCGAGTACAACAATAAATGGTGTATTATATTCATCAGCAAATAATGTGATTTCTGAAATAACAACTGCAAATAGTTCGACATTAACAACAAACAGTTCAGGAGTTCCTTCTTGGAATAATTTTACGGGACCAGAATTGAGTACATACTTTGGAGATGGAAGTGATGGCACACTAACAACATCGATGACATTTTCAAGAGACATGTATTTTACAGATGTAACTTTATCAACTGGAGATATAGTCATTACAAATGGTTATAGAATGTTTGTTCGTGGAACACTTGATTTAACTACTGCTGATGCAGGTGCAATTCGAATTCAAGGAACAAATGGGAATAATGCAAATCTAACAACAATTGGAGCCACCGTACTAGTAACACCAAATAGGTCAATTGGTGGTGGAAATGGGAATGGTGGAGCTGGTGGAGCTGCAAATGGTGGAGCTGGTGCAGCTGGTGGAGTCTTTAATATTGTTCAATTAGGGGGAAATAGTAGGGTTGGTGGAGCAGGTGGAGCTGGAGGTGCTGCTGGTGGAGCTGGTGGAGCCGTTACATCATCAACACTATTAACATTTTCAAGAAGACTGTTTTCAATAGAAATGTTATTTGGAAATAACTTAATGATTGGTGGTCAAGGCGGTGGAGGAGGTGGAGGTGGTGGTTCTGCAACATCTGGCGCCGGTGGTTCTGGAGCAACAGGTGGAGGAATTATGTTTATATCTGCTAATGTAATTAATCGTTCAGGTACAACCGCTGTAGGCGCAATTTCAGCAAAAGGTGGAAATGGTGGAAATGGTGGAAATGCAACTGCTGGTGCAAATAGAGGAGGTGGAGGAGGTGGTTCAGGAGGAGGTGGTGGATTTGTATATATTGCATATGGAACATTATTAGGTTCTACAGCTACAGATGCAATTGATGTTTCAGGTGGAAATGGTGGTACCGGAGGAAATGGTACAAATGGTGGTACTGGTGGTACTGGTGGAGGAGCTGCTGGTGCTGGTCAAGTATACTTATTAAATCTTGTTACAGGCACAGGAAATTATACAAATTCAGTAGCCGTTGTACCAATTGCTGGTTCTGCCGGTACTGTACCAAACGGAGGTGCTGGCGCAACAGCAACTGTAGTTAGAGTTAATTTATAAACATTTATTATTTCTCCATTTACATTTATTTTTTATACATGTAGTTTTTCTTGAATAAATCGAACAATTTTTTATATATGACACTATACAATTTCCTAATTTATCACATTTACCTATTGTGTTATTTTGACATAATGATCCTTCTGGAAGAATATTAATTTGTATTGAATCAGATGTCCATTTTGTTCTACAGTTGCCATAATCATCTGTACAACTTAAAATACATCCTGTAGAATCAAATCCACATGGTTTACTTGCCCATGATATAATTTTATTACAAAATGGAATACATTTTCCATTTGCACCGCATATATTGTTATTGTCACAGAATAGTTTTGGTCGTGTTAATTTATTATTTCGGCAACAAGTTGGATGACTTAATTCCTTTGGTGAAACTACAACAAAATTTGGTGTATTGTTGTGCCGCATTATAAATTTATTTGTCGAACATTCTATATTTGGTGATAACTTACAATTTTTACATACACAATTTTGTGAATTATCAAGACATTCACATTGTTCATCTGGAGATAATATTCCATCACCACATTGAGAATCTGGCAATACTGGAAAGAAATACTTACACTTCCATGTTTTTAGACCCGTTAAATATGGACATATTCGTGTATATTGTCTTGGATGAAACTGAACTACTCCATTATACATACCATCTCCATAATCCATTAACCCACCCGTAGTTCCCATTCCATTTTCAAATGAATGATCAGCTCCTAAAGCATGTCCAAGTTCATGAAATATTGTTGTCCAACTAAATATAGATACTCCAACGGCTGAATATGTTCCACATACTGCTCCTATGTTGCTTACACCTGTAATGCCATTAAAACAATATGACAATAACATTATATATGATGTGTTTTGGTAGTTTTTTGTTGCTACATTCCATTGTGTAAAATCATCAAATGTTCCCAATGCATTTTTACATGCTGAACCTCTATTTGATAGTGGAGGTGGGTCTGATTCTATCGATAATTTTATTTTAGTAACTTCAACACGAACATTAAATTGTTCAAGATAAACGAGTTTACCAAAGCCAAAATTTTCATTAATTGCATCAATTACACGTGATTTTGTTGAATATTTTTCAAATAAATAATCAGACAATGCTAAATCAATTATTAGTTCTATTTGTAATACATGTGTTAAGGTATCGAGTGGAAAACATCCAGGATTCCATTTGTCAATTTTTCCAAATACAGAATTGATTTTTAAGTTACTAAATATTGTTGATTTAAAAGGCAAATTTTCTGGATTATTAAAATATATATCAGTTGTTTCATTTATTTTAAATGCATATGGTTGATTTTCATTAATTTCAACAATTCCATTTTCAGTTACAAATATTCCATGTACTATGTGATTATTTTGAATACTTGCAGTTGCTAAATATTTTGATCCTCGAATAGTATTGTATCTTTGAGTTAATTCTAATGAAGTTGATGATATAATTTGATTTCCTTGAATAATTGTTGTTGGTGTTTGAATTTCTTTTGAAAGTATATAATTATGATCATTATATTTAACATCACAATGTGTATCATTACATATTGTCAATAACGCCGATAAAATCCTTAACATTTAATAGATAAATTATTTTATTTAATAAATGAGAAGATCATTAAAGAAAAGACGTTCGATTAAAAGATATGGGGATTGTAATGATTTTGTAACACATTTTAATACGATTATGAATACCATAAAAAATGTAGAACCAGAAAATATTAAAGTTCCTATTTGTGAACTTTCTAATTTTAAACCTGAAGGAGAATATCCAACAAATAAAGAATTAAAATATGTTTTGCCATTTAAAATTGGAAATTATGTCGGTCAAATCAATCGATCATATTCGTTAGGAACATATGCAAATGTTCCTATTGTTAATTTATATCGAAATAATAATATTATTCGTTTTGGTACAAAAATAAGTTTGACAGAAGACAATGCAATCAATTTTCAAGAAGATGTAGTTGGAACGATTATTGATTCAATTCAATCAATTCAAAATAGCAATAAAAGAATAATATGTATTTCTCTTTTAACACATTGTGAATCAATTGCATGTGATCTAGGAAAATTTGTAAATTCAAAAATTGGGATTGTTGATATTGAAAAAGACATACTTAAAAAAGAAATTGATTATAATAATGAAAATCAATCAGACATTATATTTATTTCATTCCCATTTACATCTTCTAAAAAATTTGTCAAATTATTCGATTATGCACAACAAAAAATTAATGTAATAAACAATCAAAAAGAAGGAATTACCAAAGAAATATTAAAAGATTTTTACAATTTAATAGACATATCTAGTCCAAAAAAAATGTTCAGATCAATTGTTAATATTACAGAACTTTTTCATTTTAAATATTCTAAATATTATGATCTTGCATTCCATTGTAAATCAGGACTCGATAGGACCAGTATGATGGATACGGTTGTAAATGCAACAATGTATTGTATTCGAAAAAACGGAAAGATAGATTATTCATTGATTCGAAATTATTCAAAAAAGTTTATGATTTATAATTATTTGATATCATTTGTAGCTAGAGGATATTTTGGAATTAAACTTAATTCTAACAAAGGACTTGCTATGTATATATTTGGAGAAAAACTTTATAATTATTATCTAGGAAAATCAAATTATTTTTGAAAAAATTCTAATATTTTTTTAACGAATCATAACATCTTTTAATGTAAATATTCCATTTTTATTTGCATACATAACAATGTCAAAATTGTCAAAATTATCGGGAGTGTAATTTAATACATAAATATGTGGATAAGGTAAAACTTGTCCATTAATGGTATTTACTTCTACACCATTAACATTTCTTACATATGTTGATTTTCCAACAGCAGCTTGGCCACATAATAAAATTCTATTATTTTCCATTTTTAATAACTTCAAAAATTTTCTAGATAAAAAATTTTTTAAATGTTATTAAATGGATATTATTAATGATATTAAAGCAGTTAAAAAGTTTTTAACTTAGAAATATTTTTTACCTTTAAAAATGAAATATTATGGATGGATGCCTGATTTACCAGATCCTAGAGATCATGTATCATATGAAAAACAATCGGATAAAATAAATATTCATAATGTTGTTTGTTACCAAGGATTATTAAATTCAGCAGTTGTAAATGCAATATTCATAGTTATGAAATCTTATGGAAAAAATCCAAGTAGACTCTATTTACATAACAAAGCTCAAAAGTATCATTCAAGTGATATTAGTATTCGAGATGCATTAAAGGTTTTAAAGCAAGGAGTGTGTAATGAAACAATTTGGCCATATAATGTACTTAAAGCAAATGATACTCCATATTTTACAGATAATAGTGTAAAGATTTCTAAATATGTCAGAATTAAGTGTGATGTTCAAAGTTTTCAAGATGCTATAAATTCTGGATATCCTATTATCATTGGATTTTCAGTTCCAAGTTATTTTGAAGAAGATGAAGTAAGATTAAATGGAATGCTAAAACCTTATAATAATGAAAGAATTATAGGAGGTCATGCTTGTGTTGTATATGATTATTCAAATAGTTTAAGAGGATTTGGAACAAATGGATTTTTTAAGATTCGAAATTCTTGGAGTAAAAATTGGGGTCAAAATGGAGATTTTTGGATGCCATATTCTATGATAGAATTACTTGTTAATGATGCTTGGATTATTTTAGTGAACTAATTTAGGATCAATAAGCATTAAACATAATAATCTTTTTACATCTTTTATCGGGTCTAATATACTTTTTTCATCTGATAATATCAAATATGTATTAAGTTTATCTTTTATGTTGACATTAATTTCAACTTTAAAATTTTTGAATACAAAAGTATCTCTTGCCATATTTGTATTGTTCATAACTACTGAATAAACAAAACTATCTCTTTGGATTTTGTCAATTTTTTCAAAATTTCTTAAAATATCATCTTGGCAAATTGGTTTGACCATATTTTTGACTCCATTCAATATATTTTCTAGATAATAAATTTTTTTTTTTTATAAAATAAAATTCGTAAAATAAAATAATTATTATGATAAATGTATGCCCAACCACAATCCTTATCGTATAAAGAAAAAAACACCTTCGAAAAAAGAAGATCAGAATCAAGTATGGTTTTAACTAAATATAAGGACAGAATTCCAATTATCTGTGAAAAATCAAATATGACAGATGATATACCAAATATTGATAAAAAGAAGTATCTTGTTCCACGTGATTTTAAATTTGGACAATTTTCATTAATGCTCCGAAAACGATTAAAACTTTCTCCCGAAAAAGCTCTATTTATTTTTGTTAATAACACATTAGTACCAACACACGAATTAATGTCAAATATATATGAAAAATACAAAGATGAAGATGGATTTTTATATTGTAATTATTGTTCAGAAAACACTTTTGGATAATATAGTTATTATCCGATTAACTTAGTTATTAACCACATAACATAGTTATTAACCACATAACATAGTTATTAACCACA
>ERZ650303.213-NODE-213-length-17255-cov-8.070930_pt1 | contig 17255 bp, 16 predicted proteins | sample MGYA00376239_ERZ650303 | MGnify/ENA primary metagenome ERZ650303 (study PRJEB26733, sample SAMN07839262) | wastewater metagenome | biome: small river; feature: stream; material: water | place: USA: North Carolina | collected 2016-04-05 ... | reverse complement strand
TGATGGCCACGCACGAGTTGGTGGTGCCCAAGTCAATACCGATGATTTTTCCCATGTGTAACTCCAGTAACTTTTAAAAATTCAGATGAGGCGTAGGTGTGGATAACTTCGCCAATTTCAAGTGTTTATTTCGGTGCCGCAACGGTCACCAAGGCGGGGCGCAGCACGCGCTCGGCAATCAAGTAGCCTTTTTGCAGCACCGTCACCACGGTGTTGGCTTCTTGATCGGCAGGCACCACGCTGATGGCTTGGTGTTGGGCGGGGTCAAACTTGGCACCGACTGCAGGGTCGATGGCGACCACTTTGTTGCGTTCCAAGGCACTTTTGAGCTGACGCAGCGTGGCTTCAGCGCCTTCGCGGATTTGTTCAGGCGTGGCGGTTTGCACGGCCAAGCCAGCTTCGAGGCTGTCGAGCACGGGCAGCAAGCTGTCGGCAAAGCTCTCGAGCGCGAATTTGCGGGCTTTGGACACTTCGTCGTCGGCACGGCGGCGGGCGTTTTGCACCTCGGCTTGGCCGCGTACATATTGGTCTTGCAGTTCAGCCACTTTGGCTTGCAAGGTGGCCACTTCGGCTTGGGCTGCGGCCAGCGGGTCAAGCACGGCAGGCGCTTCGGCCGAGGCGGGGGCCATGCCAGCCATGTGGGCGGCCAAATGGTCAGCGGCAGAGGGGGCAGCAGCTGCGGTATCTAGGTTTTCGGTAGGTTCTGACATGCTTTGTAGGGCTTGTTGGAGGGAGATTCAGCGAAGCTGAGGGCGTCCGACCCTATTTCAAGAGGGGTTTTGTAAAAAAGAGTGACAAAACAAAGCGGGGCCAAGCCCCGCTGAATGACGGCAGTCAAAAAAGCTGCCGTGCCGCTTGCTTACTCGAGGCCGAGCAGTTCGACGTCAAATTTCAAGGTGGCATTGGGCGGAATCACACCGCCCGCACCGCGTGCGCCGTAGCCCAGCTCTGGGGGGATGATGAGGGTGCGTTGGCCACCAATCTTCATGCCTTGCACGCCTTCGTCCCAGCCTTTGATGACCATGCCTGCGCCCAAGGGGAAATCAAACGGGTCATTGCGGTCACGGCTGGAGTCGAACTTGGCGCCTTGCTCGCCATCTTTGTAGAGCCAGCCGGTGTAGTGCACGCTGACGTGTTGGCCAGCGGCGGCTTCAGCGCCGTCTCCTACCATGTGGTCGATGTATTGCAAGCCGGAAGGGGTCGTGTTCATGGCAAATCCTTGAGGGTCTAAAAACGTAACCCTAGAGTGTACCCAGTGGCGTTTGCGCAAGCGGGCTGCGGTTCTTGACGAGGACGTCAGGCTTTTCGTGATGACAGAGAATGCAACTTTGACGAAATCTTTGGAGATGTTCTTATGTCCGTCCGTCGCAGCCTTGTTTCCTGTGTGTTGTTGGGTGGTGTGTTGATGTGTGCAGGGCTCGGTGCCCAAGCGCAAAGCTATCCCAGTAAACCTTTGCGCATCGTCGTGCCTTTTGGCGCAGGCGGTGTGGCCGATTTGACCGCGCGTACCGTGGCGCAAAAAATGTCAGAAGGCTTAGGCCAATCGGTGGTGATTGACAACCGCCCAGGAGCAGGCGGCATTGTGGCGGCCGAGATGGTGGCCAAGGCCGAACCCGATGGGTACACGCTGCTGTTGATGTCCAACGCCAATGCGGTGAGCGCGGGCTTGTTCAAGTCGCTGCCGTTTGACCCTGTCAAAGACTTCACGCCGGTGTCCTTGATGGGCACGTTTGATTTGGCCATCGTCACCAGCAACGAATCGCGTTTTCAAACCTTGTCTGAGTTGCTCAGCTGGGCCAAAGCGAATCCGGGCAAGCTGAACATTGGCAGCATCAACATCGGCAGCACGCAGCATTTGACGGCGGAGCTGTTCAAGTCCGTGGCGGGGTTGGATGCGCAAGTCGTGCCTTTTAATGGCACACCTGCGGTGATGACGGCTTTGCGTGGCGGGCAAATTGATGTGGCAGTAGAGGTGTTGAGCCCCGTGTTGCCGCAAATCAAAGGGGGTGCGTTGCGTGCCTTGGCCGTGACCGGCCAAAAACGCAATGTGGCGTTGCCGCAAGTGCCCACCGCCAAAGAGGGGGGTGTGCCGAACTTGGTGTCAACCTCATGGAACGGTTTGGGTGTGCCCGCCAAAACACCGCAAGCCGTGGTAGAGCGTTTGAACAAAGAGGTCAATGCCGCCTTGCAAACCCCTGCGGTGCGCCAAAAATTGTTGGACTTAAATGTGGAGCCACACCCCAGCACCGTGCCACAAGCGCAAGACTGGTTGCACACTGAAATCAAGCGTTGGAGCGATGTGATTCAGCGCGCGGGCATTCAAAAACAATAACGCTCTGAAACACATTTAGATGCTCAACATCCTCACCATCACCGGCCCCATTTATTTGTCGATTGGCTTGGGCTTTGCCGCCACCCGTCGGGGCCTGTTCAGCAAGGTGGATGGCCAAGTTCTGGGCCGATTTGTGCTGAACTTTGCGTTGCCTGCGATGTTGTTTAACGCGTTGGCACAACGCAACTTTGCAGAGGTGATGAACCCCAACTATTTGTTGGCTTATGGAGCTGGCTCCATGCTGTCGTTTGCCATCGGGTTTGTGGTGTGGCGTGTGTGGCGCAAAAAACCGCTCACCGAAAGCAGCATGGTGGCCATGGGCGTGAGCTGCTCCAACAGCGGCTATGTGGGCTACCCGATCTTGTTGCAGTTTTTAGGACCAGCGGCGGGTTTGGGTTTGGCGTTGACGGTGTTGGTTGAAAACTTGCTCACCATTCCCTTGGCGTTGGCCATGGCAGAGAGTGGCGAGACCGAGCATGCGTCTTGGCAGCGTACTGTGTGGGAGAGTGTGAAACGCATGGTCAAGTTGCCCATGATGCAAGCCATCGTGGTGGGCTTGGTGTTTTCGATGTTCGGTTGGCATTTGCCAGAGGTGTTGTCTAAAACGGTCAATCTCTTTGCGGCTTCCACCGCGGCGATTGCCTTATTTGTCAATGGCGGCTCTTTGGTTGGCATGCGCGTGGTGGGACTGATTCAAGAGGTGCGTTGGATCGCTTTGGGCAAGCTGGTGGTCCACCCCTTGGCGGTGGGCCTCATGCTCATGGTGGTGGGGCCGATTGAGCCGGGCTTGAAAATCTCTGCCGTGTTGTTGGCAGGCATGCCCATGTTGGGCATTTATCCCTTGTTGGCGCAGCGCCATGGGCAAGAAGGCTTTTGTGCGGCGGCTTTGTTGGTGACGACCATTGTGTCGTTCTTCACCATCAGCCTGATCTTGTGGGGCATGGGCGAGTTGCCTGGCTGGCACGTGTAAAGCGCGCGATGCACATTCACGAGTCTGAAGTTGAGATCACGGCCATCCGTGCGCAAGGCGCGGGTGGGCAAAACGTCAACAAAGTTTCTAGTGCCATTCATCTGCGCTTTGATGTGAACGCGTCGTCCTTGCCTGAGGATGTGAAAGCGCGCTTGCTGGCGTTATCAGACCACCGCATCACGCAAGATGGGGTGGTGGTCATCAAGGCGCAAGAGCACCGCAGCCAAGACATGAACCGCATCGAGGCCTTTGCGCGTTTGCATGAGTTGGTGCAAAGCGTGGCCAAACCACCTAAAAAACGCAAACCCACCAAGCCTACTTACGCCTCTAAGTTGCGGCGCTTAGACAGCAAGAAAAAAGCCTCGGCGATCAAATCGAACCGAGGCCGTGTGGTTTAGGTGTTGCGGGTCAGCGCACGATCAGCCGTGCGCCGCTGGTAGCCGCTGATGTGATTTCGCCCACTTCGCCGGCATGGGCAAAACCGTGTTGTGCAAACACGGCCAGTACTTCGTCAACAGACTCTGGTGAGCAGGCCACCAACAAACCGCCGCTGGTTTGTGGGTCGCTCAACAGGGCTTGGTCGATGGCGTTGCAATCGGCCCCCAGTTCAATCTCGTTGCCGTAAGCCGACCAGTTACGACCTGAGGCCCCGGTGAGCATGCCTTGCTCTGCCAAAGTGCGCACGCCTTGCAGCAGCGGCACTTGGCTCATGTGCAGTTGCACGGTGTGCTGGCAGCCACGGGCCATTTCAAGCGCATGGCCCGCTAAACCAAAACCCGTCACGTCGGTCATGGCGTGCACGCCGCTCAGTGCCGACAATGCAGCGCCGGGCGTGTTGAGCTGGGTGGTGTTGGCAATCATCTGGGCATAGCCTTCGGGGCTGAGCGCGTTTTTCTTGAGTGCGGCAGACAGCACGCCCACGCCCAGTGGCTTGCCCAAAATCAATCGGTCGCCCACCCGGGCATCGGCATTGCGTTTGATGCGTTTGGGGTGCACGAGGCCTAAGGCCACCAAGCCATAAATCGGCTCGACTGAATCAATGGTGTGGCCACCGGCGATGGGAATGCCGGCTTCACGACACACGCTTTGGCCACCATCCAAAATTTTGCCAATCGTCTCGGGGGGCAGCACATTGACGGGCATGCCCACCAAGGCCAAGGCCATGATGGGCGTGCCGCCCATGGCGTACACATCGCTGATGGCGTTGGTGGCAGCGATGCGGCCAAAGTCAAACGGGTCATCCACGATGGGCATGAAGAAGTCGGTGGTGGCAATCAGCGCTTGCTCGTCGTTGAGCTGGTAGACCGCTGCATCGTCCGCAGTTTCAATGCCGACCAGCAACTGCTCGGGGATGGGCATGGCGCTGGTGCTTTTCAAAATCTCACTCAACACGCCCGGCGCAATCTTGCAGCCGCAGCCGCCACCGTGTGACAGGCTGGTGAGACGAGGGATGGCGGGTGTGGGTGTAGAACTCATGGTGGGGCTTTCTTGAATAGCCTCGATTTTGCCAGCGACAAGCGCCAACCCTCGGGGCGTGTGCTTTTCTAAGCCCGCCGAGTCGCAGCAGTTCACAGCGGCGTGTTGCGCGCGTGAGCTTGGATGAAGGCTTCTTTGCCTTGCAGCGGAAGTTCGCACAAACCATCGGCATACACCGTTTGCTGTTGCTTGTTGGTTTGCTGGTATCGCAAGCCCCCCGAGATGGGGTTGAGCGACAACTGACCGTGTGAAGTTTTCTTCAACGCGGTGTGCTGGTATTGGAACAACCATTGATTGGCTTGAATGTCGGCGCGCACGCCGCGCATGGGGGGCGGTGTTGATGCCGAAGTGGGTATGGCATAGAAGAACTCCACGTGTGTCTCGCCTTGCACACGCAGCGAAATCCTCTCTTTGTCTGACGGCATGATCTTCAGCTCGAAGGTTTCAATCTTGACCTTGCGCGAGCCTTGTTCGTCCACCAAGGTGACCAACGCTTGGCAGGGCGTGCTGAATTCTGTTTGCGCCCACGCATTACCGCATGCCACCATGACGCACAGGGTGGTTATGCATTTCAATTTTGTAAGTAACGTGCGAGGCAAAGCGCGATGCATCCAGATTTCGAAAGATTGTATGTAGGGAATTGTAGGCTTCGATCGTTCAAGGCGGTAGCATCCAGCTACAAGCCATATGTATTCACTGATTTCAAAGATATTGCGCGCAGTAGCGCCACTTTTGAGCGCTTTTTGCCTCATATCACTCGCCGTGCCAAGCGCTGTGTTGGCTCAAGAGCGAGTCTCTGCACGCAGTTACTGGGAAGACATTCCAGGTCAAGCCACATTGGCCGACGCGCAAGCGCACACCTTCACGCCGTATGACGGCATCTTGGCCAAAGGTTACAGTGATTCGACTTTTTGGCTGCGACTGCGTGTGGAGCCCGTGGCCGATGCGCATGCAGGCGAAAAGCTGGTGTTGCGCGTACGCCCCTCATTCTTGGATCAAATTGTTTTGTTTGACCCAGCCGATCCCACGCGACACGGCCCCGCGACAGCGGGTGACATGACCCCGTTTGCAGAGGCTGAATACCAGTCTTTGAACCACGGTTTCTTGATTGCAGCGCTGCCGCAAGCTCGTGATGTGTACCTGCGTGTCACCAGCACCAGTACTTTGATGATTCATACGGAGGTGCTGACCCAGTTGGAGGCTTCGCGTTTGGACCACATCCAAGAGTTGGTCTATTCCATCAGCACGGGTTTGATTGTGATGTTCTTGGCGTGGGTGTTGGTCAGTTGGCTCAATGACCGAGACCACGTCAATCGTGCGTTTGTGATCAAACAGCTTGCGTCTATTTTGTACACCGTGGGGTACTTTGGTTATTTCCGTGTGTTCTTGAGCGAGTCAGCATCGCCCGCGACGATCAATTTGATTTTTAACGTGATTTTGATTTCGGCCACGGGTTTGGCCTTTTGGTACGAAGTGCACTTTTTGCAAGATTACGAACTACCCGTTTGGTTGATGCGTGCCTTGCGAGTTTTCTACGTCTGCGCATTCGTGTCGATGGCCTTGCTGTTCGCTGGTTACACGCGGCTGGCGCTTGAGTTCAACATGGGCGTGATTGGCTTGGGCTCCGCCTTGCTGTTGACAGCGATTTTGGTGTTTCTGAAAAATCCGCCGAACAAGCAAACGCCCGGCGTGCCGTTTCGCTTCAGCCGACGTGTGGTGGTGGTGTACTACCTCAGCCTCACCTTTGCGTTGTGGGTGGCGGTTTGGCCAAGTTTGGGGCTGGATGTCGCCACGGAGTACAGCTTGCACAACTTGGTGTTGAATGGTTTTTTCTCGGGCTTGTTGATGACCATTCTTTTGCAGGTGAGGGTGCGTCGCTTCGAGACCAATCGACGCGAAGTCTCGAATGCTTTGTATTTGTCGCAACAGCAAGTGGCCTTAGAGCGGCAGCGCCGCGATGAGCAAACCCATTTCTTGCACATGCTGATGCACGAGCTGAAGACACCGCTGGCCGTGATTGACATGGCCTTGCGCACCCACACCGATCCTGAGAAATCTGCGGTCTACGCCAGCCGTGCCGTGGTGGACATGAAGGCCATTCTTGAGCGTTGCATCGATGCAGATCAAATTGAAGAAGGCACCTTAGAAACCAAGGTTGAACGCGTGGATGTGGGGCGCTTGTTGAATGAATTGATCTTCAGCCAAAACATTCCGGCTGATCGTGTGGCGCTCGAGGTGCAGGACATCCCCGAGGTGCTGACCGACCGCCAGTATTTGCGCATCATTCTGGGCAACTTGCTCGACAACGCATTGCGGTACAGCGATGGTCGAACGCCTGTTGATCTACAACTCATGCCCGCAGAGGGCCCGGACGGTGCGCTGGGCGTGGCTGTGACGGTTTCTAATCGCCCCGGCTTGGCAGCATGGCCTGAGCCCAGCAAAGTGTTTCAGAAATACTACCGAAGCACTGGTGCACAGAGCCAATCGGGTACCGGCCTGGGCTTGTTTTTGGTGTCGAGTTTGGCGAATCGAATCGGTGCGTACTGCCGTTACGCACCCGATGAAAAACGTGTGAGGTTTGTGTTGTGGCTACCCATTTGAACATTGTGGTCGTTGAAGACCACCAAGATTTACGCGAACTGACCTGCATGGCGCTGGCCAACAAAGGTCACCATGTGTTGGGTTTGTCGTGTGCTGAAGAGTTGGAAGACGCAGTCAAAGGCAGTGCGGTCGATGTGTTCATCTTGGACTTGAACTTGCCCGGTGAAGATGGCATCAGCTTGGCCAAACGCATTCGCCAAGCCTATCCCTTGGTGGGCATCGTCATGTTGACTGCGCGCTCGCAGGCCAAAGAAAAAGTGCAGGGCTACGAAAGCGGTGCCGACCTGTACATGACCAAGCCGGTGGACTTTGAAGAGCTGTGCGCCGCTTTGCGAGGGTTTGTGCGCCGTCGTCAGACGGCACCCGAAGGTATCTTGACGCTGAGTAAGCTCACGCTGACTGGGGCCTCGGGTTCGGTTCGGTTGTCGTCGGCAGAGTCAGACATGCTGATGGCTTTTGCGCGAGCCCCGTCCACCCGTCTAGAGACATGGCAGCTGGGGCAAATTTTGGGGCTGGAGATGGATGGCCTCAACAAAGCCAGCTTAGAAGTTCGGATTGTGCGTTTGCGCAAAAAAATGGTGGAAGCGGGCGCGCCCAGCGCTGTGATTGAGTCCATCCGCAATGTGGGCTATCAACTAAGCGTGCCGATCCAGATTGTTTGAGTGCAAGGGTGAAAGCACCTTGAGCCACTTCGTGGCGGGCAACGGCCAACGCGACTCAATCGCTTGTGCTTGCGCACGCAAACTGTGCTGAGTAACCGCGCGAGGCGTGCGCAAAGCCAGCACGATGGCATTGCCAGCGGCCGTGGGCTTGAAGGTCCAAACTGCATCGACCCCAAAGACCGCGGTGATTTTTCCCAAGCTCTCGTCATCGCTGTGCGCGTGGCCAAATAAATTCACTGCCATGCAGCCTTGGGCGCTGAGCATGCTGCGGCAGTCGCGGTAGAACTCTTCGGTGTCGAGCACAGGTCGTGCTGCATCTTGGTCGTACAAGTCGACTTGAAGGGCATCCACTCTGCCTAGCCATTGGGCATGGCAGAGCACATCGGCCGCATCGCCCAACAGCACGTCCAGCTTGGCATCGTCTTGGGGCAGGTTGAACCAACGCCTGCAAGTGGCAATGACTTGTGGGTTGAGTTCGATGGCCGTGGTGTGCATCCCCAAATGGTGATGGCAAAACTTGGTCAACGATGCGGCACCAAGCCCCAGCTGCATGGCGTTCAATTGACTGATGTGTTCGAGGTCTGCAAACAGCATCCAACCCATCATGCGCTGGACATAGTCGAGGTGAATGTCAAAAGGCTTGCTGATCTTCATCGAGCCCTGCACGGCGGGTGAACCCAAATGCAGAAAACGCATGTCGCCATAGTCGGCAAACGTGACCGTAGGCAATCCACCGCTAGCAGAGCCGAATGCTCGGGCTTGTTTTTTGGCCATCCAAGCGCCAAGCAGGATGGCCAAAACACAGCCGATCAAACCGTAAATGAACTCAAGGAGCGTCAAATTCATGGGGATGTATTCCTGTTGGACCAAAGAAAAAGCCTTAGCACGTGAATGCTAAGGCTTTGCTTTTTTGGCTCCTCAACCTGGGCTCGAACCAGGGACCTACGGATTAACAGTCCGGCGCTCTACCAACTGAGCTATTGAGGAATATTCGGTACATAAAGCACTACAAGCGCCCTACGAAGAACGACAGTATAGCAAAAAAATCGATGTTTTTACAAGGGTAGGACAAGGTTTTGCTCTTTACCGCTTTGTCGAGTGGCTGGAGGCTAAGGGAACCCCGCCATAACTTACGCCAAACTACGTCTGTACCTCTTGGGGAAAACTTTGCCCCATCAAGCACTCCCTAATGCGACTTATTAGATAACTGAAAAAACCACTCGCTATGACAATTCGATGGGCAGCTCTTTCAAATCACAGGGGCGGCAAAGCAAATAACCTTGCCCCAACTGGCACCCCAACGCTGTAAGCTGCTCCAACTGTTTCTGCGTCTCTATGCCTTCAGCCACCAATGTGCGCGAAAAACTGTTCGCCAATTGCACCATTGCCTGAATAATTGCTTGCGCCATTGGATCGTCAAGGGCTTGCACAAAACTACGATCGAGTTTGATTTTGTCAAATGGCAATGTGTGCAAGCGCGACAAGCTCGATTGCCCAGAACCAAAATCATCAATAGCCACTAGGATTCCCAAAGCCTGCAAGCCCAACAAGTTGTCACGAACCTGAGGTACGTTGTAGTGAAACACCGACTCTGTGACTTCAAACTCCAAATGGTGCGCAAGCCCAGCGTCAACCGCCTTAATGCGGCTGATGACTCGATGCGCAAAGTCAGGAAAACCCAGCTCAATGCCAGACACATTGATAGCTACCCTAACTGCTGGCCAGCGCTGCAGCAGTGTGGGCAAATCCTCCAAAACTTTTTGTAACAAGTACTCGCCAATCTGAACAATCAAGCCCTTGGCCTCTGCAACCCCAATGAATTCGTCAGGAGCGACTGGGCCTAACTCTGCGTCTTGCCAACGGCAAAGCGCCTCTAGTGAGATTACCTTGCGCGAGAGAAGGTCCATTTCCGGCTGATAGGCGAGCTTTAGCTCGTGCTGAGCAATAGCGCGCAGCAGTCGATCTGCAATTTTTAGTTGGCGGTGATCAGTTCGAGATGTATCTGAGGTATTGACTAAATTCATATATCGATCCTTGGCTAGCATACCAAGACTAATTTAGGTCCTCGAATAAATGATCCAGTTAGTTGGTGGTGGTGCGGTGGGGCTCAAGTCGCGCAGACAGGACACGCTGCTAGCGGATGCATTGTTCGGCAAGGTTCGGGATGTTCTGCTAGGGCTCTAGCACGTCCGGATTAGGATTCTTGCGAGCATGAGGGCTAGCTCCTGAGTGTCTACCTTATACTTTTGATTACCGCCATTTTTCACAGGTTAACCAGCATTTCTGGCATTTCCCCCACGCATGCCTAACCCTAAACACCCCAAACTTTTAGGTGCACAACTCACCGAAATGGCCGCCCGAGACCGGCCTTCTACTGTGGTGGGTATTCCAGCCGTGCTCACAGTTGTGTGGATGCACTGGGGGCACATGGCGAACAGCTTAGTGCTGGGTTGGATGGGCTTCATGTTCGCAATCATGTCTGTCAGACTATTGCTGGGGCGGCACTGGCAGTCTGTGCAAGACGACCCCGCTCAGTGGCGTAAGGCGCTCCACTGGCGAATGTTGAGTTCTGCAGTCTACGGACTGGGGTGGGGCGGATCGATGTTGGTGCTCAACACGGGGGCCCTGGATGTTCTCACCACATTCAAAGTCGGCACGTTAACTGCGGCTTTGGGCATCATGCTTAACTCCATGAGCGTGGTCTTCACCGTGTACTTGGCATTCTTGGTGCCGTGTTGGGTCTCGCTGATCATCTATATCTTTTTTGCTAGCGGCTTCTTGTCTACGCAGGATGCCATGATTTGCGGCGTGGCAGTGACAATTTTCGGTGTGGTGCTGATCGGTTCTTCGTCCAGCATTGCGCGTCTGACGCGGATGTTCTTTCTGAGCAAGTTCGCACTAGATGATGCACTGGCCGAAACCCGCGAAAGCCATGAGCGCGAGATCGCTCTGTCGCAGCAACTGGCAGATCAGGCACGGCGCGATGCGCTTACGGGAGCTCACAACCGACGGCACCTTGGTGAGCAATTGGATTTGCAACTTGCAACCTTCCTCCGCACCTTGCAGCCGTTTTCGGTGGTACTGATTGACATCGATCACTTCAAGCATATCAACGACAACCACGGTCATGATGTGGGCGATCTGGTACTCAAGGGCTTAACACACACAATGGCACAAGCCTTGCGCGAGATGGATGTCTTTGGGCGCTGGGGGGGCGAGGAGTTTATGTGCATCCTCCCTCACACCGACAGCGATGACGCCATTCGTTGCGCCGAGCGGCTACGTCAATCTCTGAGCAGCGTTAATTTCAGTGAAAGTAGCCTTGACTTACGAGTCACCGCATCATTTGGCGTTGCCACATCACAAAACGGGGATTCTGTGCAGGATATCGTCAAGCGATGTGATCAGGCTCTTTATCGCGCGAAATCTGAAGGCCGTGATCGTGTGGTGGCTCACCATTGGAGTTCAGATGCAACTTGATTCAAGCACGCTAATTTTTTCTATCGGAATTTTGTCGCTGTTAATGGCATTCATCAGCTGGACGTTCCCGGGGCCCATCACCGAACGCGATTACGGGCTTAAGACTTGGTCCATTGGCATCACCTTTGTCGGGATTAGCCTTATTCTCATTTTCTTACGCGGTCTCTTGCATCCCTTTTGGGGCGTGTTTATGGCCAACATCTGTTTGATGGCGGGGGGGACTCTGGGGCTGGTAGCCCCTGCACGCTTTTACAGAGTCAAGGTGCAGTATTCGGTCGTGGTGCTGGCCTTGGTCGTTGGCTTACTAGGCTTGCTGTTGCATACCGCATGGAGTTACTCAATCGCGTTTGCCATGGTCGGCGTGTGCACCTCCATGGCTGTGGTGATGCTCTACACCGTCAGGGTGGTTTATACACATTCACCCCGGCCTGTGCCATTTGCTGCTCATGTTTTTGCCTGCAGTATGGGGTTTATGGGGGTGGCTTATCTGTTGCGTGCAGTCGCCGTGCTAATTAATCCCAATGTCCCTGTTGGCCCAGCGTCTTTATCTGGCGGTCACCAGTCAATGCTGATTGTGGGAGCCCTGTTTGTTGTGTGCTCCACCATGAGTTTGTATGCCGTGGTGCACGATGAGCAAAAAAATGAGATTGCTGAGCGAGCGCGTCGTGACCCTTTGACTGGTCTTTTTAATCGTCGCGCTTTTTTCGAGCAAGCCGATAAGCTCGAAGCGCAGGGGGAGGGCTTCTCAATCTTGATGATTGACATTGACCACTTTAAGTCGATCAATGACAACCATGGCCACTTGGGTGGGGACCGTGTGCTAGTGCATGCAGCTAGGCTAATTCAAAGTGTATTTCGCACTGACGACATTGCCTGCCGTTTTGGGGGCGAGGAGTTCTGCGTCTTGCTTCGTGAATGCAACCATGCTCAAGCCCTGCAGTTGGCCCAGGAGCTTGTCAGTCGCTGGGCAGCCGAGCCACTGCAGGTGTCAGATGGGCCTCGCGTCACGGTGACGATTTCGGTTGGGCTATGCGCCCGTGCCCCGGGGCAAACTTTACTCAAAACCCTTCAGCATGCTGATGCTGCGCTTTATAGTGCAAAGCATCAGGGACGAAACCGTGCTGTGGCGCACACCGAAGACGAGCTCACAACCAACTAACGTACTTTGCCGTGCATGTCTTGCTGCAGCACTACCTACAACGCCCTGCGAAGACCGACAGCAAAGCAAAAAAATCAGGCTGAAATCGGCCTCGTTTCAAATTTGTGCGGCGGGTGCTTTTTCAAAGATGGAATGCAACAGTAGCACGAAGCGTGCGCGGGGCTCCTGGGTTGAGGAAGTATTGCCCGTACTGCTTGGGTGACTCACGCCAATAGTGCTTGTTGGCCACGTTTTGAATGGCCAGCGACCATGTGGACGAGACGTTGTTCACCTTGGTGTCGTAATGGGTGGTCGCGTCAAGGGTGGTCCATGCGGGCAGCATGATGTCGCCGTTTTCTGTCACGTTGCGCTGGCCTTCGTGTGACAAGCGCAGGCCTGAGCGTAGGCCCACCACGTGCGTTGAGCGGTATTCGGCCATGCCGCGCAAGATGTACTTGGGCACGTTGATGACGCGTTGCCCATTCAACGAAGTTTCAACGCTGGCGTTTTCACGCTTGGCATCCAACCAAGTCGCGCTGCCACCTAAAGACCATTGGGCGAGGGTGTTTTGCGCACTGAGTTCTAAACCTTGGTGATGGGCTTGACCATCTATCTGTCGCGTGCAGCTGCCGATGGTGGTGTCGCACACGCCTGAGTCGGAAACAGCGGGGCGCACGATGTCAAACCATGTGGCTTGCCATTGGCTGTGCTCGCCTTGTCCTTTGATGCCTACCTCTCGTTGTGTGCTGCGTAACGCAGGCAGTGGTTGGCCTGCATTGGTGTAGGTGTTTCTTTGCGGCGTGATTTGTGTCTCCAAACCTTTGCCATAGCTTGCGTACACCAAATGTTGCGGCGTGATCTGGTGGCTCAAGGCCAGCCAAGGTGTGCTGACATTGCGCATGTCTTGCACGTGGGCTGTGCCATCGGTTTGCGCGCTTTGGCGGTTGATCTGTGTGTGACGCAAGCCTAACCATGCATGGGTCTGCTCAGTCAAACGTACCCGGTCATTCACGCCAATCTCGTTGGCGTATTCGCTGGCATTGGTTTGTCGATCAATGCTGACCGTGGGGGTGGATGTCAAACCGCCGTTCACGTTGGTCGTACCAACCAAATTGTCGGAATACGAATACGGCATGTCGTTGATTTGGCGCTGTCGCATGAGGCTGAGCTTCACGCTGTGCTCAAGTCCACCCAGTTGCATTTGTCCACGCAGCTCGGTTTGAATGGCTTCGCTCGTTCGATGTTCGTTCTCGCTGCGGTAGTCATGCAGCTGAAAGTCACCGTTCGCACAAAAACGGTTGGTTGGCGCTGTGGCGCATCCTGATGCGTAAAACAAACGATCATCCGCACGAAGGCGTTGTGTGCCGTATTGCGTGTGCCACACCCACCCGTTGTCTAGCTGGTGCTTGATCCCCATCGTGCCCGTCAGTCCATCAAACACACCGGGCTGAGAGCCAGGTTGTCTAGTGATGTTGCGTGTGCCATCCACGGGGGCGGGCAGCGCTTGAGTACCGGGGCCTTGCAAGCTGTAAAAGTTCACACCGATTTGTTCGTGGTGGCTTTGCTCAAACTCCCACTCCAGGCGTGTGCGTGCATTGACACGCCAATCCATGGCGAGGGCGACCAAGTCCCGATGACCTTGCGTGTCACGAATGTAGGGGTTCAGGTCTTCGTGGGCCACGTTGAAGCGGTAGCCAAACGCGGCAGCTTCGCCAAAGCGCCCACCCAAATCGGCAGCGACGAGGCGGTTATCGCCAGGGCCATAACCCAGGGTCACGTCACGAATGGTTTTTTCAGCGGTGTTGGGCGCGCGCTTGATCACGTAGTTCACCAAGCCACCCGGTGAGCTGGTGCCCGATTGAATACCGCTCGTGCCTTTGAGCAACTCAATGCGCTCTTTGTTGTCCATCGGGATGATGGTTTCTGCCGAAATAGGCAGACCTTCGCGGTGGTAGTTGTAACGGTTGTCGAGTGCGAAACCGCGCACGCTGAGCTTGTCCCAATAAGCGGGGAGGTTGTAGCTGTCGCTCACCGAGGCGTCGAGGTGCAATGCATCGGTCACGCGTTGCGCACCGATGTCACGCAAGGTGGCGTTGCCGATGGTCGTGACGCTTAACGGGAGCTCTCGGGGTGATGCACCATCAAAGCCTGACACCCGAACAGGGGGCTCGGCCGTGATGATGATCTCGTCTAGATTGCCGTCAGCCCAAGCGGTTGAAGTGCCCGCTACACAAATCGCTGCAGCGATTTGTGTGCGTGAAACTCGAAAAAACCTAGACTTCCTGCTCATCCGTAGGACTTTACTGCATCTTTAGAGGCGAAATTGGACGCTAGCCCTTATGGTTCGTGGGGCGCCGGGGTAGAGGTAGTAGTGACCGAATTGTTTGGGGGACTCTCGCCAGTAGCGTTTGTCGGCTAGGTTGTCTATTCCGAGTGTCCACGTCGATGCGATGTTGTTTACTTTGGTGTCGTAGTGCGCCGTCGCATCAAGTGTTGTCCATGTCGGAAGCTTTACGCTACCGTCTTCCGTGACATTACGTTCCCCCTCGTGTGACACGCGCAACCCCGTGCGCAACCCCGGTACGTTGGCATAGCGGTATTCGACCATGCCGCGCATGACAAACTGGGGGACGTTCAGTGGTGTTGTGCCCACGAGGCTTGGGTTTTGTGTCACGTCAGAAATTTCAGCATTTAGCCACTGAGCCGTGGTTCCGAATTTCCATTGATGCTGTGTCCAGTTCACACCGAGTTCGAGACCCTTGTGTGTTTGTTTGCCGTCTAGGTAACGTGTGCTTGCATAACTGATTGGGTCGTAGACGTCGTAAGACAAAGGACGGTCAATGCGAAATAGCGTGGTATGCCATTGCGTAGCAGAGCTTGTAGCGCTCTTTATGCCTAGCTCTGATTGGCGACTTCTACCAACGCCTAATTGTTGCCCTGGGGTGTTAAAGGATGCGGAGTTGGGAACAACGAACTGTTCGATGCCGTGCCCGTGCGAGCCGTAAATGTTCAAACCAGTCAATGTTGTTGAGAGCCCAACCCAAGGCAGATTCATGTCTCCACTGTATTGAACGGGATTCGTGCCAGCAGGCTCATTTTGAACGCTGCTGCGGTTGTATTCCACATGACGCAAGCCTAACCAAAGATTTGTCCTGTTTGAAATCTGTACTTTGTCTTTGACGGAGAGTTCGGTGCTGTAGTCACTTCGATTTGTATTCGAATACGCCAGATGTGGGTCTGCTGAGCCATAAACACCACCAGAAACATTGGCAGTTGCAACCCAGTTATAGGCTTGCATGGGGGAAAGACGATCCATTTGCCGCTGTCGTTGCAGGCCCAATGTGAGGTCATGAATCACTGCACCAGTATTCATTTGACCGGATAGCTCGGTTTGCAACACATCAACCAAGCGGCGCTCGTTTTCGCTGCGATAGTCGTACAAGTCGTAGTCACCGTTGCTGTTGTAGCTCAAACCATTCGGAATATTGGTTGTATTTGGGCCAAATCCAAAAGTAAGACGATCATCCGTTCTTAAACGCTGTGCACCATATTGCGTAGTCCATCGCCACCCCGCATCGAGTTCTTGGCGTAAACGCACAGAGCCCGTCATGGCATCAAATACGCCGGGTTGACTCCAAGGTTGTCGAGTCAAGTTAATGCGTGGATCGACAGGTGCAGGCAACACGCCACCCAGCAAGCTGTAGCTGTTGATGCCAATTTGTTCACGGTGTGATTGCTCAAATTCAAAGTCAATGACCGTGCCTGGCTTCAAGCGCCAATCCATCGCCAGTGCAACCAAGTCACGATGACCTTGTGTGTCACGAATGTAGGGGTTGAGGTCTTCGTGGGCTACGTTGAAGCGATAACCAAACTCAGCCACTTCGCCAAAACGTCCGCCTAGGTCGGCAGCAACGGAACGGTTGTCGCCTTGTCCATAGCTCAGGGTGATGTTGCGGATTGGTTGATCCGCTTGGGTGGGCGCGCGCTTGACGACGTAGTTGACCAATCCACCGGGCGAGCTGGTGCCAGCTTGAATGCCACTGGTGCCTTTGAGTAATTCAATGCGCTCTTTGTTGTCCATGGGAATCATGGTTTCAGCGCTGATGGGCAAGCCTTCGCGGCGGTAGTTGTAGCGGTTGTCGAGTGTGAAGCCGCGCACGCTCAACATGTCCCAGTAGGCGGGGGAGTTGTAGCTGTCGCTGACGGACGCATCCAAATGCAATGCGTCTGAAACGCGTTGTGCGCCGACGTCTTGCAGTGTGGCGTTGGTGATGGTTGTGGTGGAAAAAGGCAGCTCTTGCGCTGGGACATCACCAAAGCCAGATACACGTACGGGTAACGTGTCCGTGACAGTGATTTCAGTGGGGTTTTGCTGCGCCCAGGCGGACGCACAAGATGCAATACAAAGTGCAACAGCCGCGTGAACGCGGGTTGCTTTCAAGAATGGCGAATGGTTTGCCATGACGTTTTCCTTTTAACGTTATGGCAGGTCGGCTGATTTTGAAACGAGTGAATGCGCTAATGAATCAAGCGCCTCGTTGTAAGACCAAGCTTCCCTGCGCGAGGATTACCTCAAGTCCTTGCGGACTTTGAGAC
>ERZ650303.211-NODE-211-length-17369-cov-4.168534_pt1 | contig 17369 bp, 17 predicted proteins | sample MGYA00376239_ERZ650303 | MGnify/ENA primary metagenome ERZ650303 (study PRJEB26733, sample SAMN07839262) | wastewater metagenome | biome: small river; feature: stream; material: water | place: USA: North Carolina | collected 2016-04-05 ... | reverse complement strand
GAGGCCCCAGTCGCCGACCTGCTCGCCGAAGGTGGCATCACCCCGTTTGAACTGCGCGAGAAAGAAGGCTTGGCCCTGATCAATGGCACCGATGGCATGCTCGGCATGGCCATCCTCGCCATCGCAGACCTAAATCACCTGGTGGACTACGCAGACAAGATTGCCGCCATGAGCGTTGAGGGCCTGATGGGCACAGACCAGGTCTTTAGACCAGAACTGCACGAACCACTTCGCCCACACCCGGGCCAGGTAACCTCGGCAGCCAATATGTTTGCCGCACTAAAAGACTCAGAGATCGTTGCCTCACACAAAGTTGGCGACAATAAAGTTCAAGACGCATATTCACTTCGTTGTGCACCTCAGGTTGCCGGCGGTCTTCGCGACACGATTGACTACGCAAGCCTGGTTGCCAATCGCGAACTCGCAGCAGCGGTTGATAACCCAATCGTTCTTGAAAGCGGAGAGGTAACCAGCAACGGAAACTTCCACGGTGCACCGGTTGCCTACATTCTTGACTTCCTTGCAATCCCGGCAACCGATCTTGGTTCAATGTCAGAGCGCAGAACAGATCGCATGCTTGATGTGAATCGCTCATCGGGGTTGCCACCATTCTTGGCAGCCGATGCCGGAGTAGACAGCGGACTAATGATTGCGCAGTACACCCAAGCCGGATTAGTCAGTGAGAACAAGCGCCTTGCAGCACCGGCAAGCGTTGACAGCATTCCTTCTTCTGCGATGCAAGAAGATCACGTGTCAATGGGTTGGCACGCGGGTCGCAAGCTTCGCAAAATTGTTGACAACCTGCGCATGATTCTTGCGGTTGAACTTACCGCCGCCGCACGCGCGATTGAACTTCGTGCACCGCACAAACCCTCACCGGTTAGCGCCGAGTTAATTGCACGACTTCGCAAAGTAGTTCCTGGAATGGGCACCGATAGATTCCTGGCACCAGAGCTTGCCGCGGCAGCAGAGTTGCTGCGCAAATGAACGCATCGCTTCCTAACGATCCACTTTGGCCACGAGCTTCGGCATGGCTGAAACCGGCCGACGCAAACTCAAATTACGATCTTGGTTTGTTTGGAATTCCTGCGCACCTAACTTCAATTTCAAAAACCAACGCGCATTTAACTCCCGCAGCAATTCGCGAGGCACTGCAACGCTTCTCAACTTTTAATTGGTCAACTAATAAAGACGTTGCCGAACTTTCTTTTGCAGACTTTGGTGACGTTGCCGATCCTGATTCAGCAGAGGGTGAAGCGCGCACTGCGTCACTTGCGCACGAGGTTTCATCGAGAAGCAAACTTGCAATTGGTCTTGGTGGCGACAACTCAGTCACCTACGCAATGGCAAAGGGGGTCTTCACCAACAGCGCAGGAACCGGCATTGTTGAGAACGCAGGACTAATCACCTTTGATGCTCATCACGACCTGCGTGACGGCGTGAGCAACGGTTCACCGGTTCGTCGCCTGGTTGAAGAAGCAGGCCTAAACGGAAAGCGCATTGTTCAAATTGGCATCGCCGATTTTTCAAACTCAGCAGTCTATGCAAAGCGTGCAAAAGATTTTGGCATTCACGTAATTCCGCGCACCGCACTTCGCTCGCGCAGCGTGCAAGACGTAATCGCCGAAGCACTCCAAGTTGCCGGCGCAGCCGGTGGCCCTATCCACGTTGACTTTGACGTTGACGTTTGTGACCGCGCAGTGGTCCCGGCCTGCCCAGCCGCAGCCCCGGGTGGTATCAGCGCCGACGAATTCCGCGCCTTCTGCTTTGAGATTGGCCAGGCGGCCGGTCGCGCCAACCAAAATTCTTCAGCACCGCAGGTTCGCAGCGTGGACTTTACAGAGATAGATGCCTCGGCAGACTCTGCCGATGGCCGCACAGTTCGCCTGGCAGCTCTCGGCCTCTTAGAGCTGGCCGCGGGCTTTATGCTCTAAGCATGACTAATTCAGCAACGACTGCAGGTGCCCAATTCACGATCCCTGCACCAGAAATAATCGATCCAGCTTCAGTTTCATCCTTGCGCTGGGGCATCATGGGTGCTGCTGGAATTGCAGAATATTTTGTTGCCGGTGTCCAAAAGCACACTAAGCAGCAGGTTGTCGCAGTGGCTTCTCGCACACCGGGCAAGGCAGAATCTTTCGCTGAAAAATTTGGCATTGAATCTCACGACAACTATGAAGATCTATTGGCCCGCGATGACATCGATGTCATCTACATTCCAACTCTGCCAACCCAACACCGTGATCACGCGCTAATGGCAATTGCTGCCGGAAAGCACGTGCTGGTTGAAAAGCCGCTGGCCCTTGACCCTAAAGAGGCTGCCGAAATTTTCGCAGCAGCAAAAGCAAAGGGCGTGCTTGCCATGGAAGCAATGTGGACTCGCTACCTTCCGCAGTACAGCGTCATCCGTCAGCTTCTTGCCGAAAATGCGCTTGGCGAAATTGATTTGCTAGAAGTTTCAATGTGTCAAGCCAACCTGGAAATTCCAAGACTCTGGAAGAAGGGTCACGGTGATCCGTTCTTCGATATGGGAATTTACCCAGTTAGTTTTGCACAGACGTTTCTGGGAAACCCAAGCAAAATTACCGCGCAAGCGGTTCTTCATAAAAATGGAATTGAAGAAGAAGTGTCCGTGCAACTTCAGTATGAATCTGGTGCCCGTGCCTACATCTTGATGTCCGCGCGTGCTGCTGTTCCAGGTGTTGCGTCTGTTGGTGGTTCAAAGGCCAAGCTCATGGTTGGCCCAGAGTTCTTTATTCCCTCAAGCGTTTCAATTGCTGATGTTGATTTCAATTCACCATTCACCACTTGGAAAGATCAAACTGGAATCATCGCCCACGAGGGTCTTTCATATCAGGCAACTGCAATGGCAAGTTTCATTGACCAAGGCCTGCTTGAATCACCTTACGAATCTCACGCAGATTCAATTGCAAATCTTGAAGTATGTGCAGAGGTTATTCGTCTGATTGGTGCCGAGATCTTCTAGGCCAACCACTCAACACCAACGCCACAACGCCAAGCACTGTAGGAATCAAACCTTCAGGCGCCAACACCATCCACGTAAACGCACCAAGAAAAATTGTTGCCGCCGCAGTAATCACCGCAAAGGTGCGATTTCCACGACCAAGCAAAGTCACTAGACTCAACACAATTGCACCAAGCCCCAGCACTGAAAAGCTCAGCACGCTGAATGTGATCATCAATTGTTGTTCGTCCATGAGCCAAGCCTAAGCGCGCTTTCCTAGAACTTATAGAACGCAAGCAAGATCGCAATGCTAAACATCACAACGGCAATGATTGAATCCAGCACCTTCCAGAACACCGGCTTCTTCATCAACCCCGATGCCGCCTTCGCCCCGAATCCAATCGCGCTAAACCAAAGCACACTGCCCAAACTTGCACCAACTGCAAACCACCATTTATCGGTGCCGAATTGATTACCAATTGAGCCAAGCAAAATCACGGTGTCTAGGTATACGTGCGGATTCAAGAACGTGAAGCCAAGAACCGCGGCAACCGCTTTGCCCGCCGATCCGCTCTGCGAACCAGCCACGTGCAATGCCTGTTCCTTGAATACGGACTTCAGTGACTTACTTCCAAACCATGCCAGGTAGACCACACCAAACCAACGGATCACCTCAAGCAGCCAAGGCAGCCCCTGAATAATTGCACCAAGTCCGCCAACGCCCAAGAAAATCAGCACGGCATCGGCCGCCGCACAAATTGCAACCACCAACAGCACGTGCTGCTTGGTAAGTCCCTGGCGAATCACAAAGGCGTTCTGCGCACCAATCGCAATAATCAGCGAAAGCCCCGTCAATAGCCCCGCTGTAATCACGGGCAGGAAAGCAATCATTAGGTCAGTCTAGACTTTTGCTTATGACCAGCCCATCAACCACAGAGCGCGTGGGCATTGTCGTACCAACCATCGGTGGCCGCCCTGAATACCTGCCGCTGGCCCTCAAATCCATTCGCGAGGCCGGCAACGCCTACATTCTGCTGGTTGGCAATAAGGGCTTCGATGCCAGCAAGTTTCTGGCCGATGGCCTAATTGACCAATACACCGATGAGCCCGAGCCCGGCCTTGCCGCCAAAATCAACTTTGGCTTCCGTCAGCTTCCTGCCGATATTCGCTTCATCAACTGGCTTGGTGACGACGACCTGTTAACCCCTGGTTCGCTTACCGCCGCAGCTGCACGTTTGGCTCAGCCAGACGAACCGGTTCTGGTCTTTGGCGGTTGTGAATACATTGACCCTACCGGCAAACCAATCTTCACCAACAAGAGCGGTCAGTGGGCAGTTTCGCTTTTAAGATTTGGGCCGCAGCTAATCCCTCAGCCAGGTGCACTCTACCGTCGCGATGCATTTGAGCGGCTTGGTGGCCTGAGCAATAAATTTGGTTGGGCCTTCGACTTCGAGCTCTTCTATTCGCTAAGTGAAATTGGTAAGGCGGTTTACTTGCCAAAAGTCTTGGCAAACTTTCGCTGGCACCCGGGATCTCTCTCGGTTAGTCGCCGACGTGAATCAGTAAACGAAGCAAGTGCTGTGCGCAAAGCACACCTTCCAAAATCACTTCGTGTAATTTCAGAAATTTGGGAGTGGCCTGTTCGCCAAGCAACTTATATTGCCGGCATGCGAGTATCTAGAAAACTAAAAACTTATTAGTGATTTAGTTTTACGATTGCGTAGCCTTGGCCCTGGTCAAGAACTTGGTTAGAACCATTTATCTTTGAATTGCCAATCAAAACCACGTAATCCATGTCACTTACAACTTTTTCATCAAGCGTCATACCGTCAGGCAATGTCACGTCATCGATTCCTGGTTTATCAATCCAAAACTTAGTTGTGAAGTTTTGGTAGCGAACCGGACCAACGATAGAGATTTTATTTCCGGGAACATCTGCCAAGAGTGGTTTAGCTTTTTGACCTGCAATGTCAAAGTAAGCAGGCTGTGTGCCAACTTGAGTCAGCAAATAACTCTGCGATGAGAAACCGGCAATCAAAATTATCAGCGGGGTAACCACATGAACAATAATCTTGCTTCCGTTATTTGCGCTAAAAATCCAAATAAGTGCAACAAGAACTCCAACTACACAAACTATTGGAATTACTGCAGGTCCTGACAAATATCCTGAAAGCAAAATAGAGTCAGCAAAGCTTTGCTTCACACCACTCAAGTAAACCCAAGCAAAAATCAGTGCAGCAATAACGATTGCAGACTGAACCGCGCGCCACTTAATTTTTGGTTCCACAAATTTTCCAAATGCCGCCGCAGCAATCAACAAAAGTGGCACCATGAACTCGTAGTAGCGGGTCAAAATTCTATAGCTGTGATCGTCGCCAAGAGTTGTAACTAGGCCCTCGAATGAAGCAATCACAACAGCAAAGGAGACACTTAGCAGCCCAATCAAAATCAAGAACTGGCTCGCGGCACTTACTTCCTGCTTCTTTACAACTGCATCCTTGACCACACTCACCGAAAGCAGCAACGGGAACGCGGCAACGGTAATCAACAAAGCCAAGTGGGCAAATGAGTGAGGAATCATTACGCCAAAGAATCCCAGCCCAGACGATTGCCCGGCTGCTGCTCCGGCTGCCGCTGAACTAACTTGTTCGCCAGCCACCTGAACATTAGCCACAGTCTGAGCAATCACATCAGTAGACCCAGAGCCTGCGCGCCCAGCCGACTCATTCACAAACTGGTTGAAAGTTGCACTGTAGCTAGATCCAAACAAAGAAAGGCCTGCAGCCCCAGCAAAGGCAAAGCCCAGCCCAAACTTAACAGCGGCAAATGCGCCCAACTTACCTAGGGCAGCAACCAAACCCTTGCCCCAGCCACCGCCTTCACTTCGCAGCGCCACCAACAAAGCAAATAGCAAGAAGGCCGGCAAAGTGAACAAAGCGTGGGGCTTGACTAGCGCGCTCAAACCAAGCAACACACCGGTAGCAATCCACCAACTCAGTTTGTGTTTTGCACCTGCTACCAAAGCTAAGTAAATGGTCGCGGTGATAAATGCAAAGTACATTGCTTCTGGCATGAAGTAAGAAACATAAACGTGAATTGGGCTGAACGCCGCAAAGGTTGCAATCCACGCACTCCATGTCACGCTAAACAATCGGCGGGCAATCAAAAAGATAAATGCCAAAGTTGCAAAGAAAAACAACACATTCAGGCTCTTGCCGCACTGGTAAAAACCAGCACCGCAACCACTTGTCCCCGAATACAACCATGAGAACAAATAGTTTGGGTAAAGCTGCAGCGCAAACGGAGTGAAGCGCGCTTCCATGCTGTAAACGTATTCATCCTGCATAACCGCAGGCAGCACTGGCCAAACACGGCCTATCGAGATCAAAGCTGCAACAAACGGAACAACCAGCCAAAAGTAAGCACGATCAAATCGCTTCACTGAAACCGCTGCAGCCAATTCAAACTCCTACTTTTTGTGCTTCACGCGCTTTGGCACTGATCCAATGTCATGGCTCAAAAACGCCAGCACCAATTGGAACCCCAAGATAAGTGGAACCGCCGACAACATCACAGTTCCCGCGGTTGCCGCCACCTGAGTCTGCACAGACTCAGCAAACTTTGTAATTCCAAAAATAAATCCAAACCAACCAAGGGCTGCACCAAGTGGCAATTCCAAAGATGCCGCGCTCATGTCGCGCAAGTAGTAGTTATAAAACAACCGCTTGTGAAAGCGCACAAAGTGCTTTCCCGGAAATTCAAACAGTGCCTTCAACACCGATAGGTTGCTCTTCTCGTTTCCATAGCGTGCCTCCATTGGCACATCCCAAACCACCGCTCGCAAAATGCTTAGGCGAAACAGCATGTCTGATTCAAAAAAGAATCTCTTGCTGATCATGTCTAGGGGTAGGGCTTTCAACACGTCACGGTGAATTGCAGTGAATCCATTGGTTGGGTCGGTGACGTTCCAATAGCCAGATGAAACCTTAGACATCAAACTCAAAACCCCATTGCCCAGCACACGAATGCCCGGCATCTCGCGCAAGCCAACCAAGCTGTCAAAGCGGTTTCCCTTGGTGTAATCGGCGTTGCCGTCAACAATTGGCTGAACTAAATAAGTGATCATCGCTGGGTCCATCTGACCATCGCCATCAACCTTGACCACAATGTCAGCCCCGGCTTCAAGTGCTGCGCGGTAACCGGTAATAACCGCTCCGCCAACGCCTTGATTTTCTGAGTGGGTCAAAACCACAACGCGCTTGTCTTTACACTTTTCAGAAACCAAAGCTCCAGAGCCATCCGGGCATGCATCATCAACCACAAAAATTTGTGAGACTTCTTTGCCAATCTCGGCAATAACGTCAAGAATGTGTGCGGTCACGCGGTAGGCAGGAATCACCACGGCAATCGTGTTTGTCTTCATGGCTTCCTCCCAAGTACTCCCTGAACCCCCAGGGGCGCACTTCCTAAATTCTACTTAGGTAGAACTCCACGGTCTCGGCAAGCTTCTCTTCAAAATTACCGTGCTTTGGCTTCCAGCCAAGCTCCGCCTCAGTGGCTGATGCATCAATCGCATATCGCAGGTCATGACCTGGGCGGTCGGCAATAAACTCAATGAAATCCTCTGGCTTACCCATGATTTTTAGCAGCGCCTTGACCACCTGAAGATTAGATCTTTGGTTATCTGCACCTAATAAATACGTCCGGCCAATTTGCCCGCGCTCCAGAATGGCCCAAACCCCGTTGTTGTGATCATCAACGTGAATCCAGTCGCGCACATTGGCGCCATTGCCATAGAGCTCTGGTTTTTTGCCCGCAGCAATCAAACCGATCATCCTCGGAATCAGTTTTTCTTCATGCTGGTAAGGGCCAAAGTTATTCGAACAGTTTGAAATAGTCGCTTTCAGACCAAAAGAACGAACCCACGCGCGAACTAATAGGTCTGACGACGCCTTTGATGATGAATACGGGGAAGAAGGGTTGTAAGGGGTCTCGGCTGTGAACTTTTCGCTGCCCTCAAGTGGCAGATCCCCAAACGCCTCGTCGGGAGAGATGTGGTGAAATTTCACGTCGTGTTTTACACAAGCCTGAATTAGCTCGTAGGTGCCAAGAATATTGGTGTCGATAAACGGCTTTGGGCTCTTGAGGGAGTTGTCGTTATGGCTCTCGGCTGCAAAGTGCACTACCTGGTCCACGCGGCCAACCAGTGAATCAACCAGATCCGAGTCAAGTATGTTGCCTTCAACAAATTCATACTTGCCTTCAAGTCCAGACAAATTTTCTAGGTACCCCGCATAAGTAAGTGCGTCTAGGACAACGATAGAAACGTCCGGGCGAGTAACAAGAGTTAGGCGAACGAAGTTAGAGCCAATAAAGCCCGCTCCGCCAGTCACCAAAATTCTCATAGGTCTGCCTCCTGCCCCTAAAGTAGGCTAGCAGTCATGAAGGGCATCATTCTTGCTGGGGGTTCGGGCACGCGCCTAGCCCCACTAACTTTGCCCACTTCAAAACAGCTTCTTCCGGTCTATGACAAACCCATGATTTATTACCCTCTAAGCACGTTGATGCTCGCGGGTATTCGCGAAGTTTTGATTATTACCACTCCACACGAACAAGACCAATTCAAGCGCCTTCTTATTGATGGCTCCCAATGGGGAATCGAAATCACATTTGCAACCCAGGAAAAACCAGAAGGCCTAGCCCAGGCGCTGATTATTGGCGAAGAATTCATCGCTGAGGACTCTGTGGCTTTAATTCTTGGTGACAATATCTTTTACGGTTCCGGCATGGGTACAGCACTAAAAACTATGTCTGGTCGTGAGGGTGCCACGGTATTCGCTTATGAAGTTTCAAATCCCCAGGAGTATGGAGTGATTGAATTTGATTCTTCGGGCAAAGCAATCAGTATTGAAGAAAAGCCTTCGTCTCCAAAAAGCAACTTTGTAATCCCAGGGCTCTATTTTTACGACAATCAAGCAGTAGCGATTGCAAAAAAATTAAAGCCATCTAACCGTGGTGAACTGGAAATCACAGATCTTCACAATGCTTACCTATCGAAAACTCAATTAAATGTAGAGATTCTCGACTCAACCAAAACTTGGCTAGACACCGGAACGATAGATTCTCTGCACCTTGCAGCTGAGGGTGTAAGAAAAATCGAAAAAGAAATTGGTCGCAAGATTAATGTTCCAGAAGAAGTAGCCTGGCGCCTTGGGCTCATAAATGATGATCTCCTTTTGCACGAGGCAAGCAAGTACGGTAAGTCGGGCTACGGCGACTATCTAAGAAGTTTACTTAGCTAAAAATTCTGCAAGAACTTCTGGTGCTGCCGCAAACCAGCGATCTTCCCAGCCATCAATAATGGGGCCTTGGGTCTCCGAATTATCTAGTACAGAATATTTTGGTCTGAGAGCGGCCGCGACAAAATGCTCGCTCGAAACAGGTTTAATGGCTAATTTCCAATCAACACCAAGCGAAGACGCAATTGCATTAGAAAATTGAAACCAACTTGTTGAGCCTGAGGAAACTGCATGCACAATTCGCTCATGCAATTCTTTAGTTCCGTGCTCGTAAATAACTTTTGCCAAATCTTTAGTCCAGGTTGGTGAACCAATTTGGTCATCAACTATCTCTAATTCCTCGCCTCCGGATATTCTCTTGGCGATTGATTTTGGAAAACAAATTCCATGTGATCCGTAAAGCCACGAGGTTCTAAAGATTGTGTAATTAGCGCCAGAATCAGCAACCAGTTGCTCACCAAGCTCCTTGGACTTTCCGTAAACGTTCAGTGGGTTTGTTCCAGCAGTAACTGAATAGGCAGAGTTCGCCTCGCCATCAAAAACGTAATCGGTTGATATGTAAAAGTATTTTGCTCCAAGTAGTGCTGCTACTTCCGCGAGCTTGCCCGCGTAAATACCGTTTACCGTGTTGGCCTCGTATAGGTCCTGTTCTGCCCTGTCGACCTGTGTATACCCAACCGAATTGACTACTACGTCTGCCGGCCCAACCAACCTGGCAATGCTTTCTGAAGACTCTTCAAGATCAAGATTTGAGCGATTGAATCTCAGAACCTCTTCGCCACGGTCTTCAAGAAGCTGCGCCATTTCAGACCCAAATAGCCCTGTGTCACCTACTACTGCCCAGCGCATAAATTCCCCTTGTTCGGCTAGCCTTGATTTTATGCCATTCCAAGAAATGAAGATTAAGGGTGCCTGGATTCACACCCCTTTGCGCCACAATGACGAGCGAGGGCACTTTGAAGAGCAGTTCAAGCTTTCCCAGATTGAGTCTGAACTTGGCAGACCCTTCTCCGTGCGGCAGGTAAACCAGAGCGTCTCTAATAAAGGTGTAATTCGAGGTATTCATTACACCGATAGTCCTGAGGGCCAAGCAAAATATGTCTCTTGTCCGAAAGGTGCCATCTGGGATGTGGTCGTGGATCTTCGAAAAGACTCTCCGACCTACGGCCAATGGGATTCCGTCAAACTATCTGCCGAGAATGGGTTGAGTGTATTTATCTCTGAAAGCCTAGGCCACGCATTTTTGAGTCTTGAGGACGGTTCTGTAGCCAATTACCTTTGCACATCCGAGTATGCACCAGAGGCAGATGGAACAATAAACCCGCTTTCGGCAAAGCTTGCGATCGCTTTTGAGTCTTCAGGAATTACAGAATTTCTTTTGAGTCAAAAAGATTCTGACGCGACTGACTTTTAACCAAAGTAAGCTGGCGCAACTTCAGAAACTGGGCCATCCATTTTGACTTGCCCGTGCTCTAACCAGATCGCCCTGTTGCAAACAGCCTCAACCAGCTCACGCGAATGAGTTGCAATAGCCAAAATTTTGGTTTCTGAAACCAAATTTCGAAGTCTCGCCTCTGCCTTGAGTTGAAAGTCTGCGTCTCCAACAGACAACCATTCATCCATAAGCAGAATTTCTGGCCGCACAACTGTAGAAACCGCAAAAGCCAATCGCAAGTGCATTCCAGATGAATAAGTACGCACTGGCATTTCCATAAAGTCACCTAGCTCAGCAAACTCAACTATTTCTGCGTACTTATCAGAAATCTCTTGCTTAGTTAGTCCTAGCAACTGCCCGCGTATGTAAACATTCTCTCGGCCAGTGGCTTCCGGGTTGATTCCCAGGCTGATGTCAATAAGCGAGCCGATTTCCCCAACAATCTCAGCGGTCCCTTTGGTAGGCGAATATACCCGACCCAGGGCACGCAGCATTGTTGACTTACCTGCACCATTGTGTCCGAGCAAAGCTACTTTGTCGCCTTCACGAAGCGAGAATGAAACGTCTGTAAGTGCTTTAACGAGAACACGTCCGTTTGGGTCCGCATCCAACTTTCCCCCAGTGGCAACTTTCAAAATGCTTGAAGTTAGCGAACGCCCTGTTGCGTTGAATATAGGAAATTCAATTGACACGTTGCTAAAAGTAATGTGTGCCATTTGTTTATACCCAGTAAGCAATCATGTGTTTGTACCTCTTGTATGCCAGCAAGGTGATTGACCAGCCAATTCCTGCAGAAAGCAATGCAAGCCCCCAGTTTTCCCACGTTGGCCACTGTCCCATAATTGGTAGTCGCACAATCTGTAACCAGTGGTAAATCGGGTTTAGGCCCAGCAATAAGTGAGCTAGTGAATTATTTTCAATGAGTTTGGGGTACCACATGACCGGGGTCACATAAAAAGCAATTGTCATTACTGAGGCAACAATTGGTGGCATGTCCCTAAACCGTGCACTCATCATCCCAAGTAACCAAACTACCCATCCAATATTGACAATCAAAACAACAAATCCTGGTACTAATGCCATCAACTTCCAGCCCGGAAAGGAACCAAATGGTAGCACCACTAGTGGAAGGATGATCATGTTATGTCCCGCCGAAACTAAGTTTCGCCAGATTGTTCGTACTACATATTGAAAATGAGGCAAATTGAGCTGCTTAATCATGGCCTCCGAAGAAATAAAAGTTTGACATCCCTCATTGATTGAAGAGGAAATGAATGCCCAAAGTACAATGCTGGCGGCTAAGAAAGGTAAATATTCCCTTAGATTGGTCTTAAAGATTAAACCGAAAACCAGTCCCATCGTGATGATTTGAATCGCCATTCCAATAGTTATCCAAAATGGTCCGAAAACAGACCTCCTGTACGCCTGCTTTACGTCCTCCCAGCCCAACATGGTGGCAATCTTTATGGCATCAATCCGAGTAGTAATTATCGGTTTACTTGGGCTTGGATCCGTCGTCATATTTTCCTGATGCCTGCCTTTATACTTGACCAACTAAGCTTCTTGCGTCCATTAAGTCCAATTATGGAGTTCCCCAGCAAAGTCATCCAAAATGACAAACTCAATAATTTTTGAAACATGTGAAAATAATTTTTGAAACTCAATTTCGATGCAGCTCTAGCATTTGCTAAAAATCCTAGGCTCAACATTCTTTCGTTGACAGACCATTGTCTCACAAGCTCAGAACGTGCCTCGTTCCAAGCTTTTTGATTCAGTAATACATCTGCTCCCCCTTTTTTCTTGACAGAAATGTACGCCAGTGTCTTTGAAACGCATAAAGGAACCTTGTTAGTTTTAGCGAGGGCCAAAATTAGCAATAAGTGGTCTTCGAGCAGCGTTATACGGTCTAACGCACCTTCAGGAATGTCCTGAATTAAATCTTTTGGGAAAATGACAGAGCAGATGGGCGTGAAGTTATTTTCTGAGTAACTTGCTTCGTATTTAGCGGCTCGGTACTTATGGCCAGAAAAAATCTTGCCGTCGAAAATGCCGCCTTCAAACACAATCTGCTGTTGAGAGTCTACAAATATTAGCCCTCTGCTCAATCGGCATGAAAGTGCGTACTCAATTTCGTGAATGGCATTTTCATCAAGATAGTCATCATCATCAAGAAACCAAAAAAACTCTTCTTCCAAATTGTGAACAGCCCAATTGATTAATCTAAACCTTGAATCTCCCGGATCGTCGATTGGAACGTATGCGATGTCCGCTTCAAGTTGTTCAACTTCACTCGGTGGATGCAAGTCAGAGACAATCACATGGCGCACTTCTATACCCTGCCTTGAATTTGCAATTGCCTTGCTAACAGAATCTATGTTTCTAGAAAGCAATTTAGGTCGCTGCCACCTCGTCCTAGTGATTACAGCGAGACTTGGTGCTTTTGTTATCCAGGCTAATTCATCTTTTAGCTGAGTCTGTGATTTTGTAATCTTGAGGGAGGCCCTATTTCGGAAATCTCCCCAGGCGGCTAGCTGAGGCACGATAAGCCAAGCGCCGCTCTTCCTATCTACAAAACGATTGATAGCCTTTTTTAAATCCTTTGCGCTAAATATTGTTCCAAAAATGTCATGGATATCTTGAACTTTGATTTTTATTAGAAATCTGTCTAGCGAAATAGAGCTAGCTAGGAAGACCTCGTCCACAGTTTGGAGGAAAATTCCCGGTGCGAGTAAATACGAAAGGGCTTTGTCGCCACTTGCTCCTATGTCACAGAGAGTTTCTCCTGCCGCTGATGCAATTGACCATTCTTTGAATCCATAATCAAGCGAGAGAATTAAGTTCTGTGCATCAGCAGCTGAGAGTGAGGGAGCATTTAACTCCCTTCTTGAAAGCAGTACATAAATCGTGTTTTTTTCATCCCAATTTGAATCGGCTGGAAGGTTTAATAGGGCTGTGATACTTTCGGTTGTTATCTCTTTTCCAAAATTTTCGCTCTCCTTTCCCGAAAAGACTTGCAAATCAAATTGTTCATCTACATCATCCATGTCTTTCCCCCGATTCCAATTTACTGAAATTCGGTAGCAGCGAGTTTAGAAAATTAGTTTTGTTTTGTGAACCTGAGTCTTTCATTCTGATCATGTGAAGAGTTCCCTGGACAACTTGATGAGAAATTCCGTGGTGAGTTGTTTCAAAATTGAAACTCCAGTCTTCAATACCCGTGCCAGTGCTCATTTCGTTTTCTATAAAGGGGAAGTCTAAAAATATCTGTCTTGCTGCAAAACTATTTGCGCTCCAAAGGTTGTCTAGCTTCAACCAAAGTTCAGCATTGTTTTTATGAACGGTACTCTCATGCATAAGGAAGTGCGAAATAACTCTCGGGTTTGGTTGAGTACTTGCTGAATGAATTTCAAAGTCCGACTCTGAAAAGAGATACAAAAATTCGGGGTGCAATATAGTTTTGTTAGTTGTTTCATTCTTTGCCATTAGTAGAGACTGTGTAACCCAATTCTCAGACCATAAATCGTCTCCGTCCAAGAGCGTCACGTAATCGCCAATTGCATTTCTCACAATAAAATTTCTTGCCAGACTTGGGTCACCAAAATTTGTTTGAAGTATCTGGAAATCATTTCGCGAAAGCTCACTAATTATTCTGCCTGTAGTCTCATCGCAATTATCTAAATTGATAATCACTTCAGCTGTTTTTCCAAATTTCTCTAGATGTTCAAGCATCCTAATGAGAGCCAGCATAGCTGGGCGTGCGAGATTACCCTCTTTGTGAAAAAGAATGCCTATGCACACATCAATATTTTTGTGCTTACCCAATTTTGGAGAACCTTGCCCTGACTTGTTCTTCTGAGTGATTCAGTCGCACTCGCTCTGCTGCTGATTTAAGCATCGCTTCCAAGTTTGGCCCTGAAATTGAGCAGACTTCGTCCATTTTTTCGACAAAATTTCTTGCCTTGGTTGTGAAATCGAGTTGTGAATTGACTTTGAGTATCTCGTCGTCGGCGAAATCCTCATCTACGGAACCAACAGTCGTCGTAATAATTGGTATGGCGTGTTGCGTCATCTCCATAACAATAATTGGCATGCCCTCGAAGTCACTCGTGAAAAGGAATCCAACATAATTCTCAGTTGGGGTGGCATCTATTTTGGGAAGCACGCCTAAGTAGTTGACGTTTTCCTTATCTAGTCCTAATTCAGACAGCGACTCATTGCCCATTGGCCCATATACGTCGAATATGTCATTAGGTCTCATCGTCGCAATCAACCCCAATAGCTTCGTACCCTTATATCGATCTAGTCTAGAAATCCAAAGCCACCTTTTTCGGGATCCTTGGTGTGAAAGTTCAGAAATCCTCTTGCGAAGCTTTAGGTTAAATGCGTCCTCTTCGATTATGTGGATGCGTGAGGGGACTATGTGGGCCTTTTTATCGAAATCCTTAAGATAAAGGGTGTTGAGTGCTTTTGCTGCTACGGGATTGTCAGTGAGAATCTCTACATACTTCGAAATAGCTCTCGCATAGCGTATGCCAAATTGACCAGCGAATGTCTTTATGTCCATGTTAAAGAACGCAACTTGTATTGACATTCGATTTGCAAGCGCAAGGCCATACCGTTTGATCATCTTAAGTGCAATATCACTATTCACAATGATTAGTTTTTGCGGGCTGATTGCATTGATAACTCTGGCTAACATGACTTCATTGTCGACTGCGGATGCGGCGATGTCCCGCCAAAATACAACTTTTGCCGTCGCAAAGCCCAGATATTCTTTCCCAACCTGAGAGGTCGGGTCGAATGTAGCATGTGGGAGAGTCGCGATAACAAGGGTTTCGCCTGGATAAAGCGACTGGTTCATTTGTATTATATCGGAAGTATATTTGTCTGCGCCTCCAAGAACGATGTGGGGCACAAGCACAACAGTCGTGAATTTTGTTTGCAAAAGGCTCTGCAAATTTTCAAAATTGAGTCCCGTTTTTCTTTGAAGGTCAAAGGAACGAACCACGCTTAGCTCCTTCAAGGTATTGCGGCCGGGGGAAAGGAGGGCCGGTTCAATGCTTGAAAGTTGCAGTATCTCATTGATTATTTCATCTGGAACAGCGTATTCCGATACCGATTTTTGCGCCTCAATAGGATTGAATTTGACCCCTATAAAATTGCCCTGGATAGAGGGTTCAAGATTGGGAAATAGCCTTAAACCAATCCACGCTCCCCTTAACGTCCAATGCAAAACTGCGTTTACTCGTTTTTTTGAAGCAGGAAAGTATCGTGCCGTATAGGACTGATTGAGAAGTTGAAAACCTAATGTCAAGAAATATTTGGAGGAGTTAGATGTGGGGCGTGCTTTTGATTTTTTTGAGTCGCGGGCTAGGCCCATTAGATACTTACAGCCCTTTACCATTTTGAACCTCAACGTATAGATGGAATTTCCTTGATTTGCCCTTTTACCTGCAACGCTAATTTCTCAGATTGAGACCAAGTTTTTCAGAAATTGTATTAAAGTTTTCATCTGCATACTGATAATCATCAGGCCGACCAATATCCAACCAAAAACCAGTGAAGGGCTTCACTGAGACTTGAGGTCCTGAATTAAGGCTGTCAAGCATTAAGCTGTCGAACCCGTAAGGCATTCCTGGTGTAAGGCCCTCAACGACGCTCCTATTTAATGCATACACTCCCATGCTTACTAAATACTCGAACTTTGGTTTCTCAATAAACCCTTCAAGTTGCCCCTCGTGATCCAATTCAAGTACGCCAAAATCTATATTCACTTGTCTCGTGTAAGCGGAAACGGATATTTTGCTTTCCTCATTCGAGTGGTTTCGTAGAAATTCGGCATAACTTAGGTCACAAAGAATATCGCCGTTCATAACTAAAAAGTTCTCTGGAAGGTCCGCTATGAGAGCAAGGGGTCCGATTGTGCCAAGCGGCGATTCTTCCAACGAGTAGTCGATTTTGAGGCCGATTTTGGCACCATCTCCAAAATACGCCATGATCAAATTTGAGAAGTGGTTGACTGCCAAAGTTACATGCGTGAAACCTTGATTGCGAAGCTGAATTAGAACAATTTCAAGAACGGAGTACTGGTTTCCAATAGGAACAAGTGGCTTTGGAATTAGAGTCGTGTAAGGTCGCAAACGAGTTCCAAGGCCCCCTGCCATAATGATCGCTCGCACGGCCTAACCCCCCCCTAAATTGAATATCTGGAATTAGTGTAGCGTGCCAAATTTTTGGGATCTTTAAACCATTCAACTGTCATCGCGAGACCCTGATCGAAACCAACCTCTTGTTTCCAGTTGGTAAGGGACGAAATTTTACTTTTGTCGCCTAGGAGTCGATTTACCTCGGAATTTTCTGGACGAAGTCTCTGTTGATCAAAGACGATTCTCGCCCCAGGATTAATGATTTTAATTAATTTTTTGGCAAGATCCTCCATAGAGATTTCTTCACCTGTTGCAATATTTAGTTCAGCACCCACTGTTTGAACGCTGTTTGATATTTCGATAAAGCCCCGAACAGTATCGGAAACGAAATTAAAGTCTCTCGTTGGACTTAGGCTCCCCATTTGAAGGTCCGTGGTTCCGGAAAGCAGTTGGGTAATTAGCGTCGGAATAATCGCTCTTGCGCTTTGGCGCGGCCCCCGCCATTGAACGCGCCGGCGCCTGCA
>ERZ650303.209-NODE-209-length-17433-cov-11.104212_pt1 | contig 17433 bp, 6 predicted proteins | sample MGYA00376239_ERZ650303 | MGnify/ENA primary metagenome ERZ650303 (study PRJEB26733, sample SAMN07839262) | wastewater metagenome | biome: small river; feature: stream; material: water | place: USA: North Carolina | collected 2016-04-05 ... | reverse complement strand
TCAAGTTGTTGGACGGTTCTGCCGGTGCCATCAAATTGCAAACTGGCGTGCGCGCCGGTGAATTGATGACCATGTCGGTGGACTCTGTGCAAACCAAAGACATTGGTTTGGGCTCACGTGCTTCATTGACTTCCACAGGCTTCAGCGGAACAGCTGGCTCCTTGGCTAAAAACACAGCAGCGGGTGACTTGGTCTTGAATGGCGTGACCATTCGTGCTTCATCGGCCTCTGACGACACACTGTCTTCCAGCGACAAGTCATCCAGTGCCATCGCTAAAGCAGCCGCTATCAATGCAGCAAGCGCACAGAGTGGTGTTGTTGCTGTGCTGGGTAACACCACTGTGGGTGGTACTGCGATGACGGGTGCTGGTGGCGCTGGTGCCATCACCATCAACGGTGTCGCCACTGCTTCGATCACGACCACGTCAGACATGGGTGCCAACCGCGCTTTGGCAGTGAATGCCATTAACGCCATCAGCGCCCAAACAGGCGTCCGCGCTGTGGATACAGGTGATGTGAACAAGGGTGTGGTGTTGGTTGCTGATGACGCAAGAAACATCACGGTGGCCTTTGGCGGTGCTCAGACTGCAGCATTTACCGGTGTTGGCGCTGCGTCTGTTTACACAGGTACTTATCAGCTGTCTAGCACGACCAACGCGCCCATCACAGTTTCTTCCACCAGCAACGGCAACTTGGTGAACGCAGGCTTAACTGCCGGAAATTACAGTGCCAACGTGTCTGCAATGACTTCGGTGGATCGTTCAGTCGCAGCGGCTGCTCCCGCTACCGGCACCACTGGTTTGTTGCAAGCTGGTACTTTGCGTATCAACGGCACATCTATCGTGGCGGCATCTACAGCAGACGATGCGGCTTCTGCCGATACCAACGCTGCAGGTACTGCTATCACCAGTTCTACTAAGGCAGCTAGCGCAATTGCGATTGCTGCGGCAATCAACAAAGCCAGTGCAACAACGGGTGTTACTGCTACAGCAGCTCAGAACGTTGTGACTGGTTCTGCTTACACAGCTACAGCTGGTACAGGCAAGAGCTTGTCTTTGAACGGTGTCACCATTGCCTTGGATACGCTCACGACAAGTTCTACTCGCAGCGATGTTGCAACACTGATTAACACCAAAACTGGTGAAACAGGTGTTGTGGCTGTTGACAACGGGACTGGCTTGACTTTGACTGCCACGGATGGCCGAAATATTTCAATCGGTACCGACACAACGGCAGCCGCTTTGGGTTTTGATTCCAATGCGACATACACCAACGCAACTTATGCAACTGCTCAAAGTGGCGCCAAAACTACTTACGCTCGTGTGACTTTGCAATCAGACAAGTCTTTCACAGTTGAAGGCGGTTCTGACGGCAACGACAACTTCGCTAAGTTGGGTTTCAAAACCGGTACGTTTGGTGGCGTGGACAACGGCGTCAAAGTGGCCAGCATTGACATCTCTACGCAAGCAGGTGCGCAAGTGGCATTGACTGCCCTTGATGCGGCTTTGAAGTCGGTGTCGTTGAATCAAGCCAAGTTGGGCGCCTTCCAAAACCGTTTGGATGCTGTGATCTCTAACTTGACCGAAGTCAACCAAAACATGTCTGCTTCACGTAGCCGTATTCAAGACACCGACTACGCTGCTGAAACAACCAACTTGGCTAAGTCGCAAATCATCCAGCAGGCTGCTACAGCGATGTTGGCTCAAGCGAACCAGTCATCGCAATCCGTGCTCTCGCTGTTGAAGTAATTCAAGAGTGAGCCGATCAAAAGCGAGCCTTCGGGCTCGCTTTTTTTATTTGTATTTCACATTAAAGCTTACCTACCTGATGCCGAATCAGCAGAGACGATTAGAAATTTAAGGCGCTTGCGGCTCTCAATGTGAGCGGCAAAGCCAACCAGGCGAATAAAAAAGGGATTGATCATGTCAATATCAGGAATTTCAAACTACACCATTCCTCAGATTCAAGCGTTATCGACGCGTGACATCCGTTCGCTGGATGCAACCGAAGTTGCCAGCCTCAGCTCTGATCAGCTCAATGCCATGTATGCCGAGCAGATTGCAGCGATTGGCCCTGATGAATTCAAGAGCATCAGTGCCCCTACAGTGGCTGCACTCAGCGTGGATCAAATATTCAACTTGATCACCGATCAAATTGCTGCCATGGGCTCTGGGCAAATCGGAGCTCTAACGCCTGCACAAATTCAGGCGCTTGAAACTTCTGACATTCAGGTGATGACGTCGGCTCAAATCAATGGGTGGTCAGGCACACAAATGGCGGCTCTGAATACTGAGCACATGAGCTATTTAGACACCCAGGTCATTGCATCCCTCAATTCAGACCAAATTCGAGGCATCGAAGGCGAGGACTTGGCGCAGCTGACCACGTCACAAGTGGCGGCCTTGAAGTCGGCGCAACTCAACGTGATGACCAGTGGGCAAATCAACAGTTTGACTGCCGCTGAAGTGGCGGCGTTGAATCCCGGCCAATGGACAGGTCTCTCAACACAAATCAACGCACTCTCGAATCAAGCGGTTGCAGGCATTGCATCGAATCAAGCCTCCATGCTGTCAAGCGGCCAAATTGTGGCGCTCACTGAAGATCAAATTTCTCATCTGACCACCGAAACGGTCCAAGCGTTGTCCTCTGCGCAGGTGCAAAAAATTGAGTCTGCTGACTTGGCGCGCATGTCGGTAGACCAAATTGCAGCCATTTCAACCGCAGGCATCAATCAATTACAAAATGCACAAATTGATGCATTGAGCAACGAACAAATCAATGCGCTCACCACTGCACAAGCCGGGGCGTTGGCGCCTGCCGCGTTGACGCGTATGAGTTCAGATCAGATCGACAATCTGAATACCGATCAAATCGCAGTGCTGTCATCCGCACAGTTGAATTCAATTGAGGCCGCCGATTGGGCCACGATGAGTTCTGATCAAATTCGGGCCATCAGCACGGGTGCGATTGCTGGTTTAGATGGCACACGTGTTTCTAATTTGACGTCTGACCAAGTGCAGGCATTGACCACAGATCAAGTCAAAGCATTGACCTCGACAGAACTGCAAAACCTGACTGCAAACCAAGTGAAGGCTTTGACGACGGATCAAATCAATGCATTGACGGCTTCGCAAGTGCCAGGCATTGACTCTGCTGATCTGGTGCAAATGAGCACCGATCAAATTGTTGCCATCAGCACCGCTGCTATTTCTGGGTTGTCCTCAACTCAGATGAACCAGCTGACCACGGATCAAATTGAAGCGATGACGACGGATCAAGTGGCCAAGTTGACCACGGATCAAATCGTGGCTTTGAGTTCTATACAAGCTCCTAAATTGTCAACGCAACAAATCGCGGCCTTGAGTACAACGCAAATCAGCAAATTGGGTGTTGATAACTTGAAAGTGCTGTCCTACGATGCCATTGAGACGCTGTCTGTTTCGCAAGCCAAAGCATTGAGTAGCACGCAAGTGAGTGCGCTGACTTCGGCTCAGTTCAAACATTTAGGGACAAGTGCAATTGCTGCCTTGGCATCTGATCGAATTGTGAACTTGACAACGGATCAAGTCGCCGCGATCACGACAGATCAAATGCAAGCCTTGACGACGAGTCAAGTTGCTAATCTGTCGAGCGCTCAGCTCGCTAAGCTCACAACAACTGCTGTTGGCGTCATGTCTGCGTCGCAAGTCAAAGCTATTGACTCTGCGTCTATTGCTAACTTGACCACAGACCAAGTCAAAGCTATTCGCGCTGATGCGATGGCAGGTTTGAGCAGTGCGCAAATCAGTCAATTGGTGGCAACCTCACAAGTTAAGGCGCTAACAACAGCACAGGTGAATGCTCTCAACTCGGCACAGCTTCAAGCGCTGGACTCCGCCCAGATGTCGAACATGACGACATCACAAGTGGCCGCAATCAATGCTCTGCAAGTCAAAGGCATTGACTCAGGTGACTTGAACTCTTTGAGTGCAGAACAAATTCAAGCCTTTAGCACAGCAGCGATTGGCTCGATGAGTGCCGCCGATCAGATCGCAGCTTTGGATGGCAGCAAGATTGGGGCTTTGACGACAGCACAAGCGCGTGCGCTCACTTCTGCTCAAGCAGCCGCCATCACATCGGCACAAGCAGGATCTTTGACCTCTGCTGAAATTGCAGCCATGGGTAATGTGCAAGTTGCTAGCTTGACTTCTGATGTCATCGATAACCTCAGTGATGCAGCTGTGGCCGGCATTACTACGGGGCAAGCCAAGTTGTTAACCTCGGATCAGCTGAGTGCACTCTCATCGTCGCAATTTGTGAATTTATCGGATGCGGGTGTCGCTGTTTTGAGTTCAGCACAGTTTGCGGCAATATCTTCTGATGTCGTCCCTCACATGACGACTTCGCAAGTTGCTGCCATCAACACCACAACGTTGAGCCAGTTGGATGCTTCTGCCCAATTTGCAACGTTGTCATCCACTCAAATTGGTGCTTTGTCAGCAGCTCAGGCGAAGAGTTTGACCAGTGAGCAGTTGCAAGCGCTCGATTCTGCCCAAATTCTCAGCCTTACTACCGCAGCTGTGGCAGCGTTGAGTTCGGCGCAAGTGTCGGGTATTGACTCGGATGATTTTGCGGCGCTCAGCACAGATCAACTGCGTGCATTGACCACATCAAGTATCGCGTCACTGAGCAGTGATCAGTTCAGCAAATTGGACTCCACGCAGTTGGCTGCACTGACAACGGCACAAGCCAAAGTACTCACGTCTGATGAATTGGGAACTTTGGATTCAGCAGAAATCACCAATCTCACCGCGGCTCACATTGCTGTCCTAGGTTCAGCCCAGCTGAATGCCATTGCATCGGATGTGATTGGTTCAATGACAAATGACCAAGTGCAGGCGATCACCACGAGTGCCTTGAAGAACCTCGACAGTGATCACATTGTGGGATTGAGCTCTACCCAAATGTCAGCGTTGACGGTGGCACAAGCCAAGGTGCTCACGTCAGATCAGTTGAAAGCCATGACTTCGGACCATTTGCCGAACATGTCGGTGGCCGCGATGGGCGCGTTGACGTCAGCACAGTTCTCTGGCGTAGATTCAGAGGACGTGGCAACACTAACCGCTGATCAGGTCAAAGCCTTGAACACGGCCGTGATTGCCAGCCTGACCAGCGACCAAGCGGTGGCCTTGACAGCCGATCAAGCCGCGGCTTTGACGACAGCACAGGCCAAGGTCTTGACCGCTGCATCGTTGACAGCGATGGACTCTACACAATTGAACCAGTTGTCGGCCGCCAATGTCGCCACACTGAGTGCCAGTCAGATCAATGCCATTGAATCAGCCGACTTGGTGTTGATGAGTGCCGATCAGATCAAAGCCATCAACACAACTGCTATCGCTGGGATGTCGGCAGATTTGGTGACCAGTCTGACTACCGATCAAGTGTCGGCCTTGGGTACCGCGCAAATTCGTGCATTGAAGTCTGCCCAAATTGTGGCACTGGATTCAACGCAAGCCGCAGTGTTGTCCAAAGCCCAAGTGGAGGCGATGACGACAGGCCAGTTGAAAGCAATGGAGAGTGAAGATTTCTCTTCTTTGAGTGCCAGTGCCATCGCAGGTTTGAGTGCAGCGCAAGCCAAAGTGTTGAGCAGTGACCAAATCGTGGCCTTGACCACAGACCAAGTCAGTCAGCTGAGTACGGCTGCGGTTGCGGCTTTGTCAAGCACCCAATTGCGTGCGATCGAATCTGATGACTTGATGCAGTTGAGCACGGCTCAAATGAAAGCCCTCAGCCCAACGCTAATCGCTACTTTGGACAGCACGCAAATTGCTGTACTCAAGACTGACCAGCTTGCAGCTTTATCGACAGCCCAAGTAAAAATTCTGAAGTCTGAACAAATTGCAGCCCTGACGACAGACCAAATCAGCGGCTTGAGCAAATCACAGGTTGCTGTGATGACTTCAGATCAAGTGAATGCTTTGGGCTCGGACGTTCTCAAAACGTTGTCGACTGATCAAGTCAGAGCACTGAATGTGGTGACGTTAAGCAAACTGTCGAGCACGCAAGTTGGGTTGATGAGTACCGATCAGGTGGCTGCACTCACCACGACGCAAGTGCGGGTCTTGTCTTCAGCCCAAATGAAAGCTTTGGACTCCGATCAGATGGCCAGTTTGACCACATCCCAGATGGCCAACTTGTCTGCTGTGCAGTTAAATGCAATTGACTCAGAAGATTTGCAGGCCATGAGTGCCAGCCAAATCACCTCCTTGAGTACGGCAGCCCTGTCCAAGGCTGATTCGGCTCACATCGCAGGGCTCACCACGGACCAGGTGGCCGCACTCAGTACGCTACAAGTTAAGTCATTGGCTTCTGGTGCGATGAAGGCATTGAGCTCTGATCAGGTCTTGAGTTTGACAACGACACAAGTTGCCAATTTGAGCACCATGCAATTCAATGCGTTAGATTCAGCTGATGTCTCTGCGATGACGGTGGACCAAATCAAAGTTTTGTCAAACACGGTGATTGGGAAAATGGACTCAGCGCATGAGGCCGCATTAACCAGTGAGCAATTGGCCGCCCTGACACAAACCCAAATTCGCAGCTTGACGACCGAGCAGGTCAAGAATTTGAGTGCAGATCAGGCTGCTAGCTTGACAACTGCGCAAGTGGCTGTGATGAGCGCCACGCAGTTGGCCGCCATTGAGTCCGCAGACTTTGCAAGCTTGTCTACCGATGTGATTGGTGCATTGAGTACCAGCCAAGTCGGTGCGTTGAGTTCTGCACAAATGAAGATGCTGACTTCTGAACAGTTGCAAGCATTGACCACTCAGCAGCTTGGGGCATTGAAGGCGGCGCAATTTAATGCCATTGATTCCGCATTGATCAGTTCCTTGAGCTTGGATCAAATCAAAGGTATTTCAACAGCAGCCATTGCGGGCATGGATAGTGCACATCTGACGTCATTGTCTACGGATCAAATTGCTTCATTGACAACTGCAGCAGTGAAGGCCTTGACATCTAGTGAAATGAAGTGGTTGACTTCTGACCAAGTGTCGAGCCTGAGTACCACAGCTTTGCAAGCTTTGTCGTCGGCACAGGTTGGCGCGATTGATTCGACAGACTTGGTGACTTTGGGGGCAGACCAAGTGGCGGCAATCAGCACATCCGGCTTGGTTGGTCTGACCAGTGCGCAGGTAAACAATTTGAAAACGGATCAAATTTCTGCCCTGACCACCCTGCAGATCAAGAACTTGAAGACATCACAAATCGAAGCCTTGTCTTCTACCCAAATGTCTGCACTGACAACGTCGCAGCTTGGCGCGATTACATCGCTGCAAGCTGCTGCGATTGAGTCGGTGGACCTGGTTCAGTTGAGCACAGATCAAATCAAAGCCCTCACGACAGCTGCTGTGACAGGGCTGACATCGACGCAAGTGAGCAAGCTGACCAATGCGCAAGTGGGTGCTTTGACGACAGACCAAACCAAGGCTTTGACGACTTCTCAAATCATAGCTTTGACTAGCGCGCAAGCTGAGAGCTTGACAGCTGAGCAAGTGTCGGTGCTAACCACCAAGCAAATCAGCGCCATGGAGAGCGCAGACTTTGGCGCGTTGACGACTGATGGCATGAGTGGCTTAACTTCGGCACAAGTGTCCGCGATCAACACAGCTCAAATTAACAGTTTGGGATCGAATCAGCTCGCATCCTTGAGTACCGATTTCGTGGCTGCGCTGAGCGGGGCTCAAGCTGCTGCGATAAACAGTGCTGTTTTGTCTGCGTTAAGTACAGACCAAGTTTCGGTGATGTCGACAAAGGCAATTGCCGCACTATCTTCGAGCCAATTGAGCCGGTTCTCGACCGATCAGGTGCAAGCGTTGACAGGTTCACAAATTAGCGCTTTGACATACAGCCAAGTGGCTGCGTTGACAGGCGATCAAGTGAGTGCATTGACTTCTTCGCAAGCGGCATCTTTGACAGGTAATCAAATCACCTCTATCGGTTCCGCAGTGATCTCGCGACTTCAACAAGACGCCTTGAATTCAATCAGTGCTTCGTTGATGACGGCATTGTCGACCAGCCAACTGAGAGCGATGGGGACAGACATGTTGCCAATGCTGACAGGCACCCAAGTGGCGGGTCTGTCGGTCCAGCAAATGAACACGTTGGCATCGAACCAGATCACAGCATTGACAACCAATCAGGTGAAAGCGTTGACTACAACTCAAGTTCAAGGCATGGATTTGAATTTGTTCACTAAGTTATCGACATCGCAAATCGACAGCTTGTCCGCTACGCAAGTGAGGGCGATTGCGTCTCAGAACATTTCGTATCTGGGGACTGAGCAAATTCAGGCACTCAACACGAGTGCGGTGAGTGGCTTGACAACCAGCCAGTTCACCCAACTGACTACGGCGCAAATCAAGGCCGTGAGTACCGAGCAAATGCACGCTTTGTCTGCAGCACAGGTAACGGCTATGACCACCGCGCAAGCGGGAGCCTTGTCGGCTGATCAACTCTCTGCCTTGGGGGTGTCTGCACTGAGTGCAATGAACCGATTCAATATCGAGGCATTGTCAACTACCACCATTGCAGCGTTGAACACTTCGGTGATCAGAAGTTTGTCGAATACACAACTTTCTGGAATTTCGACATCACAGTTGAGTGCTTTGTCTGACGAGCAAGTGAAATCAATCACAAGCAGTCAAATGAATGCATTTAGCCCAACGCTCTTCACGAAGTTGAGTGGGTCCCAGTTGCAAGCCATTGATGTGCCCACGTTCTCAGCCATCACGCCTACTTTGATTGCCTACCTGAGCACGGATCAAATTCCTTCGCTGACGGTGAATCAAGTGGGGGCGATGACCACGGGTCAAATCCGAACCTTTAGCCAAGAGATGCTTGACAGCATGACATCTGATCAGGCTAGTGCGCTCACTGCAGCTCAAAAGGCAGCAATTGTGGTCGCCGGTCGGACGGTTCCAGGGGCTTGATCACAGTTATTGGTGTCTTGCTATAAGCCGCTAAGCACTGCTTAGCGGCTTTTTTGTTTACATATACTTAAGACATGAAACTAAAACTAGTTGTTGCAACCCGAGTTAGCGAAGAAGAGTTTTTCACTTCCACATTGACGGGGCGCTCTTTGAAAGCGAATCACCCAGATTTTGTTGAGCTTAAGTTATTTGCCAACAACACAACGGGTTTGCCAACGCTTTATAACCAAATCATTCGAGAGTCTCAGGAGGATCCTGCGACTTTGGTATTTGCGCATGATGACCTGTTGTTACTTGATTATTATTGGTGTAAGAGAGTCATCGAGGGGTTAGAGAATTTCAGCGTGGTGGGATTGGCTGGAAATATTGCCCGTGCGCCAAGGCAACCCACATGGTGGTTTGTTGACGAACAATTCAACTGGGATAAGCGCGAAAATCTGAGTGGTGTGATTGGTCACGGAGATACTTTCCCACCCGAAAATATTAGTTTCTATGGGGCGCCACGGCAACAAGTGAAGCTAATGGATGGCGTATTGATGGCCGCACACAGCAAGACACTGATCGATCATGATTTATATTTTGACGAGCAATTTGATTTTCACTTCTATGATTTAGATTTCTGTCGTCAAGCAGAGGTAAAGAATATTGATTTAGGCACTTGGGATATTTCCTTTACGCATGGCAGTAAAGGAAACTGCGGCACAGAAAGTTGGCGTATCGGATATGCTAAATATATTGAGAAATGGGGTCGGTAACGCCGTAAAAAGTCTTATTTTTGTACGGATTGTTTCATGGCTATTGTTATAAATGAAGTATGAGTTTCTTCGATTGAAATTTTTCTGAATCCCGTTTTCTCTAACATCTGATTTATCAAATTCTCATTGAATACATGGTGATGGAGGCAGCGATTATTCGTGTTATCTAGGCTACGTTTTGTAAAATTTTGAAAATCTCCTGCTGCAGGATCTTTACTTAGATCATGTAAGCTCAAAATTTCCCTCAAATGAGTCATGTCCGACTCGTCAATATTTTGGTTGTAATCATTAACGATATGCTGAAATGATGTGAATTCACGTTGATGGTCAAAGTTACTAATTTTATTTGGCAATACAAGCAACATTAAGTGGTTATTTTTTAGAATTCTATTCCATTCGAAAAGTGCTTTTATTGGGTTTGCTATATGTTCAAGGCAATCGGAGGAGAGTAAAAACTCATAAGTTTCTGATTTAACTTCTGATAATTCAGTTCCATCAGAAATGAATTGATATCCAAATTTATTTGGTAAATACTGATAAGTATTTCCTGCATTTATTTCTCCTTCCCAAACGGTCTTGTTAGAGAAGTTGACGCCATCCACCCTTTGGGCTTTTAAATAAACGGGAATTAGTGATCGAAATATATTTGATGGACCACCAATTTCGATTCCAATTTTTTCAGAAACATAATTGATCATATTTTTACTCCTTATATTTAAATTCAATCGGGTATACCAAATGCATGCCTCAACTCAAGGTAGGTCATCGATGGTGGATTTTTTACCCCGCCTTCAAAACCTCTTGCTAATGCGATGGGGGGATTTTTTCTTCGCTTCTCCATCACGACGATGCTGTCGTAGATTGAAATGGAGTAAAGATTATTTGCCAAATAAGATTTGGCAATTGTTGATAATGGAGCGTAATACCACGCATGCATCTCATCTAGCATCGTTTTTATATATTCATGGAATGAGCCCTGCTGCTTTAATCCACCTCCATGGGAAGGGAAATAGCTGGTATGCGTATCTTCACAAACATAAGTTCCGCCATTCGAAAGAATGGGAAATAGAGATTGAAAGGTCACTATTTGCTGCTCCATGGTATGACCGCCGTCATCTAGGACAAGGTCAATACTTGGATTTTTTGTTTTGAATTCTTCCCAAAAATGGGGGTCAGCTTGATTTCCTATCCAAATTTCAAAACCTTCAGCTTCTAAAGCTTTGCATTGCGGATCTACATCGACGCCAATGATTTTGGCTTCTGGGCCAAAAAATTCACGCCACATTTGCAAGCTTCCGCCATTTTGAATTCCTATTTCTAAAAAAGTGATCTGTTTATTCCTGTAGGAAGAAAATGCTTTTTCATAAACTTCAAAGTAATCAATCCACTTATAGACCATTCGATCTGATTTGTTAATAAATGAGGCGAGAAGCTGATTGTTTGACATGGCGTTAACTTATGAGTTCTTGTTGATGAACAAGCGGATTTGGTTTTCGAGTGACGCAGTCAACAACTTCGGATTCTTCTGCTTACGCAACATACTGCTGTTGACGCTCTTCACTAATTCTTTTTGATACTCAGCGTCATTGGCAATCTTCAGTGTGATGTCCACATATTCACTAAAGTTATTGGCAATCAATTCATGCAAGCCCAGGGCACTCAACATGCTTCGCCCCATGCGCGACACCATCGTTTTGCCTGACAAGGTCACCATGGGCAAGCTGCAATTCAGCACATCGTGTGTGGTGGAGCCGCAGTTGTAGGGGTAGCTGTCCAAAAAGACATCGGCGACTTGCAGTCGTGCCAAATATTCTTGGTAGCTGGTGCGGGGTGAAAATTGCACCTGGTGGGCCGCCACACCAATTTGATTCAGCTTTCGCTTGAGCTCTGCCGTTGTTTTCTCGTTGTCATCCATCAGCCAAAGCACCGCATGGGGGGCTTGCTTGAGGATGTTGGCCCAAGCCGCCAACAGGTCTTCGTTGATTTTGTAGACGTTGCCAAATGCGGCCATCACAAATGCGTCTTCGGGTAAGCCCACTTGCGCGCGCGTGATGGGGACGATGTCCGCCATGTTTTTGTTCAAGGGCAAAAAGCTGCCGTCTAGGTACAAAGGCTTTTCTGTGAAGAAGGGTGTCAATTCTTCAGGCAGCACGTGGCGATCGGCCACCACAAAGTCCAACCATGGCATGGCCGTGGTTCCAATGAAGCCTAAATAGGTTCCCTGCAGCGGTGCAGGATGCAAAGCGCAAATGCCAGGCCGTGCGCCTGAGCTAAGGCCGTGCATGTCGATGAGAACGTCAATTTCATTGGCCAGCACCAATTCAGCCACTTCACGGTCAGTCAGGGCCCCCACAGGATGGAAGTGCTCAAACGCTTGCTTCAGTCGAGCGCGATAGGGCGTGCCATCTTCAGGGCTGTAGTCGAAGGCGTAAATTTCAAATTTACTTTTGTCATGCGCTTCCAAGAAGTCTGCCATCAGCAGGCCGACGGCATGGGTGCAAAGGTCACCCGACAAATAGCCAAGACGAATGCGCTTGTGTTTGTATTGTTTATCTTTGCTTAAAAATTCTTCTTTGAAGCCATAGGTTCTGCCGACAAAGGCGTGTGCTGATAGCAGTTGAATCACTGGATCGTCATGCAAGGACAGCATGGCCAAGGGCGACGTGCTCATCAGCATGTCATTGGCCGACACATTGGGCAGGCTTTGGTATACCGGCCACATGCATGCTTTTTGGCGAATGTGTACCCAATGCTGAATCACGCCTGATTGCTTAGGGTTCATCTGCAGGCTGCGGCGCAATGCCTGTTCGGCCATTTCATATTGCTTTAGGTTTTCGTAAACGCGTCCAATGTGATTGAGTGCGGTGACTTCCATGAGCTTGTCGCTAGAGGGGTTCACAACGCCTTGTGCCACCACGTTGGACCATTGGTCCAAGGCTTGTTGGTTTTGCCCTTTGCGCTCGAGTACCAAGCCTAGGTTGATGTGTGCTTGTGCCAGCTTGGGTTCGCAGGCGACGCATAAGCGATAGGCCTCTTCGGCCAAGTCCGTCATGCCCAGCGTTTGCAGAACGGAGCCGTAATTGAACAAGGCCAAATATTTTTGTGGGTCTTCCGAATGTTCAATCCATTGACGGTAAAGGTGTGCAGATTCGATGGCCCGCTTTTCAGCTTGCAACGCATCGCACTTGTACATGAGTTGGTCAAGGCGTAGTTTGCCCATGCCTGCTAGCTGCATGTAGTTGCTCAGTTCTTCATCCTGAATCAGAACGGGTGCGGTCGCCACAGGAGAGGGGACTGCAGGCGTTGTTTCTTTTTTTCGCTTGACTGTCTTCACTGGCAAAAGCATGGAGGAGGGGGTGCGCGCGTTCATGTCATTCCCTGAAGGTGAATAAAAGTATTGAGGCCATCAAGCAGGTTCCATGCCTGTGTATTTGCAGGTTTATTGACACCTGCGGCCGTGCGCAGATTTACCAGGCGGCTGTGTCAAATTAAATTGGTACGGAGTTTGCTTAGGAGGTTGAGACCTAACCGATGGAGTAACCGATGACACTTATTCAAGAATTGATGAACCAGGCCAGCGTAGGCGGTTTGCTCAATACCCAAACGATTCAGCGTTTCAGCCCTGCTGAAATCCGTGAAACGATTCAGTCCTTGGTGGCAACCGAGCAACTCGCGCTGGCCAATGCCTTGGGCGATGCAGGCATGAGCTTGTATCCACACAGCGAAGACATCTTGGCCATCACCAGTTTGCTGGCCATGATGAATCAAGATTGGGCTTTGGCCGTGGAGCTGATGGACGAGTTGATGGGTGTGCAGGGCGGCAAAGCTCAGCCCTTTACCTTTGTCATGTTGGTTCGTGCGCTGCGTTGCAACCTCGACCCTGAGCGTGCATTGGCTGTTGCACGCCAAGGTTTGGCGCTTTATCCAGGCCAAGTGGAATTGCTGGCCGAGAAGTTGTCGCTGGATGATTTCAGTGAATCCATGATGCCTACGGCGGGCTTGCAGCATTAAGCGGCAAATCATCGCACCGGACCGGCAAGCGGCAACCGCTTGCCGTTTCAGCGACAAAACCTTGCCACTGAGTACTTAAATGAACATCAAATCACACGATAAAAAGGGAAAACCCTTATTAAGTTGTGTCGGAATAAGTTGGCACGAGATGTGCTTAACCAGTGGTAAGTTTGATTGACCAATAGGGTCAGGAGAAAAAAATGGCAGTTATCAACACAAACGTTAAAGCATTGTTTTCGCAAATGGCGCTCGGCTCTTCTGGCCGTGCCCAAAGTATTGCAATGCAACAGTTATCGACAGGCAAGCGAATCAACTCAGCACGAGATGATGCAGCGGGTATGTCGATCGCAACGCGCATGACGCATCAAATTCGCAGCTTGAACCAAGCCGTGCGCAATGCGGGTGATGCCATCAGTCTGATTCAGACGGCGGAAGGGGCGACCAACGAAATCACAGACATGATGCAACGCATGCGTGAGTTGGCCGTTCAAGCCGTGAACGATTCAAACAACAACTCCGATCGCAGCTATTTGGATCTTGAATTCCAACAGCTCAAACAACAAATTGTCCAAATTGCCGACAACACAGAGTGGAACGGGTTCCCTGTTCTCAACGGCAAAGCGGGTGAACAAGTTGGCGAAATGCCGGTTTACAAAGTGACGTCGGAAAACAAGTCGGGCAGTGTCTTTATCAGCCCCACAACGACACGCACCATGACAGGTTCTGGCGCAGGTGAAGTGCAAACCTTCTCGCTTGCTGGTGCTACGCCCACACCCGGCACGATCAATATTGCAGGTGTCGATGTGTCCATCACATCATCGGAAAGCACCTTGGCCTTGGCCTCTGCCAAGATCGAAACGACCTTGAACAATTCTTCGTTGTTCACTTCTCGTGGCATGACCGCTGCAGTTTCTGCGATTGGCGTAGCCACGATCACATACAGCGCTGCAGATGGCGACGTGCCATTGGCTACTGCGAACGTCAACACAGCAGCAACAGGCTTGAGTTTGTCTGCCGCAGTTTCAACTTCACGCAAGGCTGCAATCAATTCAGCTGAAGTTTTCTCTGACAACGGCAAGTTTTTGCAAAGCGGCTCTTTGGCATTCTCGGTTGCCTCAGGTGCCACGGCTGGTTCAGTCGTGACAGCGACTTTCACCAACCAAGACAACAAGCAAGTCACCATGACGGGTACTTTGGTGACACAAAGCCCTGCTGTTGTGAAGTTTGCCAAAGCCGATGGTTTGAACAGTTCCGTGATCTCCGGTGATTTGAGCTACACCTTGCAAGACTCAGATGGTGCTGCCATCAGCGTGGCAAGCCGTGGTATTTCAATGAGCGTGGGGGTCGCTGGCAGCATCCCGAATATGCGCGAAGGCGATTTGACGATCAATGGCGTCATCATTGGCCCATCGACAGCGGCTGACGATTTGTTGTCGCCACGTAACAACGCCTCAGGCAGTGCGATTGCCAAGGCTGCAGCGATTAACCGCATGGCGGTGGATCAAGGTATCTCTCAAGGCGAGTCTCAGTCCATCACTTTCAGTGGCACTCCCATGCCTGGCACCATCACTGTGGGTGGCGTCAGCGTGGTGTTGACCAACGACGACAGTACGCCTGCATTGGCTGCAGCAAAAATTGCAGCTGCCATGCAAGCCAGCCCCCTTTATGAGCCCAGCACCAACCGAAGCGTTGTTTACGCCGCAGGTTCGTCAGTGATTAGTGTCAATTTCCCTGCCAAAGAAGGCAATGTGTCCAAGCTCGACGTGGTGCCCGGCGCCACAGGCATTGCCAGTGTGGTGAACACCACCACTGAATATGCTGTGAAAACCCCTGGTACAGGTGTTTTCGCCAAAGTCAACGAAAACGTTTTGACAGGCCAAGCCATGGTGGGTGGCCCTGTGACAAACGGTGTGGTGTTTATCAACGGCTATGCCTCTGCAGACATCACAACTATTTTTAACAACTCACAAGCCACACGTGCCAACGTGGTTCGCGCGATCAACTTGATCAGCGACCGCACCGGTGTGACGGCGATCGACACAGGCTCTGATGCCAAAGGCATCAGCTTGGTGGCGCCAGATGGCCGCAACATCGAAGTTCGTTTTGAAACCGCAGACTCGTCCAATGCCTTGATGTTTGGTCAACGCATTGGTTTGAAGGAAGGTGTCCAAAGTTCGACAATTTCTTTGGAATCGAAAATCCAAGCGCCTGTGGTGTTGGGTGCCAGTGCGAACGGCGACATCAGCCGTATTGGTTTGGTGAGCGGCAATTTTTCGAAGAACGAATCGATCGTTAACACACGCATGCGTGAACCCGTCAATGGTTCTGTGGCGCAAGTCAATAGCGTCAAATTGACTGGATTGGCAACAGCCAATGACAAGGCAACCATTGTGATCAATGGCACCACATTTACCTCTGCCGCAGCGGCAGCCAATGCCAAGCCACAAACAGTGGCAGAAGATTTGATTGCCAAAATCAACGCCAACAGCATCTTGGGTGTGTATGCGACCAAGGGCAAAGAGTTGGGTGAAATTTATCTGACAGCGCGGACGCCAGGTGTGTCGTTCACGATGACATCGTCTGCCAGCACGGGCGCGACGATGAGTGTGGCCGCCACCGAGGTGACTGCCAACCAAGTCGCGGATACCAAAAACTTGGGCATGGACGATCTGGAGATCAATGGCATCGCCATCCGTCCAACCACGCCAGAAGATGACAAGTTCTCCAACACGGTGGTCTCGAGCAGCAACCCATCCGCCAGCGGTATTGCACTGGCCGCAGCGATCAATGCAAGCACGAGCTTGACAGGCGTGACGGCTGAAGCAAACCCTGCTGTGACAGAGGGCTCTATCACCAACACGGCTACACCGATCAGCGGTAAACAGGCTCTGTGGGTCAACGGAACCAAGATCGAAGTTAATTTCGTTCAAAACGAAACAGGCACAGATCGCCGCGCCAAAGTGGTGGCTGCAATCAATGAGCGCACCGGTCAACATGGTGTCACCGCCACTGACAACGGCAAAGGCGTGACCTTGAACACCGATGGTCGCAACTTGTCTGTCTGGTTTGATTCGAGCCAAGATGAATTGTCCGCAGCCAACTTCGGTTTGGACAAAGGCGGTGCTGTTGCGCAGGTGTCGCGTATCAAAATTGGTGGTGCGGGTGTCAGCGCTGGCGAAAAAGCGTCGGTGTACATCAACGGTGTGATGGTCGAAACAGCCGCGCTGTTGGCGACATCAACACCAGCTCAAACCGCCACTGCGTTGGCTCTGGCAATCAGCAATGAGTCTGGACTCAAGAACATCACGGCAGTGGTTGACCCAACTGATTCAACCTCGGTCTTGATCACGTCGAACGTGGCGGGCACGGCATTTGATTTGCGTTCACCGTCTGTCACCTCGACCAGTGGTCATACGATGACATTGGGCACTGTGACTGCCAACTCGACAGGCAAAACCGATGTTTCTGCGGTTGACATGAGCGCTGCTTACTTGTTGAACGTTTTGGGCAGTGCCACGGCGCCTGTCAGTGCCATGGACATCAAAACGGTGTACAGCACGGTTCGTTTGACATCCGATGCGCCTGTCTTGCCCGCATTGCCAGGTGCAGATGGCTTGCCACCTAACATGATGAACGTGACTGGGCGTCCAATTCAAATCCGCAGTGGTTCGGATGGTTTTGGTCCACAAAGCAAC
>ERZ650303.207-NODE-207-length-17488-cov-9.554695_pt1 | contig 17488 bp, 15 predicted proteins | sample MGYA00376239_ERZ650303 | MGnify/ENA primary metagenome ERZ650303 (study PRJEB26733, sample SAMN07839262) | wastewater metagenome | biome: small river; feature: stream; material: water | place: USA: North Carolina | collected 2016-04-05 ... | reverse complement strand
TCAACACCGCGCAGCACATGGCGCATTTGCTGCCGCGCAGCGATGCCGCACAAACGGTGCAACACGCCGAGCTGCACATCACCCCCACGCCTGCGGCCACCAGCACGCATGTGGATGTGTTTGGCAACAACCGCACTTTCTTCTCGCTGCCCGTGGTGCACGACACACTCAGCATTACAGCGAAAAGCACGGTCGACACGCATTTCATCGCCTACCCACCCGAGCAAGCCTTGACCACGCCTGCGTGGGAAAACGTGCGCGAACACTTTGTGTACCACTCAGGCGCGGCATGGGACGCTGCCACCGAATATGTGTTTGCCTCACCCTATGTGCAACCACATCCCGACTTTGCTGAATACGCACGCGCCAGCTTCACGCCTGCTCGCCCCGTGTTGGTGGCCGCATGCGATTTGATGACGCGCATTCATCAAGAGTTCACCTACGAAACGGCCAGCACAGACATCAACACGCCCGCACTCGAAGCACTCAAAAGCCGAAAAGGCGTGTGCCAAGACTTTGCACACATCCTCATCGGCTGCTTGCGCACACAAGGTTTAGCCGCGCGTTATGTGAGTGGCTATTTGGTGACTGAAGTACCAGAAGGCCAAACCCGTTTGATAGGCAGCGATGCCTCGCACGCGTGGGTGTCGGTCTATGTGCCCAACGACTTAGACGATGCCGCCGAGACCGCCAAAACCGGCGCACTCGCTACCCACGGTCAGTGGTTTGACCTTGACCCGACCAACAACCGCTGGGGCTTGAGCTCCCCCGGTATCGACTACGTGACCTTGGCCATTGGCCGTGACTACGCCGATGTGTCGCCCGTGCGCGGGGTGATTCATGGCGGGGCCAGTCACACGCTTGAAGTAGCTGTGACGGTGCAGCCAGCGTCAGAGCTGACAGCCACATCGAGCCAGACGCAATCTCAGTCGCAGACACAGTCTCAAAGCCAATCACAAAGTTAAAGCGAAGCGCTTTGACCCGAAATGCGAATTGCTCGCTCGTAAAATTGCCGGATTCAAACAAGGAATCCGACATGAGCGTTTACGACAAACTCCAAGCCCTGAACATCACCCTGCCCCCAGTCGCTGTACCCGCTGCGGCTTATGTGCCTTTTGTGCAAACCGGCAACTTGGTGTTTTTGAGTGGCCACATCGCCAAGCAAGACGGCAAGGTGTGGACCGGCCAATTGGGCAAGACCATGCAAACCGCTGAAGGCGCTCAAGCCGCACGCGCCGTTGCGGTGGATTTGTTGGGCACCTTGCACGCGGCAGTTGCGACCTCAACAAAATCAAGCGCATCGTCAAAGTGATGAGCTTGGTCAACTCCAGCCCCGACTACACCGAGCACCACTTGGTGACCAACGGTTGCAGCGAACTGATTGGCCAAGTGTTTGGCGACAAAGGCGCACACGCACGCAGCGCGTTTGGCGTGGCTCAGTTGCCTTTGGGGGCTTGTGTGGAAATTGAGTTGATTGCGGAGTTGGTCTAATCACAAACTCAAGCCTACTTGCTGCGCGGCATACCCCAACCACACGGCCGCAGTGGTAAGCCACACTCCGCCAGAAACTTTTTTGGCATAGGTCCAACCTCCTGACTGCCAGGCTATCAAACTTTTGGTAAGGGTGTTGGTGCTCAAAGCCATGAGCAAAGGCATCAAAGCCGCTTGCGCTAACAACTGATCTTGCGAGAGCAGCGAGGCGACGGTTGGCACGATGGCATGTGCATCCACCAATCCCGACAACGCAGCACCCAGCCACAAACCATATTGACCATAGAGTGCATTCAATGCAGCTGACGCATACGACACACCGCACACCACCGCGGTCAAGGTCAGCAAACTTTGCCAATCGAAGACGTCCACATCACTCGTCATCACTTGCATCTGTGCCGAAGGTTGGGCTCTCACAAGGACCCATACAGCATAGGCACACATACCCAACAAGCCACAGCACATAGGTTGTAGAAACAGCAGTAATACCTGAGGGACAAGCAACTGCAACAACACCATCAACTGCAACAAGGTGGCAATGTTAGATAGCACACCACCCAAAGCAGCTCTGTCTGCCAGCTGAGGTTGGGTTTTGGCCACCATACCCATGGTGTGAATAGTGGCCGTACTCGAAGCAAAGCCCCCCATCAAACCTGTCAGTAACAAACCGTAGTGCGCGCCTAACCAGTGAATTGCCAATTTACCCACGAATGAGATAGAAAAAATAGCGATCACAAACTCCATGATCGCGTGTGGATTCCACGCGTTGTAAGGCCCCATGTAACGATCCGGGAACCATTGCCAAGCAACCAACGCTGAGATGCCCCAAGAACACAAGCGCAAGCTGCTGAGCAACGACTGTTTATTCATCAAAGTCCCATATCTGATGCAGGTCTAAACGAATCAAAGCCAACAACTCCACCACATCTAGCTGCATGCGTTCAGCGGCATTGAGGTTGTCACTAGCCATGCGTGCAATGAGCAACACGTCAGACAAACTGCCCTCGCCCAAGGTGTAGGCCTTGACTGATTTTTCGGCGGCCAAGGCTTGACGCAACGCGGCCGATTTCAAGTTGTCAGCTGCGATGCGTTTGTGTTGAAACTGAATCCACATGCTGTCAAACATGGCGCCCAGTTGCTGCTCTGCCAGTCGCACTTTGTCGCTAGCAGCTTGCGCATCGGCGACAGCTGCGCTGCTGTGATGAAAGCGTGACGCACTGGGAAACGGTATGGAGAACATGACTCCCGAAATAGTCTCACTCCCAGCCCGTTCGCGCCCGCTGAACACACCTACGGTGGGATCTGGCAAGCGGTCGCGCGAGGCTCGATCAGCAGCGAGGCGCAAGCGTTGTGCATCCACACGCATCATGTTTAGTTCGTGATTTTTGTCTAAAAACTCTTGACGCATCTCAGTCATCGAATCACTCAATACGGGCAAATTGGGTGACGCCCCTAACCGCAATGCTGCAGGCATGTGCGTAGGCAGCACCATGCCCGCATAACGACGCATGAAAGCAGATTCAGCAGATGCCAGCTGCGCATCAGCTACTGCACGCGCTGCCGTGACGCGCTCAAACTCGGCATCAGCCAGATCTGCATCGAGTTGAGAGATTTCACCTTGCTTGAGTTGTATGTGCGTGAGACGTTGCATCTTGGCTGCGAGGTCAAAGGTAGTGACTGCGTTTTTTTGGTCTGCCAAAGCACGCAGGTACGCGAACCAAAAACGCATCAACTCGCGTGCGCCTTCATGCATAGCATCGGCATATTCGATATTGGCAAAAGCTTGGGTCTGTGTCGCAAGATCGGCGTCTATGCCGCGTTTGCCCCAAAAGCGAATGGGACGCTCGATGCTTACCAGCGATTCGTGCATTGGCCTGCCTGCAGCCACATCACGACGAAGCTGCGAGGTGCTGCGCAAGGTGAACTCAGCCGAGCCGGATTCAATGACTCGGGCGCGTGCGGTGCCCGCTTCTTTTTTAGAGCGAGCGGCTTGCATCCAGGGGCTACCTAACAACGCCTCTTTCACGGCGGTTTCAGCAGGCAGATAGGGCAAGAGCTGTGCAGTCATAGACATTGATGGGGCGGACAATGATGGCGTTGAACTCGCCACAGGCTGAGCTTGCGCAATTCCCAATATCCATGCGAAAGCGCCACCCACGAGATAAAGAGTCATGCAACGTCTCATGATTTACTCCAAAGCAACAAACGTGTCAGCGCATGCCACGGCAAGCTTTCTAACCCTCCAAAGCGTTCGAACAGTTTGGGCAACAGCAACAAGGTCAACAACGTGGAGCTGAGCAAACCACCAGTCACTACGATGGCTAAGGGGCGCTGAATCTCAGAGCCCGGCCCCGTCGCAAACAGCAGCGGAATCATGCCCAGCGCAGTGATGACTGCCGTCATCAACACGGGGCGCAAACGACGCTCGGTGCCTAAGCGCACCACCACGTTCATGGCTTCGCCATCGAGCAAACGCTCGTTGAAGTGCGTGACCATGACCACGCCGTTGAGCACGGCAATGCCCAGCAGTGCGATGAAGCCTACCGACGCAGGCACCGATAAATACTCACCCGAAATGGCCAAGGCCACCACACCGCCCACTAGGGCAAAAGGAATATTCAAAAAGATAATGCCCGCCTGAATGGCTGAACCAAAAGTGAACACCAAAATGGTGAAGATAAGGACCATGGCCGCCGGTATGACCAGTCCTAAACGCGCCGCTGCGCGTTGCTGGTTTTCAAACTGACCACCCCACACAATGCGTACATCGCTAGGCAGTTTGAGCGCAGTCACCGCTTTTTGCGCATCACCCACAAAGCCTGTTAAATCACGACCATCTACCGAAACCTGAATACTGGTGAAACGTGCGCTTTGTTCATGATCCACACGAATGGGGCCATCAACCAAGCGAATATCAGCCAACGCACTAGCCGCCCACACACGGCCATCGGGTGCAGCGAGTTGCAAGTTTTTAAACGCTTCTGGGCTTTGTCGTGTGGCCTCGTTGCCGTGCAGGGTGAGCGGCATGCGCACACCGTCTTGCAACACGTAGCCGAGTGACTCGCCTTCGACTTGGTTTTTCAAGGCTTGCTGGAAGGTCTCCACACTGAAACCGGCTTGACCCATCGTCGTGCGATTCAGAGTGACCGACACGTATTGCAACCCTTCAGCCTTGGGTGCAATCACCTCGGCAGCGCCGGGAATGGTGCGCACAGCATCGGCAATTTGGTGGGCGGCTTCGTTCAGGCTACCAAGGTCTGTACCAAAGATTTTGATGGCCACATCACCGCGTGTGCCTGTGAGCATTTCAGACACGCGCATTTCAATGGGCTGCGTGAAGCCATAGACCAAGCCCGGAAAACCATCCAACACCACGCGCAGCGCATCGACGATGTCGTCTTTGTTGCCGCGCCATTCGCTTTTGGGTTTGAGCACCAAGAAAGTGTCGGTCTCATTCAGGCCCATCGGGTCTAGCCCCAATTCGTCAGAGCCCGCACGGGCGACGATGGATTTGACTTCGGGCACGTTTTCCAAAATAGCTTGTTGCACGCGGGTATCAATCTCTAACGAAGCCTCCAGCGAAATCGAAGGTAACTTTTGCAGCTGCACCAAGATATCGCCTTCATCCAAAGTCGGCATGAAGGTTTTGCCAATGAAGCTGTACAACACGGCAGCCACCACCAATGAAGCCACCGACACGCCATACAACCACTGCGGTTTGGCCCACACACGTTCGCGCAAACGCAGGTACGCGGCGTGAATTTTTTGCATCACCACAGGCTCGTGCGCACTCTCCTCCTTCAGCACCATCGATGCCAAAGCTGGAATGACACTGAACGCCAACAGCAGCGACGAAGCCAAAGCCATGATGATGGTCACGGCCACAGGGGCAAACAACTTGCCCTCTAGTCCTTCAAGGCTTAACAACGGCAAGAACACCACGCAAATAATCAGCACACCAGACGCCACAGGCTTGACCACTTGGCGCACCGCACTCAGCAAAATTTCGGTCTTCGACAAAGCGTGGCCTTTGGGGTGCGATGCAAATGCGGTTTCGATGTTTTCTACCACCACCACTGCCGCATCCACCAACATACCCAGCGCGATGGCCAAGCCGCCCAAGCTCATCAAATTGGCCGTCAAGTCAAAGCTGCGCATGAGCATGAAGGTGCTCAGCAATGACAAGGGCAAAGCCACCGCCACCAACACGGCGGCGCGCATGCCCCCCAAGAACACATACAAGGTGATGCACACCAACACGGCTGCTTCAATCAAGGCGTGAATCACGGTATCTGCAGCACGCGTGACCAACTCACCTCGGTTGTAAAAGGTTTTCACCGTCATGCCTTTGGGCAAGCGCGGCGCCATCTCGACCAACTTGGCGTCCACTGCGTTCACCAACTGGCGAGCATTCACACCGCGCATACCCAGCACCAAGCCCTCCACCGCTTCGCCCTGGCCATCGTGCGTGACTGCGCCGTAACGGGTGAGTGAGCCGTGCGTGACGGTAGCTACATCGTCGAGCTGCACCCGTGCGTTGCGGACCGTACTCAAACGCACTGCACGCAAATCATCCAGCGTTTTCACCGCACCTTCCACGCGCACGACCAAAGCTTCTTCACCTGCTGTCAAACGACCTGCGCCATCATTGCTGTTGTTCGCAAGTAAAGTTTGGCGCAGATCGGCCATGCTAACGCCCATGGCGGCCATCTTGGCGGTGATGGGAATCACCTCGAAGGTTTGCACTTCGCCCCCCAACGAGTTGACTTCGGCAACGCCTGCGATGGTGCGCAGCTCGGGACGAATCACCCAATCGAGCACTCGGCGTTTTTCTGCCAGACTGAAATCCCCCTCAAGGGTGAACATGTACACCTCGCTCAGAGGAGTGGTGATGGGGGCCAAGCCGCCGCTCACACTCGCGGGCAAATCGCGCATGAGCGAACCCAAACGCTCAGACACTTGTTGACGGGCCCAATACAAGTCCACACCTTCGTCAAAGTCGATGGTGATGTCGGCAATGCCGTACTTGGAGATGGAACGCACGATGCGTTTGCTGGGAATGCTCAGCAGCTCTTGCTCAATGGGTTTGACCACGCGCTGCTCAACCTCTTCAGGGGTCATGCCTGGAATTTTGAGAATTACCTTAGCCTGTGTGGGCGAAATATCGGGAAAAGCATCAATTGGCAAATTGAGCCACGCATACGTGCCTGCAACGAAAAGCAAGCCAGCACACGCCAGCGTGAGGCTGCGAAAACGCAGGCTCAGACGAATGAGGTGTTCAAACATCACTCGTCCTTTTGTAATAACGCGCGCAAGGAAGCGATGCCTGTGACCGCCACTTTGCTACCAACAGGTAACGCGGCCTCAATCAACGACAGGTCGTCGGTCGATGAAATCACATTCACCGTTCGCGCTTCAAAGCCCTTGTCATTGGCCACAAACAGCCACGGCTTGCCGCGCCACTGCGTGACGGCGCGTGCAGGCACCAACCATAGCGTATCTGGTTTGGCCGCGCCCGCTTTACCTTTGGCATGCACAGTGACCGAGACGAGCTCACCCGCTTGCAAACTGCCACGACTTGTGACCGTGGCGCGTGCGCGTGCCGATTGGCTGGCATCCACCGCACGGCTCACACCAATCAGCTTGGCTTTGGCATTGCGCGAAGCAATGCTGACCTCGTCACCCACTTGCAGCTGCGCAGCTTTATCAGATGAAAGCTGCAGGTCGAGTTGCAACTGCGAACTATCGGCGAGCTTGAACAACATCGCCCCCGCCTCCACGCGTTGGCCGACCGCGACAAAAGCCTCAGACACCGTGCCCGACAACGGCGCTTTGAGCGTGCCCGTGGCGTAGCCCGTGTTGGCGTCAAAACGCATGCCTGCAGCCAACAGCTCGGCCTCACGCGCGTGCAGTTGTGCTTGTGCAGCTTCTTGCTTAGAGCGGCTCAGCTGCAAGCGCACAGTTGGAATGATGCCTTCGTCAAACATAGCTTGGTCGCGTTGCGCAGCAGCTGAGGCATTTTTGTAATCGAGCGAAGCTTCATTCAACAAGCGGCGTGCATCCCCCAACATGGGGCTAGTGAAATGCGCCAAGGCTGCCCCCGCCTTGACTGTGTCGCCCACACCCACCAACAGTCTAGACACTTGGCCAGCATATGGCGCAGACACTGTGAACTCTTTACCGGACGGCATAACCACGGTGGCACTGGCCAACAACGGCCCGCCTGTCGACGCTTGCACCTGCGCCATTTGCACACCAAGACTGGCTTGTTGTTTAACGCTGAGCGGCAACAATATGGGTGCATGTGGCACAAATGAAGAGACGCCAACTTGTGCCAACGCCTGCAAAGACACAGCCGACAAGAAGCCGAACAAACTACTGCGAATCAAAAATTTGAAAGAATTGAACATCACCAACCCCACGCATCACTGGCCAATAAACAGTGCACGCACATGCGCACGTGCATGAAGAATCAGTAGTGTGATGAGGGTGGCGCGTGTGGCAGCGGCGGCAAGCCAGCTAGGAAAGAAGGTCGGCCGGCACGTTGCGTGTCCAGCATGCGTGAGAAAAATACCACGCTTTGCATCAGGGCAGCTAAGACAAATACGGTCAAGATCAATACGCTCTGTGGCTGCTCTTGCACATCCAGAACTAATTGCCGCGCATAAGAGGTTTCAACACCAAGCGCTGCCGACTCTTGCTCATCGTCTTGACTGAAGCTAGTCATGGAAAAACTTAACTCAGGCGCCGCTGCGACAGCGCTGACACCAGCGACATGCAAGCCTGTGACCTTTGAAGCGCCGTAATGCGCATGCAGAAACGGTCCTATTGCCAACAAGGCAACCAGCGCAATGGCCATATACAAGCACATCGTTTTAAAGAGGGAGGTTTGCTGCGTCACAACTGACATCTTAAACCAGTCAGATCAAGTTCTGATGACACAAGGCACTTGTCAGATCAGTGCAACTGAGCAGTACAACTTTTGAAGTGCGTCAACGGTGCTTGAGTCTGTGTACCAGAGCCTGAGAACTTGGACAAATCGATGACCACGACAGGTTGTTTGTTAGCCAGTGGAAACAGCACATGCAAGTTTTTATGTTCATCCGAAAGCCATGTTTGCAACTCTTGCTTTTTCGTGTCTTTGTACTCAGCGCAAACATGCCCTTTTTTGCATTTCGGTTTATGTTCTGTGTAACGTCGCACGCTGGCGTCTTCCACACCTAGCTCAATGCGAGGCAATGGGAACGGTTTGAAACCTTTGCCAGAAGGACTCAGCTCATGGTTTTGCCCCACCACAGAGAGAATCAAGGGTTTGCCGGCTTCACGTTTAGCAATGACCGAGCCCGTGAATGCAAACTGCGTGTGTTTTTTATTGAACTTACTGGTGTAAACATGCATCAACGTGAGCTGACAGCTTGGCTCTTTTTTGTTCTTTTTGTTTTCTTTGAACACCATGCGAGACGCGTTGCCCGATGCATCAGGCATCTGAACAAGACGTGCAGCCTGCACTGACATGCAAGCCATGAGCCCGTAGCCCAAGACGCAATGTACAGCCAGCGCTGCTAAGCGCCTGGCGGTCAACACACACGGCATCAGTCGGCCGTAAAGATGCCGCTGACGCTGTGCAACTGTTCGAGTGCCATGCCGCAACCACGAGCCACGCAAGTGAGCGGGTCTTCCGCAATCAACACGGGCAACCCTGTTTCCTCAGAAATCAAGCGATCTAAATCGCGCAACAACGCGCCACCGCCTGTGAGCATGATGCCGCGCTCAGCGATGTCAGAGCTGAGCTCAGGTGGCGTACTTTCCAAAGCGATCTTGACAGTCGACACCAAGTTGTTAAGCGTATCTGTCAATGCTTCCAAAATTTCGGTGGAGCTGATGACAAAACTCTGAGGCACGCCTTGGCTGAGGTTACGACCCGTGATTTCCATCTCCATCACTTCACCTGTTGGGAAGGCGCTGGCAATTTCTTTTTTGATGCGTTCAGCGGTTTGCTCACCGATCAACATGCCAAAGTTGCGGCGGATGTAGTTGACGATGGCTTCGTCAAACTTATCGCCACCAATGCGCGCACTGTTTTTGTAAACCATACCGCCCAGCGACACAATGCCCACCTCGGTAGTGCCGCCACCAATGTCGACCACCATCGAGCCGCAAGGCTCGGTCACGGGCAAGCCTGCGCCAATGGCTGCGGCCATCGGCTCTTCAATCAAATACACCTCAGATGCGCCAGCCCCTAAAGCTGATTCGCGAATCGCGCGGCGCTCAACTTGGGTCGATCCACAAGGCACACAAATGACGATGCGTGGGCTCGGCTTGAACAACATGTGGGGATGCGCCAGCTTGATGAAATGTTTGAGCATCACCTCGGTCACGGTGAAGTCGGCGATCACGCCGTCTTTCATCGGACGAATCGCTTCAATGCCTGCAGGCACACGCCCCAACATAGCTTTGGCTTCATTGCCAACAGCCAACACTGAGGTTTTGCCGTTGAATTTGCCTTCTTTTTTGATCACCACCACCGAAGGCTCATCCAGCACGATGCCCTGCTCTTTGGTGTAGATGAGGGTATTGGCCGTGCCTAGGTCGATGGCAATATCAGTCGAAAAGAATTTGGTAAATCTAGAAAACAAAATAACCTCGCATGAAGGAGTAATCGCGCGAGATTATCGATAAATTAACAAAATTGATCCATACACCACAAGGCGTACGAATGACTCAACTCAAAAGAAAAATAGCTAATTAGGATTCAAATAAAAAGGGCACCCTGTAGGTGCCCTTAAAAAACAGCGGAACTTAGTTAGGCTTTGACAGCACGAAAGCCAGAATACATGCGCGAAGCTGGACGGCTGCGCTGTTCGGCCTCTTGGGCCAACTGAGCGCGGATGCGATCGAATGTGGCCTTGATGCCGGTCTTTTCGCAAGACACAATTTTGAAGCGGCGCTCCACAGCAACGTTAGGCGATTCGATCTGAACAACTGATTTATCCAATTTAGGCTCCTGAGAACTTAGTTAGGAAACAACGCACCAGCTTTAGATTTGGTGTACAAGTTTTTTAAAAAATATCGAAGATAAACATAAGTGCTTGATTTACTTATAATTTTTTACAAACTTTTGTGATCGAATACTTTGAAAAACACCTTTTTCCCCAGTCTAAATCTAGAAAACAACGCTAAAAACACGTGGGTTTGGTGGGTGCTTGGGTTGCATGTGCTGGTCTGGGTGATTGCCCACGGAATCGCAGACACCAACCTAGACAGCTACGCCGACATGCTCGAGAACTACGCATGGGGCCAAGAGTTGACATGGGGCAGCGCCAAACACCCCCCCTTGTTTGCTTGGGTAACAGGTATTTGGTTCACGATTTTCCCGACCCTAGATACGGCCTACCACCTCTTGTCTTATGTCAACGTGGCCGTTGGCTTGTTGGGTGTCTATCGCTTGGCACAAGCGATGGCACGACCAGATTTGGCCTTACCAGCTGTTGTACTGCTGTGCATGGCATTCCCTTACAGCACACTAGCCGTGAAGTTCAATGCCAACGCCATCTTGCTCAGCGTCTGGCCTTGGGCAGCTGTGGCATGGGTATACAGCATTCGCGCCGAAGGACGTGAGGGTTGGACGTGGTCTATCGCTCTGGGCGTTTTAGCGGCCTTGGCCATGCTGGGCAAGTACTACAGCGGTGTGTTTTTGCTTGCTTTGTTTTTGGCTGCCTTTGCATCACACGCAGGTCGTTCATGGTTTCGGACAGCTAAACCATGGCTCACGTTGTTGGTGTTTGGCATCAGCTTGCTGCCACATATTTATTGGCTTCAAGGGCACGAGTTTGTGACCTTGCACTATGTCAGTGAACAAGGTACCGAAGACAGTATCAACTGGCGTTTGCTCAGCAAGTTTGCAATTGCCCCCATCGGTTACTGGTTGGTTCCATGGCTGTTGTGCACGGTCTTGTGCGCCCCTCAGGGCATATCGCGCTGGGAAATACTTCGCACTTGGCCTGCACGCATGTGGCGTTCATGGTCTCCACAAGGATGGGACGACACTTTGTTTTGGTTTGCCATGTTGCCATGGGCCATCACTTTGGTGTTTGGCATTACTGGCTTTGTCGAGCTTTCTCTGCCATGGGCCATCCCTATCGGCTGTGGCTTTTCATTACTTTGGCTGCGTAACCTCGGCCGAAACCAAGAAATAACGCCATTGATCACGCAGCGCTTGCTCAAGTGCCTGGGCGTGTGGTTCTTCATCGTCGTGGCAGTCAGCCCTTGGTACGCATGGCACCAAGCCAAAGATGGCACTGAAAACCATTACTTACCAAGGCGAGAGGCAGCGGTGACATTGCTTCATTCATGGCAAGAACGCCATCCGGATGTGCCTTTGGTGTGGGTCGGTGGCCAATGGGCTGAAAGTGCACTCGTCGCCTTTTATGGCGACCACGCATTGCGTGTGGTGCCAGAAGTTCCAGACCAGTTCCCTGCCACAGTCAATCCATTGCCTAATTGGCAAGCGCATGCGGGCTTGCTGATATGCCCGATGGGGCCTGTGAGCCACCCCATCACAACAGATTGCCCAGAACGCATACAAGCCTGGTTGCAATCCCATGGCCAACACACAACACCACTGACGATAACAGTCCAAAGTCAAGGCATGCGCTTTCCATTGGAAATGCCATTTACTTATATGGCCTTTGAATATTTACCTCACAAGCCACAATAAAAAAGCCACCCTAGGGTGGCTTTTTTGCAAGCAATTAGCGGTTAACGCACCACAGCGATTTGATCACGCTTACCCGCTTTGAAGGTGTACAAGGTCAAAGCGCCATTTTTGATGTCGCCTTTGGCATCAAACGAAATTGTGCCGGTCACACCTTTGTAACCCGTAGTCTTGGCCAACTCGGGCAAGTACTTGGCAGGCTCAGTGGATTTGGCGCGTTGCATGGCGTCTACCATCACAAATACGGCGTCATACACATAGGGTGAATACAACTTCACATCGTCGTTGAAACGTTTCTTGAATTTGACGCCGAAGTCGTCCATGCCTTTCTTCAAAGCGCCATCCACACCACCAGCTTCAGCGCAAACCACTTGGCCGTCAGCCATGGCATCACCAGCGAGTTTGACCAACTCGGTCGTGCAAATGCCATCGCCGCCCATGTATTTGGATTTGATGCCCAATGACTTCATCTGTTTGAGCATGGGGCCGCCCACTGCATCCATGCCGCCAAAGAAAATGATGTCTGGCTTTTTACCTTTGAGTGTGGTCAGGATCGGCATGAAGTCAGTGGCTTTGTCGGTGGTGAATTCATGTGCCACCACATTACCGCCTGCGGCCTTGACTGCTTTTTCAAACTCTTCAGCAACACCTTGGCCATAGGCGGTGCGGTCATCAATCACTGCAATGGTTTTACCTTTGAGCTCGTTCACGGCATAACGACCTAGCACCCCACCCAAGTGCACGTCATCGGCGACCAATCGGAAAGCCGTTTTAAAACCTTGACGGGTGTATTTGGGATTGGTTGCAGATGGAGAAATTTGAGGGATGCCTGCATCGTTGTAAATCTTTGAAGCAGGAATGGTCGTCCCAGAATTCAAGTGCCCAATCACGCCGCTCACTTTGGCATCCACCAACTTTTGAGCAGCAGCTGTGCCTTGCTTTGGATCAGAGGCGTCGTCTTCGGCCACCAACTCAAACTTGATCTTCTTGCCATTGATGCTCACGCCTTTGGCATTGAGCTCTTCGATGGCCAAACGTGCGCCCCACTCGTTGTCTTTGCCCAAATGCGCAATTGCGCCACTGACAGGGCCTACATGGCCAATCTTGACCACTTGTTCTTGCGCTACAGCCAGAGTGCTGATAGCGGCCAATGTTGCAACGGCTGTCAATTTGAGAGAGAGGTGCATGCAAGAACTCCTTGTAAATGAAAAACACAGAGAAAAAATCAGGCCGAAGTTTCCTTCAGCTTTAAATCATGGCGCGTGATGGAATACCCGCGATCGGCATAGTGCTTCCAGCGTTGACGTGCCAGCTGGCGATCTTCGTCGTCCAATGTGACCACTTCAATCGTTCGCTCAAACCGCTCAAAGCCTGAGGGCACATCTCCTCCCAAATTCAACAGAACTTGGTGATGGGGCAACTCAGGCCCACCTTCAATGTGCGCAGCCAGCACCACAGGTGACGCCATGAGCTGCTCAGCTGGACTGCCAGCGCGGCAATGCGCCACAAACTCCAACGGAGAAAACGTCCACAGCATGGTGTCGAGCGCTTGCAGCGATGCGGGCGCGCCCGTCACCACCACACGCGCACCACTGGCCACCGCCTTACGCAACAAGCGGCAGGCATAGGCCAGTTTGTCGGGCGCGTTGAAGTGAAAAGCGATTTCGGTCATCAGGCCTACTGCTGACAATTAAGTTTTGGCAGGGCGACGCGCAGACTTAGCTGCAACCTTGGCTGTACTCAACAAATACTGCAACAACAAGCCCACAGGGCGGCCTGTGGCGCCTTTGGCTGCGCCGCTCTTCCAGGCCGAACCTGCGATGTCCAAGTGCGCCCATGGGTAGTCTTTGGCAAAACGCTGCAAGAACTTGGCTGCGGTGATCGATCCACCATCGCGACCTGCGACGTTAGCCACATCCGCAAAGTTGGACTTGAGGCCTTCGGCATATTCCTCATCCAACGGCAAACGCCAGCAAGGATCTAAGGCAGCTTCGCCCGCAGCAAACAAGGCATTGGCCAAATCATCAGAAGGTGAGAACAAGCCACTGCGCACATGGCCGAGCGAAATCACACAAGCACCTGTGAGCGTGGCGATGTCAATCACAGCCCGTGGCTTGAAGCGCGTGGCATAGGTCAACGCGTCACACAAAATCAATCGGCCTTCGGCGTCGGTGTTGAGCACCTCAATGGTTTGGCCGCTCATGCTGGTGATCACATCACCGGGTTTGAGGGCTGTGCCATCAGGCATGTTTTCGCAGGTCGGAATCAAACCCACCACGTTGATGGCGGGCTTTAAGTGCGCAAGCGCCTCAAAGGTACCCAAGACGCTGGCTGCGCCACACATGTCGAACTTCATCTCGTCCATGCCGGGGCCTGGCTTGAGTGAAATACCGCCGGTGTCAAAGGTGATGCCCTTGCCCACCAACACCGTTGGCGCTTCCGACTTAGCTGCACCGGTGTACTGCAACACAATAAAGCGCAAAGGCTCAACCGAGCCGCGTGCCACTGCAGCAAACGAGCCCATGCCGAGCTTTTCGATTTCTTTGGGGCCCAAGACTTGGCAATGAATCCCAGCCTTTTTGCCCAACTCCTTAGCCACATTGGCCAAATGCGTGGGCGTGGCGTGGTTGGCAGGACGGTTGCCCCACTCTTTGGCCAGAGCGACACCGGCCACCTGGGCGCGGGCTAAGTCAAACTCATGCTTGGCCGCTTTGGTTTTTTCAGCCGTTGGCAAAGCCAAGACCACACGTTTCAAGCCTGAAGCTTTGGCTGAGGGCTTGGTGGCGGTGTAGACATAGCTGGTGTCTGCCACAGCTTGGGCTGCAGCCTGCAAGCGGTGCTCGCTGGCATCGGCCAAACATACCGTGATGTGAGTTGGCTTGGTTGACTTAAGTGAAGCCACTGCAGCCGTGACCGCTTGACGCACCACGCGGGCGCTGCCGTCGCCACTGGAGACCAAGACCACACGTTGCGCGCTCACACCCTGTGGACGCCACACGCTGAGCAGCTTGGCGGCAGACTCGTCTAAATCGCCGCTTTTGCGCGCTTCAGAAATAAGTTGCGCCAAAACGCTTTTGGTGGGCTTGTCCTTGGCAGATACCAAGATAATCAGCGCATCGGTTTTATGCGTGGCTGCAGCGTGTAAATCTAGGGTCTTGAGCTCGAAGTTCATAATTGGGTTTTTCCTCTGTCCTGATGTTATTCCATTCCTCCATCCGTAACGAGCTCGCTCGCAGCTTTGGCGCCACGCTGGTGGTGCTGGTCACCATTGTGATGACCATCATGCTCATTCGCACACTGGGGCAAGCCTCACAAGGCAGTGTCAACCCCTCTGAAGTGAGCTTGGTCATGGGCTACACCATGCTGGGGCACCTGCCAACAGTTTTGACCATGAGCTTGTTCATCGCTTGCGTCGGCACACTCTCGCGCAATTACCTCGAGAGTGAAATGGTCATTTGGCTGGTCAGCGGCAAAGGCCTTCGCGCCTTCCTCACACCCATGCTGCGCTTTGCTTGGCCCATGTTGCTGGCCATTGGTGTGCTGGTGCTGCTGGTGTGGCCTTGGTCAAACCAACAAATCAGTGAGCTCAAAGAACGCTTTGAGCGACGTGGCGACCTAGAACGCGTGTCACCAGGGCAGTTTCAAGAGTCGGCCAACGGTTTGCGTGTGTTTTTCGTCGACAAAGACAGTGTCGAGAACAAAGAAGGTAAGAACGTTTTCATTTCGTCCACAGATCATGGCAAGCAAGCCATGACCTCCTCCAAAGCCGGTCATATCGAAATGATCGATGAAGATCGTTTCCTCATTTTGAATATCGGACAACGTGTTGAACAAACCATTGGCGAAGCTGAAATCAAAATCAGTGAATTCAAGGTCTATGGCACACGCATTGGTCAAGATGTCAAAGCCGCATCCATCACCCCCGCAAAGGCAACCAGTACTTGGACCCTACTGCAGCAGCCAACCCCCAACAACTTGGGCGAGTTGGCATGGCGCTTAGGCATGGCCATGGCCGCTTGGAATTTTGTGGTGATTGCCCTGGCCATCACCAGTGCCAATCATCGGGTTGGCCGCGGTGGTAATTTGGCTCTCGCACTGTTCATTTTTGTGGTCTATTACAACTTCATCAACTTGGGGCAAGGCTGGATCAGCCTGGGTAAAGTTCAATTCGTGCCATTTTTAATTGCCTTACACGGTGGTGTGCTGTGTGCAGCCTTGTTGTGGCTCTCTGTGCGCCATAACAACTGGAACTGGCGCCAACTGTTTCGTCCAGGCTCGCGCTTGGAGACCAAGCCATGAAAACCTTACGTCGTCTGATTTACGGAGAGGTGCTTGTCGCCGTTGGATTTGTCACCCTTGGTTTTTTAGGTCTGTTCTTCTTCTTTGACTTTGTCGACGAACTACAAGGTGTTGGCAAAAACAACGGGGCTTACCAACTCAAACACGCCCTCACCTACGTGTTGCTGCTCATTCCAAGCCATTTGTATGAACTGCTGCCCATCACAGTTTTGATTGGCACCATTTTTGTAATGGCCCGCTTGGCACAAAGCTCAGAATTCACCATTTTGCGCACCAGCGGCCTTGGGCCTGTTTTGGCGTTACGTAACCTATTGGGACTTGGCTTGGCATTTGTGGTGCTGACCTTTGCTGTGGGTGATTATTTGTCGCCCTTGTGTGATCGCTACGGGCAGCTGCTCAAATCGCGTTACTTGGGGCAAATCAAAGTGGGCTATACCGGTGCATGGCTGCGTGAGCGACAAGGTGACAACAGCTATGCGGTCAACGTGGCCACCCTTACCCCAGAAGGCAACCCCAGTGGCATTCGCATTTTTGAATTCAACAAAGACGGCCAATGGGTAGCGTTGATCAAGGCGCGTGATGGGCTGCTTTCAAACAACGACACATGGACGCTTCAGCAAGTCGAGCGCAACCAACTCAATCGCGGGCCAACTGGCGAGTCTCAGCTCCAGCGCAGCTACCTAGAAGCACAAACATGGTCCACTGGCATTACCTCAGAAATGGTGTCTGTCGCCTTGCTCAAACCTGAACGCATGGGCACGATTGATTTGTTTCAATACATCCGTCATTTGAGTGCGAACGGCCAAAGCACCCAGCGCTTTGAAATTGAGTTCTGGAAAAAAGTGTTTTATCCACTCAGTTGTCTGGTCATGGTGGTACTGGCCCTGCCCTTTGCGTATTTGCATTTCCGCAGCGGCAACATTGCCAGTCATGTGTTTGGCGGCGTGCTCGCGGGCATCAGCTTCTTCTTGCTCAACAACGTGT
>ERZ650303.206-NODE-206-length-17512-cov-8.248210_pt1 | contig 17512 bp, 21 predicted proteins | sample MGYA00376239_ERZ650303 | MGnify/ENA primary metagenome ERZ650303 (study PRJEB26733, sample SAMN07839262) | wastewater metagenome | biome: small river; feature: stream; material: water | place: USA: North Carolina | collected 2016-04-05 ... | reverse complement strand
TATTAACAATGACATCTTCGGTGTCAGCACAAAATAGTGCTACAGACGATATTGCTAAATATCGAGAGATGATTGCAGACGGCAACCCTTCAGAGCTTTACGAGGCGGCTGGCGAGGATTTATGGAAAAAACCAGCTGGCCCTAAAAACGCCACACTTGAAAAGTGCAATTTGGGTTTAGGGCCTGGTGTAGTGAAGGGTGCTGCCGCACAACTGCCGCGTTACTTTAAAGACACAAACAAGGTTCAGGATCTCGAGTCTCGCTTGATGACCTGTATGCAAGTATTGCAAGGTCGCGACCCTCAGGAGATGATTGATGCACCATTTCAAAAGGGTCCTAAAAAGGACATGGAGGCTATTGTTGCTTACGTTGTAACCCAGTCTAAGGGTGACAAGATCAAGGTGAGCACTGCCCATCCTAAAGAAAAAGAAATGTATGACCTCGGCAAGCGCGCCTTCTTCTTCCAGGGCGGCCCAATGGACTTCTCTTGCGCATCTTGCCACTCCGAAACTGGAAAACGTATTCGCTTGCAAGATTTGCCGAACATTACTGAACAAAAGGGTGCTGCCTTAGGTTGGGGTTATTGGCCAGCTTATCGCGTATCAAGTGGTCAGTTTTGGACAATGCAACAACGTCTCAATGATTGCTTCCGCCAACAGCGTTTCCCATTCCCAATTTATGGCTCAGATGTTACCTTGGCCTTGTCTATGTATATGGCCAAGAATGCTAATGGTGGCACGGTTGAAACGCCTGGCTTGAAGCGTTAATAGATAAGAGATGATGAATATGAAAATGACACACCTAAAACAACTCTTAACTATTGCTGGATTTGTATTTGCGTTTGGCTTGGCGCAGTCTCCCGTGCAGGCCCAACAAAAAAATGATCCTAAATTCAATAAGATGATTCAAGATAGCTTCCGAGCTGAAGGTATCGCTGGATTGAACCGAATTGATCAAGATGCAACACAGAAGTTCTGCTCAGATCCGCAATTCGCCAATAGCAAACAGGGCGAAGCTATGCGCGACAAGATCCAGAAGATCAACATGGACTCGATTCAACAGCCCTCTGATGGCAAGTACATCGGCGATTGGAAGAATGGCGAAAAAATTGCCCAAAGTGGACGCGGTGCAACTTGGTCCGATAAGGCTGATACAGTCATCGGCGGTGGTTGCTACAACTGCCACCAAATCGATCCTAAAGAAATCTCCTATGGAAATATTGGGCCGTCATTGACTGGCTATGGAAAATTACGTGGCTACTCTAAAGAGGTTGTAACTTACACCTGGAATCGTATTAATAATTCTAAGGCGTATAACGCTTGCAGCAATATGCCCCGTTTTGCTCACTTCAAATTACTGAATGAGCAGCAGATTCAAGATGTCATGGCCTTGTTGCTTGACCCAGAATCACCTGTGAATAAATAACACGTTTAAACAGGCCGCAAGGCCTGTTTTCTTAAGGAAATACTATGTCATTAAATCGCCGTGAGTTCCTCCAGGCATTAGCAATTGCTTCCGCTGGTGGTATGAGCTTGCAATCTAATTTTGCTAACGCGCAAACAACAGCTCAAAAATTCTATGATTTGCCCAAGTTCGGTAATGTGCATTTTCTTCACTTTACTGATTGCCATGCTCAACTTTTGCCAATCTATTTCCGCGAACCTAACGTTAATTTAGGTATTGGCGCCCAAGAAGGTAAGACGCCCCATCTAGTGGGCGAGTATTTCCTGAAGGCAAATGGTATTGCTGCTGGTACACGTGATGCCCATGCATTCACTTACTTGGATTACGTAGCTGCAGCCCAGAATTACGGCAAGATGGGCGGCTTCGCCCATATGGCAACGTTGATTAAGCAGATCAAGGCAAGTCGCCCTGGCGCGCTTTTATTGGATGGTGGCGATACTTGGCAGGGATCTGGCACTGCGCTCTGGACCAATGGCCAGGACATGGTTGATGCAGCCCTGCTGTTAGGTGTTGATGTCATGACTCCTCACTGGGAGATGACTCTTGGAGAGAAGCGTGTCATGGAAATCGTGAATGGCGATTTCAAGGGCAAGGTTTCTTTTGTTGCTCAAAATATTAAGACCGCAGATTTTGGTGACTCTGTATTTAATCCGTATGTCATGAAAGTGCAGAACGGAATTCAAGTGGCTATTATTGGTCAAGCGTTCCCGTATACGCCGATTGCTAATCCGCGCTATTTCACCCCTGACTGGACATTTGGTATTCAGGAGGAGAATTTACAGAAGACGATTAAAGAGGTGCGCGCCAAAGGTGCAAAGGTAGTTGTGTTGCTTTCACATAACGGCATGGATGTGGACTTGAAAATGGCCTCACGTGTGAGTGGGCTCGATGCAATTATGGGTGGTCATACGCATGATGGGGTCCCGATTCCAGTCAAGGTGAAGAATTCCGGTGGGGTAACACTGGTTACTAACGCAGGCTCTAATAGCAAGTTTTTGGGTGTGCTTGACTTTGATGTAAAGGGTGGCAAGCCTGTTGACTTCCGTTATAAGCTTTTCCCAATCTTCTCAAATATGATTCCGGCTGATCCTGCGATGAATAAGTTGATCGCTAAAGTACGTGCCCCATACGAAACTAAATTGAATGAAAAATTGGCCACAACGGATGGTCTTTTATATCGTCGCGGTAATTTCAACGGCAGTTTCGATCAGTTAATTCTCGATGGCTTGATGGCTCAAAAGAATGCTGAAATTGCATTCTCTCCAGGCTTCCGGTGGGGCACTAGCTTATTGCCAGGTCAAGCTATCACCCGTGAGAACTTATTGGATCAAACCGCTATTACCTACCCATACACCACGGTGACGAATATGACTGGTGAGACCATCAAGACCATTCTTGAGGATGTGGCGGATAACCTCTTTAACCCAGATCCGTATTACCAGCAGGGTGGTGATATGGTCCGCGTGGGTGGCATGCAGTACACCATTGATCCAGCTGCATCTGCCGGACAACGCATCAGCGATATGCGTTTAAATGGCAAGGACATTGATCCAAGCAAGACATACAAGGTTGCTGGTTGGGCGCCGGTTAGTGAAGAGGCTAGAAATATTGGTGGTGAGCCGATCTGGGACGTGATCGAGCGCCATTTACGCGATGTGAAGGTGGTTAAAGCTGTGAAGCTGAATGAGCCTAATATCAAAGGCGTTAAAAACAATCCCGGAATGGTTTCGCTCTAATACTTATTAAATAGAGATACATAATGAAAAAATTACTTCAGTGCCTCGCAGTTTCTTTTGCATTTCTTACTTTGGCTGCACATGCTGCTGGCCCCACTGAAGTTGTTTATCACATTGATGATGCCGAAACTCAAGGCATTAAAGGGCTGCGTAATATCCGCAATCATTTGGATGTGTCCCCACAAACTAAGATCATTGTTGTTACCCATGCCAATGGCGTAGACATCATGATGGAGGGGGCGAAAGATCAAAAGAATGGAATTGAATATGCACCGTTGGTTGGCGCACTGAAGTCACGGGGCGTTCGTTTTGAGGTCTGCGAAATCACTTTAAAGAACCGCAATTTGAAGAAGGATCAATTTATTCTTGATACGGACTTCACGCCATCAGGTGTTGTTCGAGTAGCTGACCTTCAGCACCAAAACCATTTCGCTTACATTAAGCCTTAATTTTTAGCTGTGATAGCCATTCAAGTTCGATCTCTACTTCTTGGCGTCTTATCGCTTCTTTTTTCTGTATCAATGGCTTATGCCACTGATGATTTGCTTCTTAAGCCTATTCAGGTAGCTCCGCACACTTATTTCGTGCAAGGCTTTGCTGAAATGGGTAGTAGCAAAAATCAAAACTTTATTTCGAATGCTGGGTTTGTTATTACGCCTAAAGGCGTAGTGGTAGTTGATGCTTTAGGCTCACCAGTGCTCGCAAAGAAACTGCTTGGGGAAATTAAGAAGATCACCCCTCAGAAAGTGGTTGCAGTTATTGTTACTCACTACCATGCAGATCATGTCTATGGTCTTCAAGAGTTTAAGAACATCGGTGCAAAGATTTATGCACAAGGCGAGGGCAGAAATTACCTATCCTCTGAAACTGCCAAGCAGCGACTAATCGCCTCTCGGATTGACTTTGCCCCCTGGGTGAATGCCTCGACTAAGCTAATAGGTGCTGATGTCTGGATAGACCAAAGCTATGCGCTAACAGTTGGAGGCATTGAATTTAAGATTGCTAGGGTCGGACCCGCTCATGCTCCTGAGGACTTGATTATTTACGTTCCGTCCGAGAAAGTGCTTTTTGCCGGGGATTTAGTTTTCCGTGGTCGCATTCCCTTTGTTGGTAATGCGGATAGTAGGGGATGGTTGCATGCCTTGGATGAAATTGCGACACTGAATCCTAGCATCGTGATTCCAGGCCATGGCGCCTATTCAAGTAATCCAGCTGAAGATATCCGCTTCACCAGGGAATATTTGAAGTATTTACGTGAATCGATGACTAAATCGGCTGTAAATATGGATCCTTTCGATGAGGCCTATCAGCAGGTTGATTGGTCAGAATACGAAGGAATGCCCTTATTTAGGGCTGCAAACCGCATGAATGCCTATAACGTTTACCTCTCAATTCAGGCGGAATAGGGCAGATTTGTCATCTGGGCTTTAAAATAGTCGTTTACTTCGCTAAATGACTGATTTCAGATGAAATTAACACTGATTAAGCTTAGCTTTACTTTTGTTGCTCTTATTGGGGTGCATTTGTCCGCTTATGCGACGCCAGATCTTGAAAACGGTAAGAAGATTGACCAACAAAAATGTTATGCCTGCCATGCCAAGAAATCTGGCTTTGGTAATGGCGATATGATTTACACGCGCAGCGACAGCAAGGTTAAAAATCTCCAGAATCTAAAGTCGATGGTTGCAATGTGCAATACAGAACTCCGTCTGGATCTTTTTCCCGAGGATGAGGCGGATGTAACAGCCTTTCTTAATAAACAGTTTTATAAATTTAAATAATTTCAGTAAAGAATTTTGAATATGGATGCGGTAGATATTTCCTCTCTTAGCAAATCAGTATTACTTGCTACCTTTGTCATTACCTTTTTGCTTGGGGTAGTTATGCAAAAAACTGGTTTTTGCAGCATGGGTGCAGTTTCTGATATTTTTATTATGTCTAGCTGGGGACGTTTGAAGCAATGGTTTCTAGCCATTGGCGTTGCTATAGTTGGTTTTGCCTTAATGTCTTATTTCGGATTGATTGATCCATTAAAAAGTATGTATACCGGAAGTAAGTTTTTATGGCTATCCACCATAGTGGGCAGTACGCTATTCGGCTTTGGTATGGTGCTTGCCTCTGGTTGTGGAAGTAAAACCTTAGTACGTATTGGCGGCGGCAATCTGAAGTCCATTGTTGTGTTTATGGTTCTCGGTCTATCTGCCTATATGACAATGAAAGGCTTTCTTGGGGTCATTCGCATCAACACCTTGGATTCTGTTTTTATTGCACTAAATACGCCACAGGATTTGCCAAGCATTCTGAGTCCAATTACTGGTATTGCTCGAGCTAACTTACATTTAGCCCTCGGCTTAATAATAGGATTTGCTTTCATTGCTTACGCATTAGCAAGTAAGGCTTTTTGGACGGCGGAAAATCTGTTTGCCGGAATATTTGTTGGCCTTGCTATTTGTGCCGTTTGGTGGGTATCCGGTAGCTTAGGTTACGTTGCTGAGGATCCAAATACTTTAGAGGAAGTCTTCTTGGTGACCAACTCTGGTCGTATGGAGAGTCTTTCTTTTGTTGCTCCTTATGCGTACTCACTCGATTGGCTAATGATGTACAGCGACACCTCCAAGGTCATTACTATTGGTATTGCTGCTGTTGTTGGCATGATTTCCGGTTCTGCCTGTATTTCTTTATTAACCAAGTCTTTTCGCTGGGAGAGCTTTCGCAATACTGAAGATACAGCCAACCACTTGCTTGGAGCAACTCTAATGGGTTTCGGGGGTGTGACAGCGCTTGGTTGTACTGTTGGCCAAGGCTTGAGTGGGATCTCTACATTAGCGATCAGTTCAATGCTTGCCTTACCAGGATTTATCTTCGGCGCCTATTTAGCACTACGTTATTTAGAGTCGCGCAATGCACCTAATCCCTGCAGTTAACCCCTTTTATATGGATTAAAGATATGCAGATCGATTGGTTAGCTTTTACACCTGGCCCCGCATTTCTCGGTGGAATGTTATTGGGTATCGCGGCAGCCCTTTATGTCATCCTGCATGGTCGTATTCTTGGTATCAGTGGAATCATTTCTGGTTTGCTATCACCAAAAGAGGGTGATGTTAATTGGCGCTTGAGTCTTTTATTGGGTTTACTGAGTGCGCCATTTTGGGCGAGCTTGTTGCTGGACCTTCACACAACAACAGTGATTGATGCGGATTGGCTTGCCATTATTGTTGCTGGCCTACTAGTGGGCTTTGGGGCCCACTATGGCTCAGGCTGCACTAGTGGTCATGGTGTTTGTGGCTTATCCCGCTTATCCCCAAGATCTTTGGTGGCTACCATCTCTTTCATGACTTCTGGTTTTCTTGTAGTGTTTTTCATTCGTCATATGCTGGGTCTATAAATCATGAGAAGACACTTCAATTTCTATAGCCAGTATTTGATTGGCGTTTTATTCGGAATAGGCCTCATCATTTCAGGGATGAGCAACCCTCAAAAGATCCTCAATTTTCTGGATCTTGCTGGCAATTGGGATCCATCTTTAATGTTTGTAATGGCAGGTGCTATTCTGGTTGGCTTGGGAGGCTTTTATCTAGTCGCCAAGCGTACCGAGGCTTTTTTTGGTGGTGCCCTTCATATCCCAACCAGAAGGGACATTTCTAAGCCCCTGGTGATTGGAAGTTTGATTTTTGGTGCAGGGTGGGGGATTGCTGGTTTTTGCCCTGGCCCCGCAATCGTTGCTCTTGGAGCTGGCCACCTTAAGGCCCTAGTCTTCATCTTGGCAATGCTTGCCGGCATGGCATTGTGTAACCAATTTTTTACGGGCCACAAAAAGTAAGTCTGATTTAGAATCTAAGTTATTAGTTTTTAAATACTTTTTACTTTTTGAGGTCTAGATGAGCCTTCCTATTGCTTGCCATACCGATCAATTCGGTACGCTGGGTCAAATCGATCCAAGTCACTTGGCTGAGATTGCTAAACAGGGTTACAAAAGTGTAATTAATAATCGCCCAGATTTTGAGGGCGGTCCCGATCAGCCTACTAATGCAGAAATTCAAGCGCAAGCAGAGGCGCTGGGCTTGAACTACGCTTATTTACCAGTTATTCCTGGCGCATTTACGCCTGATCAAGTTGTCGAGATGGCGCGTCTGTTAAAAACAATGCCTGGGCCGATATTGGCTTTTTGTCGTTCGGGTGCTCGCTCTACCAATTTGTATCAAATGGCTCTACAAGTTCGTTAATTTTCATTAAGAGCTTATGCGTATTGAGATCCCAGAGGAGAAAAAGTTTGTTCATCAGATGAACATGCCAATTCGTTGGGGTGATATGGATGCCTATGGCCATGTCAACAATACCGTGTACTTTCGTTATATGGAGCAGGCTAGAGTCGAGTGGATTACCTCCCTTGGTTATAACGTTGCTCCTGGCGATGAGTCGATGTTAATGATTAATGGATTTTGTAATTTTCATCAGCAGCTTGCTTATCCCGGCGAGCTGCTACTCAAGACATATATTGGCAATATTGGACGCTCAAGCTTAGATGTGTTCACAACTATGGCGTTAACTACCGAGCCCGATTCGATGGCCGCAGTTGGCGGCGCTACTATGGTGTGGGTGAACCTGAAGACAGGTAAATCAACACCTTGGCCTGATCACGTGATCAATAAGCTGCGCTAGGACATTATTTGCAACCTAGCAATCCCCATATTCTCAATATTGAAAAACTAGCATCTTCTTTAGATGAGTTTGATGCCATTATTGATGTTCGTTCTCCAGCTGAATTTGCTTTAGACCATATTCCCGGTGCTATTAATCTCCCGGTATTGAGCAATGAAGAGCGTATTGAGATTGGCACCTTGTATAAGCAAGTTTCGCCATTTGCTGCAAAAAAATTAGGTGCCGCTTACGTCTCGCGCAATATCGCCAACCATTTAGAACATTCTTTGCTTGATTTTCCAAGAGAGTGGCGTCCCTTGATTTACTGTTGGCGTGGTGGTGAGCGCAGCGGTGCTTTTACTCACATCCTCAATCGCATTGGCTGGAAGGCTATGCAGCTCCAAAGTGGATATCAAGGCTTTCGGCGCGTTGTGATTGATGGCCTTGATCGGGCTGCTAAAGATTTTTCTTTTCAGGTGATTGCTGGCATGACCGGTAGCGGCAAAACTCGCATCCTTCAAGAAATAGGATTACTTGGTCAGCAAATACTGGATCTTGAGGGTTTGGCTATTCATCGTGGTTCAGTCCTTGGTAATGAACCCAACATTGAGCAACCCTCACAAAAAGGTTTTGAAACTCAGCTGTGGAATGCGCTAAATAAATTAGACCCTAGCAAAATTGTCTTTGTGGAGTCTGAAAGCAAAAAGGTGGGCGGCTTACATGTTCCAGATCCATTAATGGAGCGGATTCGTGCGGGCCAATGTATTGAGCTGCGCTCAAATACTGCTACGCGGGTTTCTTGGTTGTTGCGTGAGTATCACCATTTTTTATCAAATCCCGAAAGCTTTAAACAAAAACTCGGCTTGTTAATCTCGCGCTACGGCAAGGTTCAAATTGCCCAATGGCATGAGGCGATTGATGCAGGGAATTTTGACAGCTTGGTAGAAGAATTATTGGTAATGCATTACGACCCGTCATACCAATCTTCAATTGTCCGAAATTTTCCAAGCTATCGGGAAGATCATTACGTACAACTTGAAAATGATAGCGATGAAGCCTTTGCAAAAACAGCAAAAGACCTCATCACCAAACTTGGGCTTTAACTAAACGCCTGGATTCCAGTTTGCGCACGGCCCAAGATGAGGGCGTGAATATCATGCGTGCCTTCATAGGTATTGACGACTTCCAGATTGAGCATATGACGCACTACGCCATATTCATCTGAGATCCCATTTCCACCATGCATGTCTCTAGCTAAGCGAGCTACATCCAATGATTTTCCGCAGGAGTTACGCTTCATCATTGAAGTGATTTCGGGGGCAGCGATACCTTCATCTTTCATGCGACCTAAACGTAGGCAGCCTTGAAGAGCTAGCGTGATTTCGGTTTGCATATCTGCAAGTTTTTTCTGGATCAGCTGATTGGCGGCGAGAGGGCGATCAAATTGCTTGCGATCCATCGTGTACTGACGTGCGGCATACCAACACCACTCAGCAGCTCCAAGCGTTCCCCAGGCGATACCGTAACGCGCTGAGTTCAGGCAAGTGAATGGCCCTTTGAGGCCAGTAATTTCTGGGAATTCATTTTCGGCAGGAACAAACACTTCATCCATCACGATTTCACCGGTAATAGAGGCGCGTAGACCCATCTTGCCGCTGATCTTGGGTGCAGATAGACCCTTCATACCTTTTTCTAAGATAAAGCCTCTAATCAAGCCTTCATCATTTTTGGCCCACACAACAAATACGTCTGCAATTGGGGAGTTGGAGATCCACATCTTGGAGCCAGTGAGTGAAAAGCCGCCTGGGACCTTTTTGGCTCTCGTGATCATTCCGCCTGCATCTGAACCAAAGTTAGGCTCAGTCAAGCCAAAGCATCCAATCCATTCGCCGGTAGCTAACTTTGGAAGGTATTTTTGTTTTTGAGCTTCGCTGCCAAATTCATTAATAGGAACCATCACCAAGGAAGACTGCACACTCATCATCGAGCGGTAGCCAGAATCCACGCGCTCAATTTCGCGGGCAATTAATCCATAAGAAACGTAATTGAGGTTCGCACCACCGTATTGCTCCGGAATGGTGATTCCCAAGAGACCTAATTCACCCATTTCACGGAAGATGGCTGGGTCAGTTGTTTCATTGCGATAGGCGTCATGAATGCGCGGCATTAGGCGGCCCTGAGCATATTCGGCGGCAGCATCACGCACCATGCGCTCTTCTTCTGTCAGCTGTGTGTCAAGGAGTAGGGGGTCTGCCCAGTTAAAACTAGCTTTACTCATAATTCTTCGTCATCCTGTCTTGGTTTTTGATTTGCACCCTGTGAATTTTCAGGAATACAGATATCCTTGTTTCTATTATCCATTTTTCTAGACTTATGGACGCACCTAGACGTCACCATCGCTATTACGATCTAATTTTGACAGCCTTTGTTGTGGTTTTGCTGTGCTCCAACTTTATTGGCGCCGGTAAAGCTGCAGCTTTAAACCTGCCGTATTTTGGGAATGTGACCTTTGGGGCTGGCATTCTCTTTTTCCCGATTGCCTATTTTTTTGGCGACATTTTGACCGAAGTGTATGGTTATGCCTATGATCGTCGAGCAGTCTGGGCTGGGTTTGCAGCTCTTGCCTTTGCGGCCATCATGGCTCAACTAGTCATTGCTTTGCCTGTGGCGCCTGGATCCTATATGGCGAACTACCAGCAGGGGATGGAGACAGTTTTTGGTAATTCCTGGCGCGTTGCCCTTGCTTCCATGCTTGCTTTTTGGTGCGGTAGTTTTGTAAATAGCTATACCTTGGCCAAGATGAAGATTTTGACTCAGGGTCGCTTCCTTTGGATGCGCACCATCGGCTCTACTGCTTGTGGGGAATTAGTGGACTCCTCCCTGTTCTACCTCCTGGCTTTTTACGGCCTCTGGCCTTTAAATGAGGTTCTGGCTGTAGCTGCATCCCAATACATCCTAAAGACCTCCTGGGAGGTCCTAGCGACCCCGCTAACCTACTGGGTGGTGGGCTTCCTGAAGCGTAAGGAAAATCAGGATCACTATGACGTTCATACTGATTTCACACCATTTAGGCTGAAAGTCTAATTTACGGCTTTTTTGCTCGCTAGCCGTTAAAATGATGGTCTTTGATGCAAAACCTGCATCTGCACCATCGTATTTGACCTATCAGAAAGTAAGAACACACCCGTGCTGTCAGCATCTAATATCACTATGCAGTTTGGGGCAAAACCCCTGTTTGAAAATATCTCCGTTAAGTTTGGCGGCGGTAATCGCTATGGCCTGATCGGCGCCAACGGTTGCGGTAAATCCACCTTCATGAAAATTTTGGGTGGAGAGCTCGAGCCAACTAGCGGAAACGTGAGCTTGGATCCCGGCATTCGCTTGGGCAAATTGCGCCAAGACCAGTTTGCGTATGAAGATGTACGTGTACTTGATGTGGTAATGATGGGTCACGAAGAGATGTGGAAGGCTGCTGCTGAACGCGATGCAATCTACGCTAACCCAGAAGCCACCGATGAAGATTACATGAAGGCTGCCGAGCTCGAAGGTAAATATGCTGAATATGGTGGCTATACCGCAGAGGCAAAAGCGGGGGAGTTGTTGCTAGGTATTGGTATTCCGATTGAGCAACACAATGGCCCAATGAGTGCCGTGGCTCCAGGCTGGAAGTTGCGCGTATTGCTAGCGCAAGCCCTGTTCTCTGATCCAGATGTTCTGCTGTTAGATGAGCCAACCAATAACTTGGATATTCACTCCATTCATTGGCTTGAAGACATTCTGAACCAAATTAAGAGCACGATCGTCATCATTTCTCATGATCGACACTTCCTTAATGAGGTTTGTACGCATATGGCGGATATGGATTTTGGAACACTCAAGGTATATCCAGGAAATTACGACTCCTACATGCTGGCATCCGTTCAGGCAAGAACACAACAACTGAGTAATAACGTTAAAGCAAAAGAAAAGATTGCTGAATTAGCTGCGTTCGTGGCCCGATTCTCTGCAAATGCATCAAAGGCACGGCAGGCTACTTCACGACAAAAGCAGTTAGAGAAGATTGAGATTGTTGAAGTTAAGCCTTCCTCGCGCCAAAATCCATTTATTCGTTTCGACGCGGAGAAAAAACTGCACAATATGGCTGTCGAATGCAATGCGCTGACTAAGGCCTACGACCGCACCATCTTCAAAAACTTTAAGTTAGGTGTGCGTGCTGGTGAAAAGATTGCGATCATTGGACAAAACGGCGCCGGAAAAACAACGCTGCTTAAAACTATCCTGAGCAAACGCTTTGATGGAATTGCCGCGGATAGCGGTGATGTGAAGTGGGCAGAAAATGCCAATGTAGGCGTGATGCCTCAAGACAATACCGAGATGTTCGCAAAAGATGAATTGCTCATGGATTGGATGAATAACTGGCGCAATACAGGCGACGATGATCAAGTAATTCGTGGCACATTGGGTCGTTTGTTATTCTCTGGCGATGACATCGGCAAGTCCGTCAAAGTGCTATCTGGTGGTGAGAAGGGCAGAATGATTTGGGGCAAGTTGATGCTTCAAAAATATAACGTCCTAGCAATGGATGAGCCAACTAACCACATGGATATGGAGTCTATTGAGAGCTTACAAATTGCCCTAGAGAAATACGAGGGCACTCTCATTTTTGTATCCCATGATCGCGAGTTTGTTTCTGCTTTGGCTAATCGCATCCTCGAGGTGAAGATGGATGGAACAATCGCTGACTACTCTGGAACTTATGAAGAGTATTTGCGTAGTCAAGCCTTAGCTGGCTAAGTATTCTCTTTGGCTTGACGCTGGAATCGCATTGCAGTGCCATCAGCACGGATGCGTTTCCAGACTGAATCTTTTTCTTCCTGACTAAAAAATACCCAATTACTAACCTCGCCTAGAGTGCGACCACAACCCTGACAGATTTCGTCATACAGGGTAGTGCAGACTCCAATGCAAGGTGAGTCGGAGGCATCGTCACCAACCGCTAAGGAATTGGCGCCTGCTTGCTCAGGTGGGTTATTGGATTGGGTCATGACAGTACTTTAGACGATTTCAGGGGAATGTGTTGCTCGAGCTCATCCACATATGCTGTCATGCCTTCACGTTCTCGATCCAAGAAGCGCTTCACCGCGTTTGAGAAGCCGGGATCTTCGATCCAATGTGCAGATTGCAGGGTGGTGGGTAAAAATCCTCTAGCCATCTTGTGCTCACCCTGAGCGCCGCCTTCAAATATTTCAATACCTTCCTTGATGCAATATTCAATTGCTTGGTAGTAAGCCAATTCAAAATGTAGGAGTGGAATATGTTCAATAGCACCCCAATAACGACCATATGCTTTTGAAGTCGAATGATCAACCACTAACAAAGATGATGCAATAGGCCTGTCATTCTGGGAGGCAATAATAAGATGAAAATTCTGGGGCATGCTCTTGCCAAGGAATTGAATACATTCTTCCGTTAAGTATGGTGAAGAGCGGTGTTCAATATAGGTATTTTCATAGCAGCGATAGAAGAAGGACCAGTCATCTGTAGTGGCAACCGATCCTGGAATGTGGCGATAGCTAATTTGGTAATTTTCTACAGCGGCACGTTCTCGTCGAATATTCTTGCGTCGCTTCATCGTTAAGGCCGCAAGAAATTGCTCAAAATTTTGGTAACCAGCGTTATGCCAATGAAACTGCACTGAGTCTCGCAACAGGAATCCCTGTTTCTTGAGTTCGTCGATTTCGCCAATCTCTGGGAAGATTACATGAGCGGAGGACAGGCCATTTTGACTTACTAAAGCCTTTAAACCTTTGACTAAAGTCTCTTGAATCGCGCTTTTGTCTGCATTTGATGAAACAAGGAGTCTTGGCCCGCGAACAGGCGTAAATGGAATTGCTGATAGTGCTTTCGGGTAGTAAGACATACCATTCTGTTCATATGCCTGCGCCCAAGCCCAGTCAAACACAAACTCCCCATAGGAGTGTTGCTTGAGGTAGAGGGGCATTGCTCCCAGCAGTCTCGAATTTGAGTCCTCGACCAATAAGTGGGCCACTTGCCAGCCAGTCCTGCCGCCTACACATCCAGTTGCTTCTAAAGTATTGAGGAATGCGTACTTTAGGAAAGGCCCAGCTTCAGGCGAAAGCAGTGCGTTCCAGTCGGCCTCAGCAATTTCCGAAAGGCTTTGAATTACGCGAAGCTGGAGGTCATCTTGTTTCAACTGAAAAAGGATATCAGTGCTGAATTAGCTCAATCTTGTAACCATCTGGATCGGTAACAAATGCAATGATGGTGTCGCCGCCCATTACTGGACCTGCTTCACGAGTAACATTACCACCTGCGGCCTTGATCTTCTCGCAAGCAGCATAAGCATCGGGAACGCTAATTGCAATATGACCATAGGCGGTGCCTAAGTCATAGCTATCAACACCATGGTTATAGGTAAGTTCGATCTCAGATTGCCCATCAGCATTACCTTTGCCAAAACCTACAAATGCCAAGGAATATTTTTGTTCTGGCCGCTCGGTGGTGCGCAGAAGATTCATCCCCAAAACTTTGGTATAGAAATCAATCGAGCGAGTCATATTGCCGACTCTAAGCATGGTGTGTAGGATCATCATTATTCAAATATAAAGCTAAATGTAGTTTCTTGTATGGCATGAAAAAACCCAGGGGGATGGCCTGGGTTTGAGATTTAAAAAAGGGCTTACTTTACTGAATCTTGGCCTTTGCGCGGAGCTTTTGCATTAATTCAGAGAACTTGGCTTTTTGCCAATTTTGGTCTGCCGTGATCATCTGCTTAAGCTGGTCTTTAATTTCTTCGATGCCAGGTGCTTTCACGTCGCGCACATCATCTAATTTAATAATGTGCCATCCATATTGAGTTTTGACTGGCTTGTCAGTAACTTGACCTTTTTTTAGTTGGACCATCGCTTTAGAAAATTCAGGCACTAGTGCTTTGTCGCTTACCCAACCGAGGTCTCCACCGTTAGGCGCAGAGCCAGGGTCTTTTGACTTCTCTTTAGCAATTTGCTCGAAGTTACCGCCAGCTTTAATTTGAGCTGTTATTGCTTTGGCATCAGCCTCTTTTTCCACGAGGATGTGTTCTACGTGATATTCCTTGCCGGTGTACTGACCCTTAACTTGCTCGTAAGCAGCTTTTAATTCGGCCTCCGCAACACCTTCCTTTTCAACATAGTCCTCAAATACGGCCGCAATCAAAATACCCATTTTGGATTGCTCGAGTTGCTCCCGAACCGACTCTTTTTGCATCACGCCACGATTATTAGCCTCTTGCAATATGAGCTCACGAGTGACGAGCATTTCCCTCGCCTGATTTCGCACTTGTGGATTGTCGGGTTGATTTGATTTTTGAACTAGTTTGTCAAGCTGCGCTTTGGGAATAGCCTTGCCATTAACAATGGCAGCATTTTGAGCATTAACAGCTGTTGAGAGAAGTGCGGCGCTAAAAGCGCTAATAGTCAAAATTTGGCGTGTGTTCAACATGGGCTGTGAAATATAAATGAAGGTAAAGAAAGAATCTTAAAGCAATCTATGGCTAATTAGTGCTTTCACTAGGTGTGAATGCCAAGATGGTAAGGGCGTGAATCGCATTTGGGAAGTGCTTATTTAAAGCAGCATAGATGGCCCTATGACGGGCTACCTTGCTCATTCCCTCGAATTCTGGGGCTACGATGGTGAGTTTAAAGTGCCCACCCCCGGAAGCTGCTCCAGCGTGACCCGCATGGAGGTGACTTTCATCTTCAATCTTCAATTGGAGCGGTTGAAATGCTGATCTTAGATCCGCCTCAAACAAGGCAATTCGATCTTGATTAATGCTCATTCTGCAGGGTGCTCCATATGGCGACTGAGCCAGACCCCTTGAAGGATGACGAATATCACCAGCAATCCTGTGCTACCAAACAGTTTGAAGTTGACCCAAGTTTCTTCTGAATACTCAAAGGCAATATAGAGGTTGAGGGTGCCCATAAAAAAGAAGAATGTTGCCCAGGCCATATTCACTTGATGCCAAACTGATTTAGAGCTCTGCTCTTTGAGGGTAATTTGCTTTCCCATTAAAACTTGAATCCAATTCTTTTGGAAGAATTGAGCGCTAATAAATAGGGCGCCTGCAAATAACCAGTAAAGAGCGGTTGGTTTTAGTTGAATAAAGGTTTTGTCGTGCAGGAAGATGGTTAGACTACCAAAGACTAGAATCATGACTAGGCTGACCCATTGCATTGCATCTATTTTGCGATGGCGATAGTAGACCCACAAAATCTGACCGATAGTGGCAACCATCGCAACGATAGTTGCAGTGTAGATATCGCCAAATTTAAAGGCAATAAAAAAGAGGATGATGGGGAAGAGGTCGAATAGAAATTTCATGCAGTGATTATCCCGCTATTTAAGAATTATTTTGCTTTGGTAGAGGCGGCATTCTCAGATGGTACAAATTTTAAGGATGCGGAGTTAATACAGTACCTCAGTCCTGTGGGTTGGGGCCCATCATCAAATACGTGCCCCAAATGGGCATCGCATTTACTGCAGCGCACTTCTGTGCGAATCATGCCATGTGAGCTATCCCGAATTTCGGTAATTGCAGCATTATTCTCTGGTGCGTTATAGCTCGGCCAGCCACATCCTGCATCAAACTTGGTAGAAGATTGAAATAGCGGTGTGTCGCAACAGATGCAGCGGTATTGACCGGCATCCCAGTGATCCCAATACTCACCGGTAAAAGGCCTCTCAGTGGCGGCCTCTCGCGTTACACGATACTGAATATCGCTGAGTGAATTTTTATATTCTTGATCTGTTTTCTTAGTCATAGTAGTAAATATATTTAGTTATGAGGAGCAGCTAACTGCAATGCGTTCCATATCTACGGGCGGTGGTTTTGAGTAATGATCAAATGCTTCCTGTTCAACAAAAGGATTCATCAATATGTGATGCAATTTCTCAACTTCCGAAAAATCATCCTGCTGAGCCTTTTCAATGGCGACTTGGGCTAAATGATTGCGCAGGATGTACTTTGGGTTGACTTGATTCATCAATGCCTTTCTTTCTGCATCATTCAAGACCTCGGATTGCAACCTATCGAGGTAATCCCTAAACCAATGATCGATCTTTTCACGATCAACAAATTCATTTCTAAGGAAGATTTCTATTGGCTTCGAGTTTTTCTTGATAGCACTCAGACCGCGAAAGAAGTTTGTGAAATCTACTCTTGCGTCGTTCATAGTTTGCAGTAGACGCTCAATTAACCCAATGTCACCATCTTCCTGGGACTGCAGGCCCAACTTGGAACGAAAAATTTGTTGCCACTCGGTTGCATAAATAACAGGAAATTCTTCGAGTGCAGAGCGAAGAAGGTCTTGAGATTCCTCTGCAGAATGCTCTAACTCCAGCAATGAGAGCATTGCGCTTGCAAGGCAGGCCATATTCCAATGCATGATTTGAGGTTGACGGTGATAAGCGTATCGCCCACCATGATCACTATGGTTGCAGATATGGTCAATTTCAAAGTGATCCATAAAACCAAATGGACCATAGTCGATAGTGAGTCCTAGGGCGCTAATGTTATCGCTATTTAAAACGCCATGACAGAATCCTACCGATTGCCACTGAGCAAAGATCGGAAGAGCGTCGTGTAGGGAAAGAGTGTCTTCGCCTGTGTAGAT
>ERZ650303.204-NODE-204-length-17582-cov-5.013465_pt1 | contig 17582 bp, 15 predicted proteins | sample MGYA00376239_ERZ650303 | MGnify/ENA primary metagenome ERZ650303 (study PRJEB26733, sample SAMN07839262) | wastewater metagenome | biome: small river; feature: stream; material: water | place: USA: North Carolina | collected 2016-04-05 ... | reverse complement strand
TTTCGAAACCGCTGGCGGGTCAGCGTGGCGCTATTGTTGAAGTGAACGCCGGCCCCGGCCTGCTCATGCACCTGCGCCCTTCGGCCGGAACGCCTCGCCCGGTGGGCAGCGCCATTGTCGATTACCTATTCCCACCCGGTGAAGATTTCAACCTGCCGATCATCGGCGTTGCCGGGTCGCGTGGCAAAACACTCGTCGCCCAGCTCATCGCCAGCCTGCTGCAACTGACCAGCATGAATGTCGGTCTGGCCTGTAGCAAAGGCATGTACTTCAACCAGCGCCAGCTGGATGATCGCCATTGCGCCGACTGGGAAAGCGGTCACCGCCTCATGCTGAACCGTCAGGTGGATGTGGCGATTATTGAAAACGATAACCGCGGCATTCTCAACGACGGACTGCCTTACGAACGGTGCACAATCGGCGTCGTCACCAACCTAGACCCGACAGATAACGCACCGGAATGCGCCATTCACGATGTCGAAGATATCTTTAAGGTCATGCGCAGCCAGATCGACGTTGTGCTACCCAGTGGCGTTGGCATTCTCAATGCCGATGACGCCGAAGTGGCCGACATGGCCCGCCTGTGTGATGGCGAGGTCATCTTTTTTAGCCGATATGGTGATGCCGCCAGCCTAACCGAACATCTGGAAAAAGGCGGTCGTGCCGTGTATAGCCGGGACGGAGAAATCGTTCTGGCGCGCGGCAAAGACACCCAATCGCTCATGAGCCTGCACAGTATTCCGCTCCTGCAACTTCGCAACGATGCGCTGGAAAGCATTCTGGCTGCCGTTGCCGTAGGGGTTGCCATGAATCTCTCCCGCGAGATCATGAGCACGGGCATTCAAACTTTCAGTCACCTATAAGCCATGGAAATCGTCCGTCTGCGCGCACTCCGCGGTCCCAATCTCTGGGGTCGCCACACCATGATCGAAGCGCTGATCAACTGTACTGAAGATGAATGCCAGATCACCAATCTGGCCGGCTTTGAAACCCGGTTGCGCGCCCGCTTTCCGCAAATGGGTCCGCTCGTGGCCAGTGGCCATAACGAACCGCTAACGCTGGCGCATGCGCTGGAAGTCGTCGCGCTGGGGCTACAGGCCGCCGCAGGTTGCCCGGTCACATTCAGCCGTACCGTGCAGACCTCGGAAAAAGGCACCTACATTACGGTCGTGGAATACAGCGAAGAAGCGGTAGGTAAACTGGCTTTCGAGCATGCCACCAAACTGTGCCAGGCTGCCCGTGAAGATCGCATGTTCGATCTGAATGCCGCACTCCACGAACTCAACGAGCTGGATGAAGACCTACGTTTAGGCCCGAGCACCGGCTCTATTGTTAACGCCGCCATTGCCCGTGGCATTCCTTTCCGTCGCATGACCGAAGGCAGCATGGTGCAACTGGGCTGGGGAAGCAAACAGAAACGCATCCAGGCCGCTGAAACCAGCCACACCAGTGCGATTGCCGAATCCATTGCACAGGATAAAGATCTCACCAAAACCCTGCTCTACTCGGCCGGCGTCTCCGTGCCACAAGGCCGCGTCGTTACCAAGCTGGCTGATGCGCTAGCTGCAGCCGAATGGATTAAAGGCCCCGTCGTTGTCAAACCACGTGACGGCAACCAGGGGCGCGGCGTAGCCGTTAACCTGCAAACAGTCGAACAGATCACCGCTGCCTTTGAAGTCGCCTACAGCATTAGCGACGAAGTCATCGTCGAGCGCTTTCTGCCGGGACACGACTTCCGCCTGCTCGTGGTCGGTAACGAGCTCGTGGCCGCTGCCCGTCGTGATCCGCCGTATGTGATTGGCGATGGCCAACACACCATTCGTCAGCTCGTCGATGTGATCAATAGTGATCCATTGCGTGGCGATGGCCATGCCACCTCATTGAGCAAAATCCGTCTGGATGCCATTGGCCTCGCTACGCTCGACGAACAGCAGATGACCCCCGAGTCCGTGCCGCAACGGGGCGTACGCATCAACCTGCGCAAAAATGCCAACCTGAGCACTGGCGGCACGGCCACTGATGTCACAGATGACGTGCACCCGGACATGGCGGCCAGCGCAGTTGCGGCCGCGCACATGGTTGGCCTCGATATCTGCGGCGTCGATGTCGTCTGTGACAGCGTCTATCGCTCACTGCAAGAGCAAGGCGGTGGCATTGTCGAAGTGAATGCCGCACCCGGTCTGCGCATGCACCTGAGCCCCTCTTACGGCAAAGGCCGCCCGGTAGGCGAAGCCATTGTCCGCCAGTTATTTGAAACCGGTGACAACGGCCGCATCCCGGTCGTTGCAGTGACCGGTACGAATGGCAAAACCACCACCATTCGCCTGACAGCGCATCTGATCAATCAGACTGGCAAGCGCATTGGCATGACAACCACCGATGGCGTTTACGCCAATGGGCGTCTGATCGATACCGGTGATTGCAGCGGACCACGTAGTGCCCGTAATGTGCTGGGCCACCCGGACGTTGATGCGGCCGTTCTGGAAACTGCTCGCGGCGGCATTCTGCGGGAAGGCCTGGGCTTTGACCGTTGCGATGTCGCGGTCATGACCAACATTGGCGAAGGCGATCACCTGGGCATGAACTTCATTAACACAGCGGCCGAACTGGCTGCAGTGAAACGCGTGATTGTGCAAAATGTGTCGCCGGAAGGCACCGCTGTCCTCAACGCCGCCGACCCACTGGTTGCCCGTATGGCCCGCTTCTGCACCGGTAACGTCACCTTCTTTGCCGCACAGAGTGCGGCACATCCGGTGATGGCCAAGCATCGCGCCCAGGGACACCGCGTCATCTATCGCGAAAACGGCGAGATCATCGCGGCACAGGGTAAGGCCATGTTCCGCCTACCGCTTAAAGATATTCCCCTCACCGATGGCGGCCAGATTGGCTTCCAGGTCGAAAACGTCATGGCGGCCGTGGGCGCTGCCTGGGCGCTGGATATTCCCTGGGACAAGATTGTGGCCGGCTTGGCCAGCTTTACCAGTGATGCCGATACCGTACCCGGCCGCTTTAACCGCTTTGATTACAAGGGTGCCACGCTGATTGCCGACTACGGGCATAACCCGGATGCGATTCGTGTACTGGCCGACACCATCCACGAGATGCAGGCCAGAAGCCGCACCGTAGTCATTAGCGGTGCCGGTGACCGGCGGGATGAAGACATCCGTCGCCAGACACGCATCCTCGGCAACGTGTTCGATCACGTCGTGCTGTATGAAGATGCCTGTCAGCGTGGCCGCCAAGAAGGTGAAGTCGTCGCCCTGCTGCGCGAAGGCCTGAACGAAGCGCATCAGGTCAAGGAAATCGAGGAAATCAAAGGCGAGTTTCTGGCTATTGATACCGCATTGTCCAAATTACAGCCTGGTGATATCTGCCTGATTCTGGTGGACCAGGTGGAAGAAGCCCTGGCCCATATTCAGCAACGCGTCGCTGAAGCCAGCTCCGCCTCACTCTGAAGACTTGGGGGGCACCAGAAAGCTACCTGGTGCCTCCCGAAACCGCCGCCAGACTGCGCGCAAGAGCACTCTGGCACCACTGAACTGCAAACGCCGGGCACGAAACGCGGTACGTAACGCCAGGGTAAAACTGACCGCCAAATTAGTCAGCCCAATGCACAGCACCCCCAAAGCAGCCCAGGCCAGCGTTTGCCAGGTCAGCGTTGGATCGCTGCCGATGAATGCGTAACCCAGGTTAGCGGATGAAAATGCAATGTGCCGAATATCAATTGGTAATCCCAGAATTACGCCAATGATGCCCGCAGAGCCCAGCATGCATCCGAAGAGAAAATTACCCATCATGCCGCCCAGATGCAGCCCTATATAACGACCGACACGCCCTGCCCGATCCTGCCCCACCAGACGTTGTAACCAGGGTAAACGGGCAATGCGGGGGCCTACCTGATTATGTGCAGCACGATTATCAAAATAGCCACTGATCAAGCCGGCCAGGTATAAAAACACGCCAGCCAGGGCCGCATGTGGCATGGCCCAACCAAAAACATCCAGATCAGCCAGCAGATGGGCCGCTTTATCCGCACTGACCGGTGATTCGCCCAGCCACTGGCCAAGCCCTAATCCGAGCAGAATAGCGATCGGCAACGCAACCAGAATATTACCGGCAATTGCCGCCAACTGACTGCGACACACCGCGACAATCAGATCCACCACCGGCGTCAAGTCATCCGGGCGCTCGGACTGGATGCTGGAGAGCTGCCCCACCAGCGTCTGGGCTGTCATAGCCGGTTGCTTGGTCGCCACGGTAAAACCCAGTAGATAAATCACCGTGAAGCCGACTCCGTATATCAGGCTATACATGACTGCGCTGATAAACAAGGGCGCATGCAGCTCACCGGCAAAAATTTTTAGTAGTGCCATGACACCAATCAAGACACCCGCGCCCATGGCAGAAAACCACATCGCACTATATTCACGACGATTAGTGCATAGGTAGTGTTCGCCAGACTGTGCTGCATTTTCCGTGACGCGCAAAGCCAGCAGCTCCGACAAACGCTGCCAGTAATCAGCGAAATTGTTGCGTCGGTTTTCGGCAACCAACGCCTGATGCACAAATTGCGCCCAGGCCTTCAAGGCCCGCGCTTCTTCATTCACCTGGCGCTCACCAGGACCCACCGACGATGCCTCAATGCTCTCTTCAAGCAGTGCTTCAGCCACAGCCGATGATTGTAGAAAGGTGTTCATCATCGTCACCAGCTTAGCCAGGCGCTCCAGGCTCTGTTGGCAACGCGTCAGCAGATAGGTCATATGCAGGCTGGTGCCCGCGCTCAGAAAATAACGGCGGGCACGCTGCAAGCCATCCAGACATTGCTCAACTAAAACGAGTAGATGCCGGCCATCATCGGGCAATTGCGAACGATCAGCAAAATGCGCATGCAATGATTGATAGTAATGCTGCGCTTCCGATGGCAGCTCTAAAAAACTCGGGGCAAAATTTTCCAGATGTGTCGAGGCATTGAGCAACGTCGAGTCCATGCCTAATCCACTGATACGATGCGCCAGCAGACGAATCGCATCCAATAGCTCACGAATCAGCTGCTGCCAGTCTTGTGTATCCATTTCGTCAGCTGGCGCCTGTAGTTGCCAGAAACGCATCACGGCATCTGCAGGAATTGCCGCCAACCAGCGCCAGTCATCCGGATCAGTCAGAAAAACATGCAGACAATCTTTAACATCTCGTTCGTCTGGCACAGGCGGCAACCAACGGTGCACTAACATGCGTGACCATTCGGAAAAAAATCCCGTGGCCGGCAAGATGCCACTATCAGCAAAAAAACTGATCATGCGCCGACGTGTAAAAAAACCCACAAAGTGCCGACGAAATCCGGCTGCCAGCAGGGAATCTTCACGTAATAGGCTGACCATACGGTTAAAACGCCCTACCGCGTCGTTGATTGACTCGCCTCGCCCTGGGCGTATCTGGGCAAATAACTGCCGGATCAAACCGAGATCATCAGGCTGTGTACATGACGGTGCATCTGAAAAAGCGAGCAAGGCCGCAAGCAGCGGATCATCCGGCACGCCACGTAAACGGCGCACGGCTTCACCCAGACCACTCAATCCATCACGAATATCTTCCGTCAGATGTTTCATACGCCTATTTTAGCGCAGTGCAGCAACATGATTATTTTGTAGGCCATGGCGGACACAGATGACGAGAAGCCCCCCCTCCGGTACGATGCTAACTATGATTTTTGGTCAATTTCGAGTTTGGGCGCCGGTCTAATGGCCGTTTCAGAACGTGTACCCGTTGCGCTTCGGCAACATGCATTTTGGCGTCATGTTGAAGCGCATCCTTTAACCGCTTGCGGGTTAGCAATTTCGTGTGCGGCAGTTTTGCTGCTTTTTCTAGGTGGCCTGAGGGATGTTTTTACAGGCAATAGTGGCGCTCATATGCGTTACGCGCTCTTCGGCGGCTTTGCCGGATTCGCGCTTACAACAGCTGGCGCACTCCCGGGATTTTTTCTAAAGAGTTTACCTCAGCGTATTGAAGACGGTTTACTCGGTCTGGCTGCTGGCATGATGCTGGCGGCCAGTTCTTTCTCTTTAATTTTGCCGGGGATCAAAGCCGGCAATACTGTAGGCCTTGGTCTTGCCGCAGGTGCCATGATTTTTGTCGTGTCGAATGAAGTCATTCCCGAAACGCACCGTAACGGCCATCAGAAATTTGCGACAGTCGGATTGGTCGTGGGCTTTGCGCTGATGATGACACTCGACACGGTACTGGGTTGATGACTGCTACGTCGCTATCCGCGCAAAGACTCAGCTGCATTCGCGGCACACAGACCCTGTTCTCAGACCTATCGCTGCAACTGGGTGCTGGCCAATGGCTCTACCTGCAAGGTGAAAACGGAGCCGGCAAAACCAGCCTGCTGCGCATTCTGGCGGGGCTGGCGTTACCCGCAGCCGGAGATGTCTGCTGGAACAACCAGCCCATTACGCAACAACGCAGCACCTACCAGCGTGAGCTCCTGTTCATCGGCCACCATGCCGGCCTGAAAGAAGACCTCACGCTCACCGAAAACCTGCACAGCCTGATGCGCATGGATGGCATGCCCACGAGCGATGCCGCCATTTGCGCGGCGCTCACACAAATGGGGCTGGCCAAGCGCCAGCATCTACCTGCCCGCGTACTTTCTGCCGGTCAAAAGCGCCGCGGCTTACTAGCACGTACCCTGCTGCGACCTGCGCAACTGTGGATTCTCGACGAACCATTCAACGCCCTGGATGTACAAGCCGTTGCCGATGTACAGAATCTGCTTAAAGCGCATCTGGCAAATGCCGGCATGCTCATCCTGACCAGCCACCAAACGCCCGACCTAGGTCAAGAGGCGCAGGGCTTTATCCTCAACCTGTCGGATCAGCGCTAATGCCGGTTCTTTCTGCTTATCTGGCCGCCCTGCAGCGCGATTTGCTGCTCGTGATGCGCCGCAAGACCGAGGTGCTGACCGCCCTGTTTTTCTTTGTCATGGTGACCACACTACTACCGCTGGGTATTGGACCAGAACCGGACCTCCTCCGTAAAATCGCCCCCGGTGCCATGTGGATCGCCGCCTTACTGGCTACCCTGCTCGGTCTGCAACGTCTGTTTGCGGCGGATTATGCCGATGGCACTCTGGAGCAAATGGTGCTGTCCCCAGAGCCGTTAAGCGTGCTCGTTGCAGGCAAAATTACCGCCCACTGGCTGGTCTGTGGTTTACCGCTGGTATTGCTCGCTCCAGTCATTGGCCTGCAATTCGATTTACCGGCCGATGCCATCGGTGTACTCATGCTCACCCTGCTCGTCGGCACCCCCTTGCTCTCATTGATCGGTGCTATTGGTGCCGCACTTACACTCGGCGCGCGGGGCAGCGCCCTACTGGTCTCATTGCTGGTTTTACCGCTTTACATACCGACACTGATTTTTGGTGCCGGGGCGGTCGAGTCCTATATTGCCGGGCTCGGCGCTACTGGCCACCTGACACTGCTCAGCGCCCTTCTCTTATTAGCCGCGGCATTTGCGCCGTGGGCGACCACAGCAGCACTACGCATCTCATTGGAATAAAATAGCAGCATGATGAATTGGTTCAAATACAGTGCCCCGAGCACCTTCTATCCGCTGGCCGGTAAACTCATCCCCGTTTTCTGGACGTTGACCGCAATTCTCGGTGCCATCGGCCTTTACATCAGCTTCTTCGTGGCACCGACCGATGCGCAGCAGGGTGAAGGCTATCGCATCATTTTCATACACGTACCTGCCAGCTGGATGTCGATGTTTATCTACTGCATCATGGCCTTCTGGTCCTTGCTCGGCCTGACATTTCACACCCGCTTATCCGGCATGATGAGCAGCGCTCTAGCCCCTACCGGGGCGCTCTTTGCATTTCTCTCACTCTGGACGGGCGCCCTCTGGGGCAAACCCATGTGGGGTGCCTGGTGGGTGTGGGATGCCCGTTTGACCTCGGAACTGATTCTACTGTTTCTCTATCTCGGTTACATTGCCCTGCAAGCGGCGATTGACGACCCGCGCCGGGCAGACCGGGCAGGTGCGCTCCTGTCGCTCGTAGGTGTGGTCAACGTGCCGATCATCTATTTCTCGGTCAAATGGTGGAACACCCTACACCAGGGGGCATCCGTGTCACTGACCAAATCACCCAGCATGGCCAGCACGATGCTCTGGGGGATGCTCATCATGGCCCTGGCTTTCTGGGCCTACACGATTGCCGTGGCGCTCATGCGCGTCCGCACCATCATGCTGGAACGTGAAGCCAATAGTGAATGGGTGAAGCGACTGCCCGAAGCACAGGAGACCGCATAATGCAGTGGCAAAACGCGAGTGATTTTTTCGCCATGGGCGGCTATGGCTTATATGTCTGGGGCAGCTTTGGTGTCTGTTTTGCAGCCATGATTGCAGAACCGCTTCTATTACGCCATCGTCGGCAACAGGCTATCCGACAGCTTCAGCAAAGCGCCGATCATTAACGTATCCGAAAATCAGGGATGCAGCCCGGCAAAAGTCTCTGTGCTTTTAAGCAACTCGAGGCCCTGGGCCGTAAGCGCGTACTCCGTCACACAACCTTCGTGTTTAATTCCTTCTACGGCGCCCTGATCCATCAGTTCTTTAATGGTTTTAGTGACCCGGCTCGGATTGCTATTGATACCGACGGCGATATCACGCGCCACACTGGGTACGCCAGACAAAAACAAATACCCAATCACGCGCTCACGCATCGAACCGGTTGTCAGCCGAATATCGGTATCACCCGCCGCAAACGAAACGACGCGACCTCGACCTTTTGGCGGCGTCGTTGGCAACCGTCCATGCAACATGTCGGAAAGAAACTGGCTCATATGACTGAATTAACCAAGATAGTTTCAATTGAGTAATTTTAGCGACCGTAAATTAAGCAGTTATTAAATCAAAGCAGCCATTACAAAACTTTCACTTGCTTTCAGTGCTGTAGCAGTGCCTCCCTGAACATCTGCCCCATGATCTCGGATCTTGGCAAAGGTGGCTGCATACGCGGACTTTTCTGCGGGTGGAGATTTCCTGAGTTAACAGGCGAATAGAATTCTGTGTTCGCAGCATATTGCAGGGGGAGACATTGACCACATCAGGGCACGCAATAAAAAACAACCCGCCGATAAATTGTTAAAATACATCCTATGAAACCTCGTCACAAACGATTTGCCCTGATCATCGGGGCGCTGGCTGTTATTGGTGCCGCTGCCGCACTGGTGCTCAATGCCTTTGAAGAAAATCTGGTGTTCTTTTTTACCCCTACGCAAGTGGCAGCGGGTGAAGCACCTAAAGGTCGCGCCTTCCGCATTGGCGGCATGGTCAAAGACGGCAGCCTGCAACGCGATGGGGTGAATGTCCGCTTTGTGGTCACCGATATGGTTAACGAGGTGCCGGTAGCTTATTCGGGCATCCTGCCGGATCTGTTCCGCGAGGGCAAAGGCGTGGTCGCTCAGGGCAAACTGGATGCATCGAGCAGCACGCCGCTGTTCAAGGCATCCGAAGTGCTGGCCAAGCACGATGAGAATTACATGCCCCCTGAAGCGCAGCACGCACTGGATCAGGCGGCCGTAGAGAAGGCTTCGAAGACGCTGAAGTAACGCAACACGAGGGCTGCGTTACTTCATCCGCGCTTTGGCCTCGGCGATATTTTCCTGCACAAACTTGGCTTCGTTAGATCCGGCAGGGAACTGCTTGAGTACGCTCTCCCAGTAACGAATCGCGACGCTGTAGTCGCTCTGGGCAAAAGCCAAACCACCCGCCAGAAACAGGATCTGCGGGTCTTTGCTGCCTTGCTTCAAGGCGTTGTTAATCAGTGCCTGCGCGCGGGGCAGATCACCTGAGGCAGCCAGGGCTTCGGCATAGGACGCGGTCAGCTGTGGGTCTTTCCTGACTTGCGGCAAGATATGGTCATAGGCCTTAACCGCATCGGCCGGGCGATTGAGCACCATATAAGCCTGTGCCAGCAACTGCCAGCCTTGAGGATCGTCCGGATTGGCTTTCATTTTTTCAGCCAGACGCGCCACCATGACTTCCGGATCAGGTTTGGGCTGCAGGTTGGCCGGGTTAAGTGCCACCGGGGTACCGACTTTCCAGTAAATCAGCGTTGCTCCAACCGGAATCGCTAACAGGCAGAGCATCAGCAGCCAGCGGCCTTTGACGGCGGCACGCGGGGTTTTTCCTACGGGCGCAGAGGCGGTAGCGGTAGCAGTATCGGTATCGGTATCGGCAACCTCTTCATCCGGCAAAAGCTGACCCGATTGCCGACTCCGCTTGCGCAGAAAGGTGATCAAGCCAATCAGTCCACCACCCAGCAGTACAAAGGGACCAAACCAGAGTAGCAGCGTGGTGCCTTTGACGGGTGGTTTGTAGAGGACGTAATCACCATAGCGGCTGACCAGAAACTCGATGATTTCGGTGTCCGATTTACCGGCTTCGATAAGATGGCGCACTTCCCGACGTAAATCTTCTGCCAGCTCCGAACGCGATGCAGCCAGTGATTCATTCTGGCAGACGAGACAGCGCAGGTCTTCCGAGATGCTCATCAGCCGTTTTTCAACCAGCGGATTCGCGGCCAGCGGCTGCGCTTCTGCGGCATAAGCCTGCGTCATTGTCAGACCTGCCGACATGGCCAGCACCACGAGTGCACGATAAAAATGCTTCATGGCTGCAAGCTCTTGAGCAAAGGATCAATGATGTCGCTGACCACGGCGCTGGTCAGCGGGCCGATATGTTTATAACGAATGACGCCTGCCTGATCGATGACATAGGTTTCCGGCACGCCATACACGCCGTAATCAATGCCAACGCGGCCATCGGCATCAAACACCGAGAGTACATACGGGTTGCCCTGCTGCCTGAGCCAGTTGAGCGCATCCGGGCGTTGATCTTTATAGTCAAGCCCGATCAGCGGTACATCAGGGTGCTTGCGCGCAAAATCAATCAGCACAGCATGCTCTTCACGGCAGGACACACACCACGATGCCCAGACATTTAACAGCCAGACTCGGCCTTTGAGGTCAGCCGGTGCGAAGCTCTGCTTGGCCTCGTGCAATTGCGGCAGATCAAAAGTGGGCGCAGGCTTGCCGACAAGCGGTGAAGGCACATAGCTCGGGTCTTTGGTCAAGCCGCGTGCCAGAAAGAACACCAGGGTTGCAAAAACCAGCAGGGGAATCAGAAACCACCAGAAACGTTTCATCCGTTTGTACTCTTGTCTGTTTGTGTGTCGGCCGATGTACGGCGCAGTCGATAGCGGCGGTCACTCGCGGCCAGCAGCCCCCCCAGCGCCATCAGGAAACAGCCCGTCCAGATCCAGCTGACAAACGGCTTGTAATAGACGCGCATGGCCCAGGCGTTGTTGCCGACGGTTTCGCCCATCGATACATACAGATCACGGGTGATGCTGCTATCAATGCCCACTTCGGTCATGGGCATCGTGGAAGAGAAGTAGGTGCGCTTTTCGGTATAGAGCGTGCCGCTAATTTGCGCGGGTGCAGCCTGCGGGCCAAAGGTAACCTGGCCGCGTGTACCTTCATAGTTAGGACCGCGCACCGGATTAACACCCTGCAGCGTTAAACGGATGTCGTTGATCGTTACGGTGTCGCCGGGAGCCATACTGACATCCCGCTCAACCTGATAACTGCTGACAAAGGTGGCCCCAATGACAAACACAGCCAGCCCCAGGTGCGCCATCTGCATACCCCAGAAGGCCAGCGGTGGCCAACTGCTCCGCACTCGCACCATGACTTGCCGGATCACCGAGGCGATAACCCAGATGGCCAGCGCACTACTGATCGCTACCATAGGTCGCCAGGCACCCATCAGCAATGGTAAGGCGATTGCGGCCACGACGGCCAGCACTGCCTCGATCTTGAGCGATTTCAGTAACGGCCAGAGGCTGTCCTGCTTCCAGCGGGCCATGGCACCGAGCGGCAACACCAGCAGCAATGGCAACATAATCGGCACAAAAACGGCGTTAAAGTACGGCGGCCCGACCGAAAGCTTGCCCAGGTTGAGGGCGTCAATGACCATAGGGTAAACAGTGCCCAGCAACACGGCACCGGCACCAGCCAACAGCAGCACGTTATTGATCAGCAAGAGGGTTTCGCGGGAGACCAGGGCAAACGCACCGCCCTGCCCGACGCTCGGTGCACGCCAGGCAAATAGCGCCAGCGAACCACCCACCACCACGGCCAGAAAGACCAGAATAAAGACACCGCGCGCAGGATCTGCAGCAAAAGCATGTACCGAGGTGAGCACACCGGAACGCACAATAAAGGTGCCCAGCAACGAGAGCGAGAACGCGCCAATGGCCAGCAGCACGGTCCAGTTTTTGAAGCTGCCACGCTTTTCGGACACGGCCAGCGAGTGAATCAATGCAGTGCCGACCAGCCAGGGCATAAAGGAAGCGTTTTCAACGGGGTCCCAGAACCACCAGCCGCCCCAACCCAATTCGTAGTAAGCCCAGTTGGAGCCCAGGGCAATGCCCAGCGTCAGGAAGATCCAGGCCGCCAGTGTCCACGGGCGAGACCAGCGCGCCCAGGCGCTATCCAGTTCGCCGGCCAGCAGCGCCGCAATAGAGAAAGCAAAGGCCACCGAAAAACCGACATAGCCCATATAAAGCATAGGCGGGTGATAAACGAGACCGGGGTCCTGCAACAGCGGGTTCAGATCGCGCCCTTCGGCCACCATAGGGATCAACCGGTCGAAAGGATTGGAAGTGAAGAGAATAAACAGGATAAAGCCGAAACCGATCAGGCCCAGAACGCCGAGGACGCGAGAAACCAGTTCCTGCGGGAGGGAACGCGAGAAGATGGCCACCGCAGCCGCCCAGGTTGCAAGAATACAGACCCAGAGCAGGAGCGAGCCCTCATGCCCACCCCACACCGCACCAAAGCGGTATTGCAACGGTAACTGGGTGTTGGAATGCTGGGCAACGTAAGAGACCGAGAAGTCGTTAACGACAAAACTCCAGGTCAGGCAAAGAAAGGTGGCTGACAGCAATAGAAATTCGACCAGCGCCAGCGGACGCGCCATGCGCATCCACTGAGGTACACGGCATTGCGCACCCGCCAGGCCCAAAACTCCCAGCGCCAGTGACACCATGAGCGCCAAAGCAAGCGCAAACTGGCCAAGTTCGGGAATCATCCGTCCACCCTTCTCAGATACTTTACATTTATTGAAGGCATGATGCTAAAGGAGGCACGCCCCCGATGCAAGCAAACAGGGGAGCGGGTACACTGCAGCATCTCCCTCTTCATCAAGATTGACGCACATGGTTTGGGCATTTGCCACCGATTCCTCCTGGCTTTACCTCTTTCACCCACTGGTCGTGCTGTGCTTTGCACTGCGCATTATCTGGGTGCGTCGGCCACCGGGCGTGGCCTTGGCGTGGATTCTGATTGTAACGATTGCCCCGGTTATTGGGCTGGTCACTTATTTTCTGATTGGTGAACGTCCGATAGGCCGCACCCGTAAAGAACGCATTGCCCGGATTGCGCCCCTGTATCTCAGACTGACAGCACTGCTGAATCAACGTTACCCCAATATCGGCACACACCTCATGGCCGGTTTTCAGCCGATGGCCGTGCTGGCCGAGCATCATAGCGGTATGCCGCCAGTGCCCGGCAATCAGGTCTCTTTACACTCGGATGCACAAGAAATTCTGCACGGCTTTATTGCCGATATCGATGCGGCTACCTGCCGCTGTGATGTGGAGTTCTATATCTGGAACCCCGGCGGCTCTGCCGACCTGGTTGGTGAAGCGCTCATCCGGGCCGCCCAGCGCGGCGTGCTTTGCCGCGTGCTGCTGGATGAACTGGGCAGTGCCACCTTCTGGAAAAGCGCCTGGCCGAAACGCCTACGGGACGCTCACATCAAACTGGTCAAAGGCTGTGCGGTGCACCCGTTACGCCTGCAGTTTGGCCGCGCCGACCTGCGCCTGCATCGTAAAATTGTGGCGATTGACCAGCGCATCGCCTGGACCGGCAGTCTCAATCTGGTAGATCCGGCATTCTTCAAGCAGGATGCCGGCGTGGGCGAATGGGTCGATGCCATGGTGCGTTGCGAAGGGCCGATTGCCGAATCCCTGACAGCGGTCTTTGAAGGCGACTGGGCGGTTGAAAGCGGCAACCTCGAGGGCTTTGATCGTTATCTGGATCAGATGCTGAGCCAACCGCCGATGGCAGCCGCGGGCACAATCATCGCCCAGGCCGTGCCTTCTGGTCCGAGCTACCGGCTGGCCAACATGTCTCACCTGTTGCTCAGCGCCATTATGGACGCCAAGCAGGAAGTGGTGATGACCACGCCTTATTTTGTGCCGGATGATGCCTTGTTCCAGGGCTTGCAAACAGCCGCTGCGCGCGGCGTCGAGATCACCCTGATTGTGCCGCAGCGGGTCGATTCCAAACTGGTCCGTTACGCCAGCCGCAGTTATATGGCCGACCTGATGGCAGCGGGCGTCAAGATCCAGCAATTTACCGGTGGCTTACTGCACACCAAGAGTCTGGTTGTGGATGGTGCGTTTACCCTGTTCGGCTCCGTCAACCTGGACATGCGCAGTCTCCGCCTGAATTACGAAATTACGTTGATGCTTTACGATGCGAACATGAGTGCGCAAATCCGCAGCCTTCAACAACGCTATCTGGACCGGTCAATCCCCATTGACCCCGAGCGCTGGGCCGACCGCCCGGCACTGGAGCGGTTAAAAGAAAATGCCGCGCAGTTGATGTCCCCCCTACTCTGAAAAACAACACACCCTATGCTTAGCTACCGTCACGCCTTTCACGCGGGCAACCCCGCTGATGTACTCAAACATCTGGTCTGGATTCAGGTACTGGATTACTACGGCCAGAAAGACAAACCCTTCATGGTGGTCGATACGCACAGCGGTGCCGGCATGTATCTGGTCGATAGCACCATGGCCCGCAAAACAGCGGAGTGGAGCACCGGTATCGGCAAACTGTGGGAGCTGCCGGTCGATGCATTGCCTGAGTCTGTTGCACGCTATCGCGAAGTCATTAAGGCTGCGAACGCCAGCCCGGCGCTCAAACACTACCCGGGCTCTCCCTGGATCTCGGGTTACTGCACCCGGCATGCCGATCCGCTCCGTTTCTTCGAACTGCATAAAACAGATGCGCCGCTTCTGGCGCAAACCATGCGCTTTGTGCAGAAACGTACGCAGATTGTTCTGGCCGATGGTCTGGCCGGACTCAAGGCCCTGATCCCGCCACCGGCGCGTCGAGCGGCTGTGCTGATCGACCCCTCTTACGAAGACAAAGCCGACTACGGCAAGGTCATTGCCGCGTTGCGTGATGCCGCGCAACGTTTTGCCACCGGCACCTATGTGCTCTGGTATCCCAAACTCGCCCGGCGCGAAGCGGCTGAATTACCGGATCGGCTGCTCAAGCTAGGCGCAACCAACTGGTTGCACGTGACCCTAACCACCCAACCGCCGGCCACCGATGGCCTGGGCATGACCGGCAGCGGTCTCTTTATGATCAATCCCCCGTGGACCCTACCCCAGACCCTGGAAAACACCCTGCCCTGGCTAGCCGAAACACTCGGCGAGCCCGGTTATGGTGCTTTCACACTGGACTGGCAACTTCCCTAATAACCGCAAGAGGCAACCCCATGACCGAACGTATCCTGTTTAGCGCCACCAAAGTAGGCAATGTCTGCCTGAGCAATCGCATTGCCATGGCACCAATGACCCGTTCGCGGGCCGGTGCCGGTGAAGTCGCCACCGAGCTCAACGCCACGTATTACGCGCAGCGCGCCACGGCCGGCCTGATCATTACCGAGGCCTCACAGATCTCTCAGCAAGGCCAGGGTTATGCCTGGACTCCGGGCATTTTTAACGAAGCACAAGTTGCCGGCTGGAAAAACGTCGTCGATGCCGTCCATGCCCAGAGCGGCCATATCGCGCTGCAACTCTGGCATGTCGGGCGAATTTCTCATCCATTGCTCCAGCCGGGCGGTACAGACCCCGTCGCCCCTTCCGCGATTCAGGCCAAGGCACAATGTTTTGTGATTCAACCGGATGGCACGCCCGCCAATGTACCAACAGCCCTGCCAAGAGCGCTCACGGCCGATGAATTGCCCGGCATTGTGGCCGATTACGTTGCAGCGGCCCAGCATGCCGTCAAAGCCGGTTTTGACTTTGTCGAAATCCACGCGGCCAACGGTTATCTGTTAAATCAGTTCCTGTCGCCGAATAGCAATCAGCGCACCGATGCCTACGGCGGCTGTCTGGAAAACCGTGCCCGTCTGTTACTCGAAGTGGTCGATGCGGTAATAAAAGCCATCGGCGCGGCCAAGGTGGGTGTACGTCTTTCGCCACAAGGCGTCTTCAACGATATCGATGATCCACAATCGACCGACATGGCGCTCTATCTGGCCAAGGCTTTCAGCGAACGTAATATCGCGTTTCTGCACATTGCCGAACCCGATTGGGCCGGCGGGGAGCCCCTCACGCAGGCATTTCGTCTCAAGTTGCGCGAGGCTTTCATTGGCACACTGATCACCTGCGGTGGTTACAACGCCACCAGCGCCGAAGCGCTGCTCGGTGCCAACCTGGTCGATATGGTGGCTTTTGGCCGTCCGTTTATTGCCAATCCGGATCTGGTGCGCCGTCTGCGCGAGAACGCACCGCTCAACGAACCGGATGCCCGCACCTTTTACGGCGGTGCCGAAGCCGGTTATACCGACTATCCGGCCCTCAGCTAATTAAGACTTGGCCGTTTTAGCCTCGAGTGCTTCCCAGCGCTCGAGCAGTGCCAGCAGCGCCTCATCAATGGCGGCCAGCCGGTTCGCCATGGTTTGGGCCGCTGTTGGGTCGGCACTGTAACTGGCCGGGTCGTTCATTTTTGCCATTAGCGCTGCCTGTTCGGTTTCCAGCGCTTCGATCTCACCCGGCAAATTGGCCAGGGCCTGCTGTTCTTTGTAGCTGAGCTTGACGGTACGAGCGGCCGGCGCGGCCGATGCTGCAACCGCTTGGGTTGCAGGTTTGGTCACCGCCTTGGCAGCCCCCTTCTCCAGCGCTTTGCTTTGCGCTGCATGCCAGGCGGCCCAGTCACTATAACCACCGACAAACTCACGCCATTGCCCATCGCCTTCGGCAGCAATCACCTGCGTGACGACGTTATCAAGAAAGCTCCGGTCATGGCTGACCAGCAGCAAGGTACCGGGATAGTCTTCCAGCAGCGTTTCTAGCAGCTCCAGCGTATCGATATCCAGATCATTGGTCGGCTCATCGAGCACCAGAATATTGGCCGGACGGGCAAAGAGCCGGGCCAGCAGCAAGCGGTTGCGTTCACCACCCGAAAGAGATTTAACCGGGGAGCGTGCCCGTTGCGGCGAGAACAGGAAGTCACTAAGGTACGTCATCACGTGCGTACGCTTGCCGGCTACCTCAACGTAATCCGAGCCCGGAGAAATGACCTCATGCAACGGCGCTTCCGGGTCCAGCGCCGTACGGAACTGGTCGAAATAAGCCACTTGCTGTTTGGTGCCAAGGCGCACGGTGCCACTATCCGGCTGAATCTCGCCCAGAATCAGGCGCAGCATGGTGG
>ERZ650303.202-NODE-202-length-17643-cov-11.388333_pt1 | contig 17643 bp, 22 predicted proteins | sample MGYA00376239_ERZ650303 | MGnify/ENA primary metagenome ERZ650303 (study PRJEB26733, sample SAMN07839262) | wastewater metagenome | biome: small river; feature: stream; material: water | place: USA: North Carolina | collected 2016-04-05 ... | reverse complement strand
GACCAGCGGGCGGGGAGCGCGGTGGAGCCAGCCTTCAGGGCGCGGGGGCGTCATTCTTCCTCCTTTGGCTCGTTACACGCCGGACAAGGCGCACCAGCGCCGCAGGTGCAGCCGTGCGCTTTCTCGGTCCAAGGCTTGTCTCTGTGGTTTTCGCAAACCCAGCGCTCATCGGCGCAGCGTTCGCAGTTCACGAAAGCGCCAACGTGGTGGATCGAACAACGCCGTCGCTGCCCTTCAAGCTCAAACGAAGCTGCGTGTTGCTGACGGCTTCGAAGGTCATCTCTCCGGTCGTCGTTGGCGTGTCGCTTGCTGGCGGCTTCAAGCTCAGCCGATGCGTAGAGACGCGCTTCCAGCGCAGGCCATCATAGCCAAGCTCAACAGCGTTATCTGGCACGGGCCGAATGATCATGTTCATCGTGTCGAAGCCAAGCGGCACGGCGCGGACTGATCCATCGTCGTTGCGGCAAATCCAATTGAAGACGCCGCCATTCCAGTCAAAGTCGAAGTGTTTAAAGTTTGCAGCCGCTCCGCAATCGGAGAGACGCAGAACCACTTGTTCGTTGCTCGCAAGCGCCGTCACGGCCGGGCCAGCTTTGAAGACGTAGAGCGGAATACCAGACACAGGCGAAGCGCCTAGGCCGACCTCGCCACCAAGCCACGCTTTAGAGATCGGACCACGCGAGCGAATTACGTAATCAGGAGCGCCGTTGTTCTCGATCAGCGCCGTCATGGCGTCGTAGTTCTCAATGCCCGATTGCTTGCAGCCATTGGCGAACGTGATGTTACGGTTCACCTTGCCTGGGCCGGATTGGTTGAACAGCAGAACGCCAGTGATGTCGTATTGGCTGTAACCGTTATACGTCCAATGATAAACGGACGGCGCTGCAAGGCCCGCCGATCCGTCTGCGTTGCCAAAGTGCTGGCTGTTGTTGTTTAGGTCAGACTCGCACTGCTGCGCGTTTCGCGCAAACCCCGCACACAGCGTGAGCATCGGATTGAGCGACCACACATCGCCCGACCCTGCGCGCGCTTCAACGCCGAAATACGCCAACACCCCGTCTTGCAGGTTGGTAGGCTCGGTCGCGCCTTTGTCTGACACCATACCGAAGGTGAAGGCGAACTCACGCGCGTGCTCGTAGCGGCGCTCGTAGAAAAACTCGTTGCCATACGTCAGCAGATAGTCGTTGCCGACAGGCTTTACCTCGCCGTAGCTCACGGCCAGTTAGCCTCGACAGAGAAGTCTTCGACCTCTTCCCGGCTCGCACCTTCCAGAAACGCCACCTTGTCGTCGCGGGCGTTCTTGATCTCGTTAATCCGGCGGATGGTGGTTTCCAGCGCGTTCAGTTCGGCTTGGTTTGCCGGATTGTCATCCCAACGCTTCTCACTGACGCCCATAGCGAAGTTGCGAAGCGTGGCTAGGCGGGCGTCATCTTCTGGGAGCCAGCGCGGCATGAGGCCGTTGGCGTAGCGGATCACGTCGCCAATGCGAAGCGAGCGGCGGCGGTCCAGATCGTCCAGGCCAATGAAACGATCCTGCGGCGCTTCTGGCGGCGATTGCGTAAAGTAGTCGCTTGGCTCGGGGGTAAGGTCTGCGCCTTCTAACGAAGGAAGGTCGGGATCGTCTTCGCCGCCTAGGTCTTCGACTGTGAAGTCGGCGTCGAGGGGAGAAACTCGTTCAAGAACTCCTTCAACTTCCGGCTCGTCGCTGAGTACTCTTCCTTCGAAAGAAACTCCCACACTTGAATGTTCGCTTCGTTGATCTCCGTCGCGACCCACCGAACCAGCGATCTCCTCGCTTGGTACTTCTTCGCCAGTTTCGCCGTTGCTTTCATCCTGCGGAGTCTCAACCGCTTCTGGCTCTTGTGCAAGGGGAAGCTCTAGCGTTGTTTGCGTCGAAATATCGGGCGCGAACTGTTTGGCGTGCTCCACGAGCCACGCAGCCGCCGTCACAACGTCAGGGCGCTCGCCATCTGGCGCCGTGAGGCCAGCAACGCGCGGCGTTCCATAAGGATCAGTGCCGCCGACTACGTTGCCAGCCTGCCATACGAACTGGCCGTTCCAGCCGTCTTTAGTGCCTGCGGTCCAGCCTGCGGACGTGAAAATTTCCGCAACTGCCTCGCCGGGGTTGCGTTCTTGTGCTTCACTCATCCTGCGATTTGTCCTGTGAGATTACCCATGCAAACGTATTTCGAAGTCACCGTGGCCTTCACGCACACGACCATGCATTTTCGTTTCCCCACCGACGCTGCGATGCGCGCTTTTGGTGAGGCTGTGAAAAGCGCTGAGGGTTTCGTTTCTGTGTCATACGGCGAAGCGGCAACGCGGTTCTAAACCGCTGCAATCGTGTAAGTGCCAAGTTTGACGCCAGTGGTTGAGTCGATGAGGTCAAACTGCCAGCTTTCGCCCGCCGTCATGCCTGTTCCCTGAACTTGAAACGTATCGCCAGTCGCGACTGTATCACCGCCCGGTTCGGAAAACGTAGAAAATGAGGCCGCGTTTTTCCTTTGTTGCGTGACCACAGACCCGGAGAACACGAAGTTTGCGAGCGTGAACACGCCGCTACTTGCCGCCGGCTTTGTGAACGTGATCGCGTCGCTTGTGACAATGCCGCCAGAGGGCGCAGCCGTTTTGCTGAGCGTGCCAGTATACGTCAGCGACGGGCGATAAGCGGAGATCGCCGCAATGGTCCCGCCGCTCAATAGACGCGCCCCGCCCAAACGTCAGATGCTACACGGCGGAGCATGTAGTACGAATACTGCGGCACGCTCAGGTCCGCGTCGGTGCCAGCAGAGTTGCGAAGCACAACGCCGGAACCGCGCGCGATGGTTAGCGTACCAGCGCCAGAGTTGTAGCCCATAAGAATTGAGTTCGCAGGCCATGCTACAGAAGATGCGGGCGGCACCGTGTAGCTATGTGTCGAGCCGCTGCTGTGATCCGTACATGTCCCGCGATCGGTGAGCGCGAAGGTGTAAGACGTATCAGGGACAGAACCGGGGCCACCGTCACGGTAACCAAGCTCAAGTGTTGATGAGAGATCGCCCCAGCGATATTTTTCACCGACCGTCGCAGTGCCAATTGGGGTAGAGAACAGACTGCCATACGCGCCCTGCGCAGTGTCAGTCCATGTTTCAATCGCCGTGCATCGCACCGCCCAGCGCGCAGTCGAATATGCGGTTGCACCGTAGCCGATTGCGGAGAACTGAAACATGTTTCGGCCAGACACGGTTGCGCTTGGTGACGCCGCTGTATTGGACGCTTGACGTGCCTGCACAGCAGAACCCACCGTGCCGAATGCATCTAGCACAACCACACTAGTTACGCTGTCTGCATTGCCCAACTGTAGTACAGTTCCAGTCGGCGGGCTCGGCAAGCTTGCTGCATTTAGGTTGTGTGTGACCGCAGCCTTAAACGTCGATGCCGCCGTGAACGTCTTTGCGCCGCTGAATATCTCCGTCCCGGCCAAGTGCGCATAGAGCGCATCCGACGCAAGCGCGAACACATCGCTCGCCGTTTCGGTGATGATGAGCGTTCCGCTGGTGTAAGAAAGCGCAGCGAGAGCCGTAAGTGTTGCGTCTAGGGGTTGGAAGTCTGACGCAACGACAGAGAGCAGAACAAAGTTCGTGCCATCGTAGCTGACAATCGCATACGTCCCGCTCACCAAGTCAGAGGCAGAGCAATTCGTAGAAGCATCGCGCTTCTTGATCGTCTTAGCGCCAAGGCCGTCAACGTTCAGCGTTGCAGAACCGCTATTCGTGTGGTTCCATTTCACTGCGAAGCGTTGGCCTGAAGCGTATGCGTCGAGGCTAAGCCCTGTCGTTAGAACGTAAGCGTTGGACGATCCGGTAAGCGTGAACGACCCGAGCATCGCATCGATGTCGTCCATGTCCGTGTTGAGCTTATTGCCCCACGTATCAGGACTCGCGCCGACTTCCGGCTTGACCATATCGTAGAGCGTAGTGTTCGCGTCAGCCATCTAGTAAGCGCCCATAAAAAAAGACCCTTGCGGGCCTCGGTGGTCGGTCATTTGTTTCCTCGTCCAGGGAATATCGGTTTTCGCGGTGGACCTTCGTTAGGAGATGCGGTCCTGAACTTCACGCCACTGCTGTCGGGCATGAAATAAGAATCGCCACCTTCCCATCGGTTGCGATAGATCGCGCCCTCATAGCCATGCTCACGCATGATTTGTCCGAGACGTGCGGTCACTTCGTTGCCGCGAGACATGGAAAGCTCGCGGTCGTTTTCAATCGCGCGCCAGAGTGCCCGATCCTCAGGCGATACGCTCGCATTTAGCTCGCGGCGCGCATGCTCTTGCCAGTACCGCGCGCTTCGCCATTGATTGCCCGTATCCGGCACACGCAAGTAACGCCCCTCAGGAAGCTCCACCGGATATATGCGGCCACCATCGGTGACGCTGTTGTCAGCCAATCTTCTATTTGCTGCGTCACTAGTGCCAAAATGCGACCCCTGCCTAAACTGACCGCCCTCGATATCTGCGCCGCCACCATGATACGCTTGTATTCCCCCTCCCGCCCCGCCTCCAGGAGATTGGGGAGCGCTTGCGTCGGGTCCGTTTGTACGGGGAAGCTGGGGTTGCTCTGGAAATGGTGAGCGCACAACATTGTCGCGGAATAGCGTAACCGTTCTGCCTGGATCGCCAGTCTCAAACCCTGGGTATGCGTCCATCGCTCCGCCGTAGCCGCTATCTCTAATGCCAGAGAACGTCACGCCATCGTATCCAGCAGACTCGGCGGCGGCTGCGACCTCGTGCGTATTTGCATGAGTGGCGCCGCGCGGAAGTGCTCTGCGAATATCGCGCGGCAAGGCTCGTGATGGCCCCGCACCATATGGCAGCGTTGCAAGACTACCCGTCTGAAGCACGCCCATGCCGATTTCAGGCAGAGCAGATCCAGGATCGCCCCAGCTTAGATCATCGATCGCACGTGCCCATGACGGAGCGCCGGTGGCTTCCAGCAAGCTGCCGCCGAACTCGCGCACTTGGTTGCGGTCTGCGTAGCCTGTCTGTCCGCCTAGCGCTTGGTTGCCCATGTCAGCGAACTGTTGACGCTGACGAAATTGGCCGACTGTCTCTGGCGCTTGGTACGGCAGCGTGCGCGGATCACGTAGCGCTTGGCGCGGCGTAGAATTGCCGTACATGGCCTCCGGCGTGCTTTGCCATGCTGGAGCGCCTGGAAGTGAGCGCGGCGCGCGGCGACGTGGCAGCTCACCCGGCGAACCATTCCAGGCGCGCGCGGCTTGTAGCCAACCGGGAAGGTCTGTCACCGCCTGCGGGCCGATCCAAACAAGGTGCGGCGCGGTTGCTGCTGTTCTTCAGGCAAGCGGCTTAGACGGAACGCGGGCTGATCCATTGTCCACTCGTCACTCTGCCGGCCACCGAAGCGCCAGAAGTCTTCAAACGGTACGTTAGACCGGCGCGCGAGTTCTGCTTGCGCTGCTGTGTTAGTGTCGCGTGCGCGATCCAGGTTGATCCGGTCTTGTCGCCAGCCCGCGTCGAGGTTCGGATCGTACACAGGCTCACCGCGCATAGCGTGAGCGCGGGCCATAGCTTGGCGCATCGCTTGGGCTTCTAGCTCTGCCTGACTCGGCCCTTGAGGCGCGTTCGGGATGATGTCTCTAGCTGGCGAGAGCGGCCCGCCCATGCCGTTTACTTCAGGCTGTGGCTCGGCATTAGTGAGCAAGCTGGAAAGCGGCGCACGCGGCACGCCTGAGCCTGCTATGTCTTGAGCCGCTGTCGGCGGGGAATAGGCGTTCTGCGTGAAGCCTGGAGCGCCCATGCTGTTGCGGTTCGGGTTCTCTGCTGGCGTGCGGTTGTGTCCGTATGGGTCCAGCATGAGAGCAAGCCAATTAGGCTGAGTGACCATCCTGCGGCCGAATAAGCCTTTAGGCATCTAGCGGCGGTCCCTTTGTGCTGAGCCTGCGCCTGCTGCGCTAGAGCGGCCGAGTTGCGCTTGCACAAGGCGTTCTTGTTCGCGGCGGCGAAGCTCTGCGATCACGGCTTGGGTGAAGTCTGCATCGTTATCGACGCGGCGAAGCAGGACTTCACTACTGCGGTTGTTAGCCCGCTCCACCATGCCCAAAGACAGCGCATTGCGGAGACGGCCAACGGCGCGACCGGGTTGGCCCGCCATGGCATCTACGGCGCCCTCGGTCGCCGCATTGGCCATGTTGTCGGCAGCGTGCGATTGGTTGGCCTGCGTGGTTGAGCCGCCGCGCCAGTCGATCGCGTTCTGCATAAGCTGGTTGTTGTGGTTAAGCGTGTCGAGGAACGTTGCAGCCTCGTCTGGTGAGTCAAACATAGCTCGCACTCGCGCCTGCATCTCAGGTGAGCCAAGCACATCGGCAACGTTGACGTTCCGGTTCTCACGCCCACGCAGACCGATGCGGTTTGCTACTTCGTTGGCAAAGCCGATCCGAGCGTGATAGCGCTCGAACGGCGTCATGGCTTGCATAGTGGTGCGTATGTCGCGGCTATTGCGGTTCAGGAAGCGCCCGCCTGCGGTGAGCGCATCCTCTGCATCCTTGACGCCGCCCCACTGAGCCCGCGCGTCTGCGTAGCCCTGGATGTTGTTGTCCATCGACTGAATGATGCGCTCACGCATCCGCATGATGCCGCGAAGCGTGTTCGCTTCCGCGCCTGACGATCCAGTCACTTGGCGAGAAACGATGTCGTCAATGCCCATTTTCAGGTAGTGAGCATAGCGAGCGAAGTTGTCATCCAGCGATCCGGTCACGTCGCCGTTGCGAAGATCGCGCCCGAAAATGTCCTGCGCCTGTCTGCGTGCGCGCTCAAAATATTGGTCGCCGCGATACTCTTGAAGTCGCGCGTCAAGCGCTTGGCGCTGCGCCACATTCATGGGCCGCTCGAACACTGGTCGATAATTCAGCGCACTGATGCGCTCGTAATCCCGTTGCAGTGACGCAAGCGCCTCTTCTGGAGTTTCAGCCAATGGAAGCCTCCGGTTCATTTCGGTCAGCGTCTGCTCTGACGCAGCCCGGAACGCTCGGTTCATCGTGCTGTTGATGATTTCTGGCGCAGCACGTGACCGATTGCGCGCTACGTCAAACGCTCTCTGGTTCGCTTGTCCAGGGCTTTGCGTCATGGAGCGCAAAGTTTGGACGCCAGGCTGGTCGAATGCGTCTACAAGCACCTGCCCTTGCGGGTTGAGGCGATACTCAGCGAAGCGGCGCTCTAGCTGATCTGGCGACTGCCTGGAGCGATTGGCGAGGCGCTCGATAGCGCCACCTGCTACGGGGTCGAAACGTTGCGGGCCGGGCGGACGCTGGCGTGGCGTGCTGCGGCGAAGGTTGCCGCCTGACATGCCTACAGCGTTCGGATCAGCCGTAGGAAGCCGTTCGGCCGCGCTGACGGCCATTCGCCAAGCTGGCGGGCCAATGCGGTTGTTCAGAGCGCCAGCGGCACGTAGCGCAGGCGGGAGCGCGCCGCCAAGCACGCCGCCCATTAAGGCGCCCTCATTGGCGTTCAAGAAGCGCTCATCCAGCGGCGCGCCGTCTGCGCCAGCAAAGCCTGCGCCATAGCCGTACATGCTGCCAACGGCTGCGCCTTCAGCCATGCGGCGAGGAAGGCTCGCGCTTACGCGGCCCGCTGCGACTTCTGGTTGGCCAGCAAGTAAAGCGCCCGCCATCGGTAGAGCCGCGCCCGTTCCCTCCACCCACGGCGCTTCGTTTGGGTGGCGGCGGCGGTATTCGTCCTGCACGTCGCGAACGTTGCCTGCGTAGTCGGCGTAGCCGCGCTGGTATGCCTGCCACATGTCCTCGCCGCGAAGGCCAGCGCCTATCGCATTGACTACGCCACCACTGAAGCCTGAAAGCTCGTCGTTAGCGCCCATCGTTATGCCACGGAGGGCCATGTTCGCTCTGCCGTGAGCGTCGGTGTAACCGCGCGGCACTGGCGGCCTTTGAGGCTGCGGAAGTTGTTGCGGTTGTTGCGGCCCTGCTACTGGCGATCCATCCTCGTACCATTCGCGGCTTAGATTGAAGCCTTGCTGCGGCTGTTGTTGTTGCTGCGGCTGGATCGGATTGCCGTACTCGTCCCACTCCATCAGGGCATACGCCAGGTGCGGGTTTGCGGGTTCCACTGAGCGCCTGGAGGCACGTTACGCGGGCGCGGCGGTGCTCCACCTCCAGTGCGGCCAGCTCGGCCTGCAATCGCGCCTATAGCGCTTCCTGGCGGGTTCGGGCGCTGGCGCCCGCCCGTAAACGGGCGATCCCACCTATTCGGTGTCGCCTGCTCGTTTACCGGGCCATTCGTCGCCTCATAGCCTCGCTCAATCTGAGCGCGGATCGGCCCCTGATTTTGCGTCCACCATTGCTCAAAGCCTTCCGGCCCACGATGGCGAGGATCACGTACCCAGCGCTCCAGAGCCGAAAGACGCTGTGCGCGCAAGTCGCGGTCAATCTGAAGGTTGAGAACCGATGTGCGGTTAGCCGGGCCGCTATTGCTGATACTCGGGCCGCTGCGCTCGATGCGCTGTTGCTCTGGACCCGTGTTGCCTGCGCCTGACGTGCCTTCGCGAATCTGAGAGCGCACAAAGCGGTTTTGAATGTTCGCCATCGCCTGAAGCTCAGGGTCGCCAACTGTGATTGGCTGGCCGTCCTGAAATGGCAAATTGCCGTGCCAAAGCGCTCCGGTCGGTTGTCGTGCGTTCAAATCCAAAAACTGATTGGCAAGGCGAACCGAAAGGTTCTCTTTATCCAGCTCGCCACGTTCGCGATCGATCAGTGACTGTGCTTCAGGCGCAAGCGTCGAAGCCGTCTCAGGAACGTAAGTCGAGCCGTTCCATACTTGGCGCTCGCCCGTTTGGCGGTTGACGCGATAGCGGCCACGATACGGCTCCCGCGTAACCGGACGCGCGCCAACGCTATATGTATCAGTCATCGGAGTAGTCCCATTCTTGGGCGTCGCCTGGAATCACGTATCCAGTGATCGGGGCGCGTGGACGAAGCGGAAGCTCTGCGCCATCTTCGCGCGTGCCGTCTGGACGAATGCGGAAGGCGCGCGAGTAGCCCTGACCGACTTGCCAGCCGTTGTTCGGGTCCATTTGGCGCTCAACTAGCGCACGGATAAACGCGCTCGGGTTCATGCGCGCCCACACCTGCTGATCGGCTGGGAGCGTCTTGATCGCTTCTTCAAGCTGCGAGCGCTGTTGGTCTTCCATCTTAGTTTGACGGTTGAGCGCCATATCTTCAGCCTGCTGGCGCATCTGATCGGCTTCGTTCGCCTGAAACCGCTCAAGCGCTCGATTGTTCGGATTGCCGATCTGCTGCATCGCGGAGCCAACGATTTGCAGCGTGCGCGGAAGTTCTTTGCGTGTGAACGGGCGCATAAAGCCGCCTGTGGATCGCACCTGCTCTGTCCCGCCTTGCTTTGGCGCTTCCTCAGGCTTCAACACAGTTTCACCGAGCCGGAAGCGACGGCCGAAAAGTCCACCGTAAGGCATTAGAGCGAACCGTAATCGACGGCGAGGTAGCCGTTATCCATGACCAGAACTGCGTGCGCCGGCGCTTCGTCAGCCATGACGCCGATCGTCTTCACGCCGGGCTCATCCCAGACGTACTCGAACTCATAAAGTGGCGTGCCGTTGATGGTATCGTTCAGCGGAACGATGTTGCGCTTCAGGCGACGATCCGATGCGCGGGCGGCCGTAGCGGCTGCGTTCAAGATCGTGCCGATTGCGCCCATTGGGTCGCTCGTGCTTTGCGTTCCTGTTGATCGCCCTGTCGTGGTGACGTTCTGACCAATGAGCGCGTTCGGGTTGATGCCCAGAAGCTGCTGAAGCTGTTGGAGCCATGCCGCTTGCTGCATTTGCGGATCGCTCATGGCGTTGGACTGCTGCTGCTGCTGGCCGAGATCCGCCTGAAGCCCGAGGTTCGCGCGGTCGTTGGCGTCTTGTGCTACGCCCATGTTTCCGAGCTGGCCTGCTGCGCCGAGGCGGAAGTTTGCGCCTGCTAGGCCTTGGTTTGAGTTGAACTGATCTGCGCTGAAGCGGTTGCCGATGTCGAACATAGCGCCTTGTTGGGCGTTCTGGAAGTTTTGGCTGCGAAGGTTGGCAAGCGTGCTGGTCAGCGAGCGCGTGTTATCGCCTACAAGCTGGCCTGCGCTCACAGCTTGGCGTGAACCGCCATAAGCACCGTTTGGCGTCATGCTGCGAAGCGAGTTCAGGCCCAGATCGTTAGCGTGCGCAAAGTCGCCTAAAAGCGAGTCGATCACGCTGGACTGATAGGGGTCCATGTACGGGTTCAAGTCGGTCGTGGCGAGCTGACCAGCTTGGACGCTATCGGGCGTGAAGTTGAGAAGCGAGCGTGTGGCGTTTGCGCCCTGCGTAATGTTGTTGGAGCCGCCGCCAAGGTTCTGCGCACCGTTGAAGGCTTGCGTCTGAAGCTGTGACGGGACGAACACGTTCTGTCCTGGCGTCGGACCATTCGATAGATCATTGACGCGGTTAAAGTAGTTCGTGACCGGCGTTTGAATGTAGCCCGGCACGTTTGGCGATGTGTTCGCTGTGCCATTGCTCGTAGAGCTGGATTTGGTCTTGCTAGTTGAAAGGCCCACTTTGTCTCAATACCTTGCGCAAGATGACTGCCACTTCTTCGTAACCGTGTTTGCGCAGGAGCCGTGACCACGCACCGCGTCCTGCCTGTATGTAAATCTCACTGATGCCGTAATCGGCGCACGTCTCTTCAATGACCGGACGCAGATCGCGAACGATCTCATCTGGATCGCCCGTAGCTGGCGCACACTCAGCAACGCCCACCGCGAAATGCCAGCGAATGACGACCGCCGAGTTTTCGCCCATGACGACCGTTGCGCGGCCTTCGTCCACGTCGCACTTTAGCTCTTCGATCGTCGTGAACGGATGGCCTTCAATAGCCTTAGCGAAGCCTTCCCAGGCCGTTTCGCGATCCATCAAACCGCCGTCAACGTAAGCGATCCAGACGCTACGGTTAGCTCGTAGTTCGTGCCTGTAACCGTATCGATGAGCACGAAGCGCGCGGGTGTGAACTGCTCATTCGTCTTCGCGCAACGCAGCAACTCTTCTTGGAGTAAGCGGCGCACGCTGGCCTGATCCTGCTGCGAGTATACAGCGGGAGCGGGCGGAAACTGCTTCACTTCAGCTCAACCCGGCGCACGTTTAGACCACCCCAGCCGCGCATCAATTGGACGTTCTCGTCTAACGGAAAGTCTTCGGGTTTTACTGTCTCTAGCCGCTTTAGCAATTCGGCACGCATGTCTGCCGCGTGCAGATCATCCGGGTAGTAGTCTTTCGCGCACTCCACCAAGTCCTCAAACTTGTTGAAAGCCCACAGCCGCTCCGGGCCGTGTTCTTCATAGTCGAATAAAAGCCAAATCACCGGCCCAGCTCCTGCGCCAGCATCTTATGCGTTGCGCTGCGGCTTGGAACGAGATGCAGCTTATCGCCCTCGTCCAGCTTCACTGTGAACGTGGTCTTCGGGTCAGCGTTAGGCCAGTGAATGCTGGCCGTACCGTCATCGTTGCGGCGCACGAAAAAGCCCTTGGCTTGGAGCGTGGCAAGATCGCTCAACGTCGCGCCCCTTCCTGCACGTCAAAGCGCGGCGAGCCCCAATTGCCAGAGGCATTGAACTCCACACGCAACTGATGCGCCCGGCCTGTGATGCGCGTGCTGACCGGATTCGGCGCATCGTATGGACCCCAGGTCGTCACCGTGTCGTTGTTGTAGTTCCGCGTCTTCACGTAAGCCGTAACGTCGCCCTCGGTCGTCTCATCGAACACGATGCGCTTGACGATCATCTTCTTGTCGCCCTCGCCCAGCTCATTTGGCGCGCTCTCAGCGTATGGGTCCGCGTCCCAGGTTGTTCCCGTCTCGTGGTTGTAAACATACGAGTCAGAGGAAACCATCATGGGGTCGTTATAAATGCCGTTATCAGCCCCTGAGAGCCGCGAGATCGTGTGCAGCGCCCAGGTGCCTTCCTTGTAGTTGAACACCACCGCCATGTCGTTTTCGGTCGAGCCCGAAGATGGGTAAAACCACCAAACTTCACCAAACTCTGCTACAGTCATGGCGCTGACCTTAGAGCGCTGGGTGTAGTTCAAATCCCCGATCGTGGCGTCGTACACATCACAGCTCATCTGCTGGACCGCAGCGCCGTCCCACATGCAGAACCCGTTTGGACCCCACCAGAAGACCCGCCCGTCAGCCGCAGCATGTGCGCCGCGTGAGATAATGCCCGCGTTCTCACCGACCCGCTGCACGTCATAGACGTAAGGCAGGCCGATATAGTTCATCGCGAACACGTCGAGATCGGTCCAGATCAGCGTGCTTGAGCGCGTGCGGCGCCCGCACATAAGCTGGCCTTGCGTCTCAATGTCGTAATCGCCCGCTTGGTTCGTGCTCGTTGGCGTCCAGACCGTGTTGTTGCGCCGGTCGCACCATTGAATCTTGCGCTCATCGCCGCCGGCGCCCAGGACAACCACAAAGCCCTCAGGCGTAACCACACAAGCAGAGCCCGTTGGCGAGCCTGATACTTGCGCGGCTTTCGTCGGCGTCGAAATATCAAGCTGCCATTCGTAGAGCTTGGCATCGTCCGACATCATGCCCACGAGGTAATCGCCGAACGTGTCCAGCGTCCACATCGAGGCGGGATACGCAAGAACGGTCGTATCGCTGCGAGGCGTGCCGTATGTGCCGACACCGTAAAGGCCGACGCCATATCCACCGCCCGTCGCCGCGTCCGCGTGGCCTGTGGTGAAGCCCGCCGGCGTGATGTCCACCATAGCCGTGAGCGATGGCGTGGCAGCGTAGAGATGGCTCTCTGTGCCGATCGCGAAGTAGCGGACGCCCTCGCCGCGCCAGACGATCATGGCACGGCCCTTGCCGGTAAACGCTGACGTGATGCGCTGGACCCAGCCGCCAATCGGCTTCATCGCGCCTTCATACCAGCGCACGAAGTTGGAATCGTACCAGCGGCCCTTGTTCTGGTAGAGCGTTCCTCTCCGGCTTAGGCCCGGAGGAAGCTCAAACGTTACAAAGCTCACGCCAGCTTAGTCTCGAAACGAACTTCGCGCATGAACCAGCCCTTGCCCAGATGGTGCGCGAACCATTCCGGGCCGGTTATCGTCGCCGCCGTGCAACCATTGGCTTTAGCGTAGCGCTTCAGCACGTCCATGAACGGCAGGATGCCGTGAATGCTCGGCCCTGCGATCACGACCTCAAGCACGCCGTTTTCGATCTTGGTCACTACGGCAGCTTCAAGCTCTGCCGGAGGTGTCAGCACGCCCCAGAGCTTCATCTTACCGCCTAGCAGGCCCTGAGCCACGCTCGCAGCGTTATAGCGGCCCTTGGTGTGCTTACACGCTTCTGCGACCACTTTCATAATGTGACGGGTCAGCGTTTCGTTGCCTTGCATCTCTTCGACCGTGATTGGCCCGAAGATCGGCTTCACATGCGCCTCGGCAACGCTCAAGCAACACTCCTTGGTCTGGCAATAAGCTGTGAACCAGAACGGCGCGTCGTGCCGTCATTCAGGTTCGCTGCTTTGATGGCGTTGGCGAAGTCCGCCTTGAACATCATGGCGCGGTCATCTTGTGTGTATTTGCACGCAAGCCAGAGGCAGCCGTTCAGGTAAATCTGCGGCGCATTGGTGAGCACCCAATCAGTGTCGCCGTCAGCGGAGAGCGCCGTGAACTTCTCGTACCAGCGCGCCTTTACTTCCGTCACAGCAGCGGGGCCAAGATAGAGGAAATCACCCTCGACCGTGTAAATCGCTTGCGGGCCGGTCGTGCTCATCAGCGTGTCGGACTGCTTGCGAAACTGCCACGGCTCAACATAGTTCAGCGAAATGGCGCCCATCTGCGTAGGCGTGATCTCGATAATGCCCAGCAGCGTTGAACTGATCTGGCTGGAGATCGTGATAATCCCGCCGCTTGCTGGCGTGATCGTTGCGCTATCGACCATCGCTTGAACGCGCAATGCATCGATGTCGTTGCCGTCGCCCATATACATCATGGACTGGACTTGCGGGAGAATGTCGCTCGCTACGATGGCTTCAGTCAGAGCGCCGCCATTAAAGGCCCAGTCCACGACAGCGGTTTTGAGCCCGCCATAGGTCGAAAGGCTCACCGGATGGCTCCCGCCGCGATTTCTTTAAGTGCCTCTATGTGCGCGCGAACAAGCTCCTCACCATCGCCGTCACTTATGTGCTTGCCATTCAGATACGAATAGCCGTTGCGCATCGCAGCAAAGCAGCTGTCGAGTTCTTCATCCGACAGCATCACGCCGTCTCCTTCACGTTGTCATGCCAGTGGCGCGCGATCCAGCCGACATGCGCGAGCTCTGGCGCTTTAAGCTCGCCGTGAAAGTACACGATCCGCATGTCGTCATTGAGGCCCTGAAGCCGCACATGGCGCTTGTAACTCACCACTTGGCCCGGAAAGAGATCATCGATCAGAACCGCCTTGCCCTGCTCGTAGAGGCTCTGCATCCAGGCCATGTCGTTCATGCCCTCTGGCTTGTCGGTCCAGACCCATGAGCAGCCAGCAGGCGCGAGCACCACGCCATTGCAGACCCGATCCGGGTAGAATGGATCTAGTGGCGTTGCCAGCTTATCAGCCCCGATGCAGTACGCGGCGAGCTTGTCGCAATTGCCGACAATGATCGTATCCAAGCCAACAACGATCATGGGCTCGTTCAACTCATAGGGCTGCATCATGGTCCCGTAAGTGGGCTCGCCCTTGATGAGATACTGATCGACCGGCTCTTTGAAGTCGCGGATCCTGTCAACGAAGCACACGAAGCGGAACGGCACTGTCAGGTTGCGCTTAAAGCCACGATAGAGCTTTTCAACGTCGCTCTCGGTGTAGCTGGTCGAATAGTGCATCGAGTGCTTGTTCGGCGCCCAGAGGCAGCACGCGACCGTAATCAACGCGCCACCGCGTCTGCGTAGCGGATACGCTCTTTGTTGGCGTCCGCTCCGATGGGTTCTAGCCCCTTAGGGCTCAGAAGGTAGTTTGCCGGCACATTGCGCGCGACCGTGACCCCGGCCGCAATCATAGCGCCCTTGCCGATACGAACGCCGGGAAGCACAACGCAGTTAGCGCCGATGCTGGCGCCATCTTCGACCACTACCACGGGCTTATCAGGCAACTGCCAGCCGCGCTTATGCGTCCGAGGCCAGCTATCGTTGCAGATGACCGCACCGGGGCCAATGAACACTGCAGAGCCAATCTCGGCACCGGGATGGATCGAAGCGCCGTGACAGATGCGTGAGTCATCGCCCACCTTGACGCCATCCACGATAGCGCCGGATGCGACCGTAACATTCTCACCAAGCACTGCACCGCGAATGACGGACGCGAACTGCCAGACGTTGCAGGTGTCAGGCACGGTTGAGCCTTGGACGTGAGCCTTCTTGTGGATCATGCCGCTTGCGCCATCTGCATACGCTTCAATTCCGCGGTCACGTTGGCGACGACGCGGCCCCACTTGCCGTTATCGTCGGCGCGCTGACGGAACGTGCGGACGCTTTCGTAGAACCACATCTCGCTTTCACCCGCGAACTCGCTGTAGCGCCACGGCGGGTTGTGCGGGACAAGCGCCCAGACCGGAACGCCTAGAGCGCCAGCCACATCTACCGTGCTGTTCGTGGCCGTGATGATGAGGTCCAGCGACGACACCAGCGCCGCAAGATCATCCATGTCGGCGCCCTTCTTGGTCGCCCAGTGCGGGTTGAGGACTTGCGGAAGCTCTGCCAGCTCGTCCGTGCGATCTTCGTATTCGAGGTTAACGAATGTAACGTCAGGGTTGGCGCTGATTAGCTGTTCGATGAGCTCGAACGGGACGGAGCGGCCGGCGCGGCCTGTGGCCCAGGTTCCTCCGGTCCACGCGATGCCAACGCGGGATGTCGGATGGCCTCTGCCGCTAAGCTTGTCCATGGCGCCAAGCCAAGCTTTCCATCCCGCACGACGAGCATCATCGGCTTTGAGGGAGTTGGCTCGACGAAACGGCTTTTCTGCCCAGAACTCACCCAAGCCTCCCATCTCAATGTGATAATCGGCACGCTCTTTCAGCGGCCAGTCCAGCATACCCTGAAGCAGCGTTCCGTACACCTTAGCTTTCGGGAAGCTGCGGGCAAATAGCCCTTCCATACGCGGGCTGCATTCGATCACGCCGTCGAAGTCCGCAGGGCACATAGACATGAACATGATCTCATCGCCCACGCCCTGTTCGCCGTGAATGATGACCTTGCCCTTCTTCTTGCCGTCCCAGCGTGGCAGGCCGTAATCGCGCTCCGTCTTAGGGCGCACTTCAGTGCCGACGGATGACGCATAGCACGGCCACGCTTCCTCCCAGCGGCCAAGGTGCAGCAGCGCGAACGCGCGGTTGTGTGTCGAATCCCAGCCGTCCTTGGCCTTGTCTGACCATTCCAGCGCCTCTGCGTGCCGGCCGATCTGTGAGGCCACGTTGCAGAGATTGTCGTACATCGACGGCGGCGCCTCGCCGTACTTCAGCGCTTCCTTGAACGCGCGGTAGGCCTCAGCAGGCTGATAGTTGTGCAGCGCTACGCCGATATTCGACCAGATGGCGCCGAGCTTCACAGGGTCTTTCGTGGCGCAGCGTGCGGCGTTGAGCGTGAGCGCAGCTAGGCCCTCTTGGCCTCCGTGCAGGAACGCTGTCCCTGCTACGAACATAGCGTCCACATTGGACGGCTCACGGCGCAGAAGCTCATCAGCGCTCGTCAGCATCTTCATGGTGTCGCGCTGCTCGCACGCGCGCTGCATGTACTCTACGAGCTTTTCGTTCTCGGTTTTGATGGTCAACGGGTAATCCCTAGAGCGGCCAGTTCCTCGTCCGTGCCGTTCTTTTTTGTCCATTTGGCGAAATGGTAGGCAATCTCTTCGGCCTCGGTGCACGTGGGATGCTTCGCCAGCATATCCCCGGCTTTCGCCTTGAACTCATCCATCGGAGCGCGCTCACGAAGCGCGGACATTGCTTCATCGTGTGTCATCATCAAAAGTTCACCGGGGCTGTCTTGAGCTTGCGGTTATCCGCATCGTTCCACTTGGCGTACATGAAACGCTCCCATTCCTCGTTCTCTGCGAGGAAGGAATAGAGCTTGTCCGCAGGCGCGCGCTTGGCGTTGAACTCGTTCAACCAGCCCTGCAGCAGCGTCATGGGAATGCGGCCCACGTGCCAGAAATCGTTGTCCTCGCCGCGCCAGGACGCATTGCGGGACTTGCCTTCGTTGTAGCTCGCTTGGTTCAGGTCCAAGATCGCGTCCACGTTCTCCGTGCGCGTGATCAGAGACGTTCCCGTGTTGCGGTCGTACTCGAATGTCTCGACCGCGCCGGTAAGCGGGTCGATGTCTAGAAGAATGCCCATTCAGTCTCCAAAAACGGGGCGGCAGTTTCCCGCCGCCCCAGGTCGTTGGGTTGGTCTTACGAGACGCAATCCGCGATCTTCGCCGATGCAGCTTGGTTCTTGCTGCACAGCGTCGCTTCGCAGAGCATCTGACGTTTCTCGGCGTCGCCCGTCTTCGCGACTTCAAAGACGCGGAACGGACGCAGGTAGTGAATCGACCAATAGTCAGGGTCGATAATCATCGCCGTGCGCTCACGAGAGAAGCGGTTCG
>ERZ650303.201-NODE-201-length-17666-cov-17.575038_pt1 | contig 17666 bp, 15 predicted proteins | sample MGYA00376239_ERZ650303 | MGnify/ENA primary metagenome ERZ650303 (study PRJEB26733, sample SAMN07839262) | wastewater metagenome | biome: small river; feature: stream; material: water | place: USA: North Carolina | collected 2016-04-05 ... | reverse complement strand
GGTGGGTGATGACGATGACAGGCACCACGCGTGAGGTGAACGCGGGGCGGGTGAAGGCTGGGTTGAGTTGGGTCATATCGAGTGAGCTTAGATGTTTGTGAACAAAGGCGATGCGCCTTCTTCGGCCAGCGCGGCATTGGCCCGGAACAGCGCAAAAATGTCACGGCCTGTGCCGTGTTGGTTGCCAGACAAATCAGGGGTGGGGGCAGTGCGTGCGGCAAGTTCAGCGTCGCTCACCTCAAGCTGCAATGTTTGTGTGTCGCAGTCGAGCGCAATCATGTCGCCGTCTTGCACTTTGCCAATCAAACCACCGTTCACAGATTCGGGGCTGAGGTGAATCGCCGCAGGCACTTTGCCCGATGCACCCGACATGCGGCCATCGGTGACCAAGGCCACTTTGAAGCCCTTGTCTTGCAACACGCCCAACACAGGTGTGAGGCGATGCAACTCGGGCATGCCGTTGGCTTGTGGGCCTTGGTTGCGCACCACGGCCACAAAGTCGCGTTCGAGCTTGCCTTCTTTGAACAACACACCGAGTTGCTTTTGGTCAGTCAGCACGATGGCAGGCGCACGCACTTGGCGGTGCTCTGGCTTGACAGCAGAGACTTTCACCACGGCACGCCCCAAGTTGCCTTGCAACAAACGCAAGCCACCATCGGCGCTGAAGGGGTTGGTCACAGGACGCAACACGGCTTCGTCGGCTGACTTGGTAGGTACATCGCGCCAATCCAATTGGCCATTGTTGAGCCAAGGCTCAACGGTGTAGCGATGCAGGCCTTGACCCATGATGGTGTGCACATCGTCGTGCAACAAACCTGCGCTGAGCAACTGGGCCATGAGGTAGCCCATGCCGCCTGCGGCTTGGAAGTGGTTCACATCGGCGTTGCCGTTGGGGTAGACGCGCGCGAGCAAAGGCACGCAAGCCGAGAGATCCGCGAAGTCATCCCAGTTCACAAGAATGCCTGCTGCGCGTGCCATGGCCACGATGTGCAGCGTGTGGTTGGTCGAACCGCCAGTGGCCAACAAACCCACGATGCCGTTGACGATGACCTTGGCGTTGATTTGGTAACCCACACCTGTTTCTTTGTCTTGTGACAAAGCCACGGCACGTTTGACGGCGTCTACCGTCAGGGCTTCACGCAAAGGTGTGCCTGGGTTCACAAATGAGGAGCCGGGCAAGTGCAGGCCCATGATTTCCATGAGCATTTGGTTGGAGTTGGCCGTGCCATAAAACGTGCACGTGCCTGCGCTGTGGTACGCCGCTTGTTCGGCTTCGAGCAACACCTCGCGGCTGACCAAGCCTTGTGCGTATTGCTGACGCACTTTGGCTTTCTCATCATTTGACAAACCTGATGTCATGGGACCAGCCGGCACAAACACCGCAGGCAAATGGCCAAACTGCAACGCGCCGATGAACAGGCCCGGCACGATCTTGTCGCACACGCCCAAGAACAACGCGGCATCAAACACGTTGTGCGACAAACCCACGGCCGTGGCCAAAGCAATCACATCACGCGAGAACAGCGACAGCTCCATGCCGTCTTCACCTTGCGTTACGCCATCGCACATGGCGGGCACGCCGCCTGCCACTTGGGCTGTGGCACCTGCAGCACGTGCGGCCGCACGAATTTTTTCTGGGTAGTGTTCATACGGCTGATGGGCCGAGAGCATGTCGTTGTACGCCGTGATGACGCCCACATTGGGCTGACGCTCTTGGCGCAACACCAGTTTGTCGTTGGCGGGCATGGCTGCATAGGCGTGTGCTGCATTCGCGCAGCCCATGCCACCGCGGTAAGGGCCGGGCTTTTTGGCTTTGGCCAACACGTTCAAATAGGCTTGGCGTGTTTTGGCGCTGCGTTGCTCAATGCGTGCGGTGACAGCCGCAAGGGTGGGGTGTAGAGGTGTGGTCATAAAAATCTTTCAGTTTGCAAGCCAAAGCGCCACAGGCGTTTGGGTTTGTTGCAACACATATGAAATTGGCAGGGCAGGGGTGGCTTGTGGCCACGCTTGCTGCAAGGTGTTGAGTTTGTCGGCGCCCATGAGTGGCAACACGATGTGACGTGCCGACAGAATGTGTGCCAAGGTTTGGGTGATACGTGCGTAGGGTGCGTTCGCGGGGGGATGCGCCAACTCAATGGGTACACACGCTTGTGTGTTGTGCAAATCCAGCGCCTCTGCCAAGTTGGGCGCGTCTGGAAACAGCGATGCGGTGTGGCCGTCTGCCCCCATGCCCAGCACCAAGACATCGGCAATGCCTGCTGCCGTCAGTGCTGCGCTTGCTGTTTTGGCCAGTGTGGCAGGCGTGTCCAAAGGCTCTGCCGCATGGGGCACCATGAACACCAAATGTGCGTTGGCCGCCAGGTCTTGCAGCAAATGGGTTTGCACCAACAGTGCGTTGCTGTCGGGGTGGCTGCGCGGCACGCAGCGCTCATCCACCAAGGTGATGCGCACACGCGACCAATCGATGTCTATCACGCGCAAGGCTTCAAACAAGGCCACGGGCGATTTGCCACCAGACACGCTCAACACCGCAAAGCCGCGCACCTGAATCGCTGCGGCCAAACGTTGCGCTATGTCTTGCGCCAAACGCACATTCAGCTCAGCTGGGTTGACCGTGTGGACTGTCAACGTGCCGCGTGATTCTGGGTGCCAGGCGCGGGTCATCACGCTTCCTCAAACCATGACAGGTCTTCGCGGGCCATCAACGCCGATGACGCCGCAGGGCCCCAGCTGCCAGCAGAGTAGGCACGAGGCTTGTCGTCCAACTCGGCCCAGCCGTTGATGATGGGTTCGACCCAAATCCACGCGGCTTCCAATTCGTCACGGCGCATGAAGTGGGTGAGGCGGCCTTTGATGACGTCCATCAACAAACGCTCATAGGCTTCGGCGCGGCGTTTGTCGGATGACTGTTGCAAGTCGAGGCCGAGCTTGACGGGGTGCAAGTTCATGCCCGTGCCAGGCTCTTTGACCATCATCTCCAGCTGAATCGACTCTTCGGGTTGCAGCGTGATGATGAGGCGGTTGGGCTCTTGCTGCGCGGTGGAACCGAAGATGGAAAACGGCTGGTCCGCAAACTCAATGATGATTTGCGATTCACGGCGCTGCATGCGTTTGCCCGTGCGCAAGAAAAACGGCACATTGGCCCACCGTGCGTTGTTGATCTGCGCGCGCAAGGCCACAAAGGTTTCGGTGCGGCTGCCGGCGGGCACGTTGTCTTCTTCTAAGTAGCCTTTGACGGCCGCGCCTTCGGAGGCCCCTGCGGTGTATTGGCCACGCACGGTGTCGCGTTTGATGTCGGCCAAGTCCATCTTGCGCAGGGAGCGCAAGACCTTGAGCTTTTCATCGCGCACATCGTCTGCCCCCAACGAAATAGGCGGCTCCATGGCCACGATGCATAAGAGTTGCAACAGGTGGTTTTGCACCATGTCGCGCATGGCCCCTGCGCCGTCGTAAAACCCTGCACGGCTGCCCACCCCCACGCTTTCGGCCACCGTGATTTGCACGCTCTTGATGTAAGGCGCGCGCCACAGCGGTTCGAAAATCGCATTGCCAAAACGCAGCACCATCAGGTTTTGCACCGTCTCTTTGCCGAGGTAGTGGTCAATGCGGTAAATCTGCTGCTCGTCAAAGTAACGGGCCACATGGGTGTTGATTTCGCGCGCGGAGGCCAAGTCGGTGCCCAGCGGTTTTTCCAACACCACGCGTGACTGCCCATCCACCAAACCAGCACCAGATAAATGGGCACAAATTTGGGTGAACAAGCTCGGGGCCGTGGCCAAGTAGTACACGCGCAGCGCGGGTGTCTCACACAAGTCTTTGAGCTTGGCGAAATCGTGGGCACTGGTGACATCCATGCTCACATAGGCCAGTCGGCTCAAAAAACTTTGCCAATCGTGGGTGGTGAACGCGTCTTTTTCGATGAAAGCGGGGGAGTTGTGGTCAATGAAGTCCAAATACTCTTGACGTGTCCATTCTTGACGACCCACCGCAATGATGCGTGCCGAGGCGTCGAGCTTGTCATGCAAATGCGCCATGTAGAGCGCGGGCAAGAGTTTGCGGAACGACAAATCGCCAGCACCGCCAAAAATCACGATGTCCAGCGTGCCTGCTGGGGGTTGTGTGTGTGTCATGAGTAACGTTTGTTGAGAAGGTTTTGTTTCATGTTGCGCAGCAGAGGTTGCAACTGTGTGCTGCCAATGCGCAGTGCCACGGTGGTGGCCAACACGTCGACGATCATCAGGTGCAGCAAACGCGACACCATGGGGCTGAATTTTTCGTAGCTTTCGGGGTGATCGGCGGCGAGGTGAATTTTTCCAACACTGGCCAAAGGTGAACCAGAGGCCGTGACAACCACGGTGGTGGCGCCATTCTTTTTGGCGATCTCGCACGAGTCGAGCAAGTCGCGTGTGCGGCCTGAGTTGGAGAACACCACCAAGCAGTCCCCTGGTCCAAGCAAGGAGGCGCTCATGATTTGCATGTGACCATCGCTGTGGGAGATGGTGTGAAAACCCAAACGGAAAAATTTGTGTTGCGCGTCTTGCGCCACTATGCCGGAATTGCCCACACCAAAAAACTCTAGGCGTTTGCCTTTTTTATGGGTCAGGGCGATGGCTTCGGCTGCTTTGTCGATCGCGGCTGAGGAGGCATCGTTGCGGTATTTCAAAAACGCAGTGACGGTGTTGTCAATCACTTTGACCAACACCTCGTTGCTGCTGTCTTGTGCGCCCACATTGCGGTGAATGAAGGGCACGCCTTCGCTCAGGCTGCCCGCAAGTTTGAGTTTGAAATCACTCAAACCTTCATAGCCCATGCTGCGGCAAAAGCGCACCACGGTGGGTTTGCTCACCTGAGCGCGTTCAGCCAATTCGGTGACGGGTGAACTGGCAAAGCTACGAGGGTCACTTAATAACAATTTGCCCACCCGTTGCTCAGCGGGCGCCAGTGACTGCAAAGTAGATTGGATTCGTTCAAGCATGACTGTAACTGGATGAAATTAATTTTTTAATTTTAATGTAATTAAGTTACATGGCAAGTGCTTTTTGCCGTTTTGTTGCAATCTCACTTAAAAAATCAAAGGGTGTGCCACGCGCCACGCGTGTGCTTGATCCCAGGTGGGGGGGACGCAGCCTTTTTCTTGAACACACAAGCTAGCGCTGGCGATGGCGTGGCGCAACAGCTGTTGAATCGCCTGCTCGGAACTGATGTCCAGGTGTTGCTTGAGCAAAGCGGCCAGCAGGCCGGCTAGAAAACTATCCCCTGCGCCTACGGTGTCGGCAATCGTCAATGGGGCAACTTCTCGGCCAAAACAACGATGGCCTTGAGATGAAAAGAGCCAAGCGCCTTGCTCGCCCAGAGTCAAAACCATCAGTTTTGCCGATGTGCTGTCTAGCAAAAGCTGGGCACCTTCGAGAGGCGTAGTGCCTTGAATGCCTAAATGCACCAGATCTTCGTCACTGACCTTGATGATGTCTGCGAACGCTAGGGATTGGCGAATGACGTCTTGGTAGCTTGTCAAGTCCGGCATGACCGAGGGGCGGAGGTTGGCGTCTACCACCACCCAATGGCCCGCTTCTTTTTGTGATTTCAGCCAAGGCAGATAGTGATGTTGATCACGTGCATCCAGTGCGAGTGCGCCAGTGCAGACGATTTCAAGGTCATGCAGCGCGGCACACGCGGCTTGCAGTGTGTGCGCGCTGATTTGTCTGTCTGCGACGCCTTCACGGTAAAAGGCGTAATCTGGATGGCCTGTTTCGTCCAAATTCACCACAGCAAGGGATGTGACTTCGGATATCGGTGTTGCTTGTGCCAGTTGTACGCCATCGCTGTGGAGTTGTTGCGCCAATAAACGGCCAAACCGATCGGAGGACAGCGGGTTCAGATAGGCGGCGCCAATACCTTGACGAGACAGCGCACGCGCAAGGTTGTACACCGCGCCGCCAAGACAGGGGGTGAAAGAGCCATCGGGGCTGGCAATCAGATCAATCAATGCCTCACCGGCAAGTGCCACACGGATGGGATTAGTCATTTGTTTTCACGCGAAGTGTGAGCAGGGCGGCAATACCTAAAAAGCAGCCCGCCAGCTGAATCACGTGACGGGGATCCCCCCCCAGCAGACTGTCGAAATACAAAGGCAGTGTGAGCATTTGCACGATCATGGGTAAAACGATGAACATGTTGAAGATGCCCATGTACACACCTGCGCGCGCGGGTGGAATGCTACGAGCCAGCATGATGTAAGGGTTGCCCATGATGCTGGCCCAAGCCAAACCAATGCCCACCATGGGGACAAACAACAAGCGTGTGTCTTGTAACGTGGGCAAGAACCACATGCCCAACCCTGCAAGAGACAAACAAACGGCATGCACAACTTTGGGTCCAAAGCGTTTGGTCATTGGTATCAAGGCAAACGCGGCAATGAAGGCCACGAAGTTGTAAAAGCCACCGATTTGTCCGTTGAGTAAGCCTGCATCGCGAAAGCCTTGCGATGTGGCATCGGCGGTGTCAAATACCGTGCGGGCCAGCGAGGGCACGATGTATATCCAGTAGCACATCATGCCGTACCACTGGAACAACTTCATCCACCAAAGTTGACGCATGGCCTGAGGCATCTCACGCACCGCTTCGACAATTTCTGCCAGCGTGGCTTTGATGCCGGTAGGTTTGGCCAAGATGTTTTCTCTTTCTTGCGACGTCAAAGGCAGCTCAGGCGTCGAGTGCACCGACCACCACACCGTCGTCAGTGACAGCACCGAGCCGATCAAAAACGCAATGACGGTGATGTATGGAATGTTGCTGTCATTCACTGCATCTTTGTTCAAACCAAACCAAAACAAAAGCGATGGCGTGAGGTAGGCCAAGGTTTGCGCCAAACCCGTGAATGCACTTTGGGTGAGAAACCCCAAAGAATGCTGATTGGCGTTGAGGCGGTCGCTGACGTAGGCGCGATAAGGCTCCATGGTGACGTTGTTGGCCGCATCCAAAATCCACAACAAACTCGCCGCGAACCACAGGGTGGGGCTGTAGGGCATGAACAACAAACAGATGCTGCACAACATGGCGCCAATCATGAAGTACGGCGTGCGACGGCCCCACCTGCTGATGGTGCGATCGCTCATCGCGCCAATGATCGGCTGTACCAACAAACCTGTGATGGGACCTGCCAACCACAGCAAGGGTAGGCTGGCCTCATCTGCCCCCAAATACTTGTAAATGGGGCTCATGTTGGCTTGTTGCAGACCAAAGCTGTATTGAATGCCGAAAAATCCAAAGTTCATGCTCAGGATTTGCCAGAACGACAGGTGCGGCTTGAGGTGTGTGCTCATTTTTTTAGCCAAAAGGCTGAGTAGGGTGGAAGCTGCAAACCATGCAGGTCAAGGGTCTGGCCAGAAATTAAGTCTGTTGCGTCCGAGCTGCAATTTTGCGCGAGGGTTGGCACCGTCGCTAAGGTTTGTGTTTGGCTTGAGAAGTTGAAGACACCCAGCACATTGGCACCGCGTTGCAAACCTAGGACCGATGCGGTGCCTGTGTTCCATACGCTCAACGGATGTGAGGCATTCAAGCTCGCATGCTGTTTTTTCGCTTGAATCAACGCACGCAACGCGGCGTAAATTTGACCTTGCGTGGTTTGCAGATCATGGCGATTGGCAAACCCAATCGCGTCAAACAGAGGACGATGCAATTCGCGCCCATCAGGACCTTGGCGTTGGGCAATTTCATGTGCTGAGGTATTGCCTTGGCCCCATTCATCCCCCATATAAATCAGCGGCAAGCCACCCACAAACAACGACAGGGCTTGCATCATCACCAACCGTGATTGGGCCGCTTTGAGTTCTTCGGGTGTTTGTGCGCTGGTCAATCCGACCAGCGCGGCCGCCATGCCATTGGTGCCATGCACCACCGTTGGGTCGCTGGCTTGGAAGGCGGCGCCTTGTGCATAACTGCCCGCGACCTTGCCTGCAAAAAACTGGGAGGCGTGCAACAAACGCGCCCGTTGATCGGGGCCGCGTGCATCAAGTTCAGGGCGCAGCACATTCCAGCCGATGTCGTCATGGCAACGCACATACGTCATCCACGCGCAGCCATCGGGGAGGGTGGGCGTATGCGAGAGCACGTCTTGAATGATTTGTGTGTTCTCCTCGGCCAACGCCACCCAACTGGCCGACATCAGGCTGGAGTGATAAGCCACATGACATTCTTGGCCCTTCGTTTCGCCCAAACCAAAATACGGTGGCAAATCTTGTGTTGGCATGATGGCCTCGGCCTTGAGCAACACGCCAGGTGCGGCAATGTTGGTCAGGCTGCGCATGGCTTGCAAAATCCAATGCACTTCGGGTTGGTTCATGCAGTTGGTGCCAGGGCGTTTCCACAAAAAGCCGGTGGAGTCCAAGCGAAAAGCTTCCACGCCCAAGTTGGCCAGTTGTAAAAGAGACTGCGCCATCTCGGCAAACACATCGGGTTGTGTGTAGTTCAAATCCCATTGGTAAGGGTAAAACGTGGTCCATGCCCACGCCTTGACTTCTGGAATGAAGGTGAAGTTGCCAGGTGCAGTGTTGGGGAAAATTTGAATCAGATTCTTTTCTTGCGCAGCCACTTCTTCGGCTGAGTTCGCCCAATGGAAATAAGACTGGTAGTGCGCATCGCCAGCTCGCGCTTTCACTGCCCATTTGTGCTCGTGTGACACATGGTTCAGCACAAAGTCGCTGCACAGGCTGATACCCGCTGCGCGCAGCGCTTGGGTGAGTTCTTGCAGATCTTGGTTGGTGCCTAGTGCGGGGTCGACTTCGTCATAGCTTGCAACAGCAAAGCCACCGTCGTTAGGGGGTGTGCCAGGCTTTAAGAAGGGGAGCAAATGCAAATAGGTCACGCCCAGTTCTTGCAGATGGGGGATGCGTTGGCGTACGCCAGCCAGGTTGCCTGCAAACTTGTCGGTGTAAGCGCAATAGCCCAATGAACCATTCAAGTGCCAATTGGGTTGAGCTGCACGTTGCAGATCCAAGGCCCATAAATCATCGGGGCGTGCGAGGGCCAGTTGAACCGCTTGCGCTACAACTTGGTTCAACCAGTTAGAAAAATTTTCAGTGAAGCCATACAAGCGCGTGAGCCTGTCTTGCAGCACAGGGAGTTCTGTCTTCAAACGCGCGCGCAAAACATGGGCGCGTGCGGTTGGGGCTTTGTCAAGCAGCTCATCAAGATGGGCTGGAAGATGAGCCTGTCCGGTGACGGCTTGGCGATCTTCAAGAGAGGACATGGTGTTCACAATTCGTTAAGAGATGCGCTGAGCCTTATGAGCCCAGCGCAGTTGATCTTCAAGTGAAGCACCCAAGGTGCTCATGCATCTTGGGTGAGAGTTGAGTTCTTAGAACTCGTACTTCAAGGTTGCCTTGGCGCTGCGTCCTGCGAGAGCGCGAGCAGCGTGACCATCACCTTCAACTTCTGTGAACGCCAATTTGTTGAATGCGTTGTTCACGCTCAAAATGGCAGAAGTTTGTTTGTTAATGCGGTAGTTGGCGAACAAGTTCGTCACGACATAACCGTCCATGGTGATGGTGTTCGCATCATCACCATAGGACTTGGTTGAGCCAATGAATGCTGCGCCAAATTCCAAGTCGCCTGTGCGGTATGAAGGTGCCAGTGAGTACACGACATCAGCTTGACGACGTGGTTTCTTGCCAACTTCAGAAGCGGTCAATGAACTCTTGATCTTTGCATCTGTGATGGTTGCACCACCGCTCAAACGGAATGCGCCAGAGCGATAGCCTGCTTCAAGTTCAATACCCTTAGCTTCGTAGCTATTGGTGGTGAACTTTTGCGTGGTGGCTTCATAGTTGGATTCGTCGGTTTGAGCCATGAAAAACGTACCAAACAAGCTCAAATTACCTTCACGGTGTTTGACGCCGAACTCTTGTTGCTTCAAGCGGTTGAACGACACAGGCTTGCTACCGTTCAATGCGCCAGCCGTGCCGTACATGAGACGGTCAGCCGCAAAGTTGTAGCCATCACTGATACGTGCATAGAGTGCAGTGTCTTTTGTCAACGCGTAGTTTGCGCCGCCAGAGTAAGACAATTTGCTTTGCTTGTAGTTGATGGTGTCTGCCGATGCAGCGTTCCATGAACCACCCGACAAGCTCAAGTTGCTACCCGCTGTTCCTGTGCCTTTAAAGGTTTGTCCTGTTGCAGACATGTCGTTTTGACGAACGCTACCTTCAATCGTCAACTTCTCTTTTTCCCAGCTCAAGGCCGCATATGGTGCTGTCACGTTGTACTTCACGTCGTAAGTACGTGCGCAGCAACCATCCCATGTGCTCCAACCCGTTTTGACGGGGGCAGACCATGAGCCATTTGTCCCAACGGTGTATTGGTTCCAGAACCATGTTTGTCCGAGGTTTTGTGAACCTGTGAACAGGCCACCGGTGAACACAGACTTACCGCCGTTCATGTCAAAGGTCTTTGAGGCCTTCAAGTCGTTGAACATGTTGTCCATGTTGTCCAAAGAAGTGTTGAACATGGTGCCTGTGAATGTGCTGCCACCGCTGCCGTTGTCTGCGGGGAACATGCCAATAAAACGACCACCATTGGCGCTCTTACGCATTCTTTCTTCGACAGTCCAGCCATTTTCCAAATTCAGCTTGGCTTCTAAACCAATTGCGCGGCTGGTAACGTGCAAGCCATCAGCGGGGTTGCTTGTGACTTGATTGCCATTGCGATCAATTGTTGTGTCGCGCGTGATATTGGGGTTGATGAAAAAGGCATTGCGTGGATCAACGCCGGAGAGGGTTTGAATTTTTCCATTCACCAGTGATGTTGGAACCGGCAGGATGGTGGGGGTCTTGTCATCCAAGTTTTTGAAGTTCACTCGGACATAGCTGCCTTTGTCGAACTCTTTGGTCACGCTGGCTTTGAATTGGCCACCGTCTTGTGAATTGAAGCCAGTTTTATAGGGGCCGCCTTCACCTTGGCGTGTGAAACCACCCATGTTGAAATATGTGTCGCTACCTAATGCGCTGCCAAAGTTGAAGTCATAACGATTGAGTCGTGAACCCAAACCGGTGGTGACACCCACGGCATTACCTACATCACGTCCGTTTTTGCTCACGAAGTTGATGATGGCGCCTGGGGCATTGGTTGCCAACGTGGATGCGCTGCCACCGCGCACAACTTCGACGCGATCTGTGGTGAAGTCTGTGCGCAAGAACTGGTCAGGTGTGCCAAAGGCGATATCGCCAAACAACATAACGGGCAGACCGTCTTCTTGCATCTGCACATAGCGGCTACCGCCCGCAGAAACAGGTGCGCCACGAACGGTAATGTTTGCGTTGCCTTCACCGCCTGAAGATTCCGCACGAATGCCAGGTACAGAACGCAAAATTTCTGCCGCACTTGTTGCGCCGCTGCGTGTGATGGCTTCTTCGCCGACGGATGTGACAGAGTCGCTGGATTTCATCTTTGTGCGACCTGTGGGTGATGCCGTCACAACGACTTCGTCGAGATTCAAGCTTTGTGCGTAAACCGCACCGATTTGCATGGCTGCCAATGAAGCCGCTACTGCAATCGTTTTAGGACTGATTTTCTTGTTGTTTGCTTTCACAAACGTCTCCTGTTTCAAGTTGATAAATCGCCAATTTTTCGTCTTAATGGCGAGGGTTCTCTTTGTCTTGCCTTGGGTGCATTGCAATGAGTGGGGTGGATTGTCTTTTCAATTGCAAACGATTGCAATAAAAAGATTGGAATTTTCTGCCTAAATTGAAATGTACTTTTTGAGAAGTCTCAATAAGTTCTTGAAAAATATCAGATAATCCAATGAAATCAGGACTTTCCCTAGTGTCATAGGTCTGCAACAAATTATTTTTATTAACTTAGGGTTTACACCTGTTGTGACGTTTATCTGAATATTTAGAATTGCAAACGTTTGCAAAGAGCGCTTGCTCTGAGTTAAGCAAAGATAACCAGGAGTCACACACACATGAAAGACTACGCCAGTCAACAACGCAATCCGGGCAAGCATGTTGTCGGATTGGGTCTGGTGGTTTTGTTGCACATCATCTTGTTTTGGGCGATCAGTTCTGGCTTGGCCAAGAAGTTCGTCAAAGTGATCAAGGGGCCTGTTGAGGCTCAGTTGATTGAAGATGCAAAACCAGACATTCCACCACCACCGCCACCACCACCGCCTCCTCAAAAGAGTGCGCCACCGCCTGACTATGTCCCCCCTGTGGATATTGCTGTGAATGCCACAACAGGTGCCAATGCCATTGCTTCTGTTTCGGCTGCGCCGGTCAGGACGGCTCCCGTGATCAATGCGGCTGCCAACTGTCCCAAGCCTGAATATCCAAGCGCTTCACGACGCAATGAGGAGGAGGGCACGGTTCAGTTGCGCTTCTTGATTGGTGCCGAAGGCCAAGTGATGGAGTCACAAGTGGAGAAAAGCTCGGGTTTTACGCGTCTCGATGAGGCTGCCCGTATTGCGCTCTCTCGCTGCCAATTCAAACCAGGCACGCTCAATGGCAAAGCCGAACAAAGCTGGGCCAGCATGAAATACACGTGGCGCTTGGAATGAGCGACACGTTTTTAAACCACCGAATTCAACAGATTTTCCCCAAGGAGTCATTCATCATGATTAAACAACTCAAAACTCTCGCGCTGAGCGCTGGCCTGGTTGCAGGCTTGCTGTTCGGCATGGTTGGTCAAGCACAAGCGGCCAAAGACAAAGCCCCCGCTGCCGCCGCTGCACCTGCAGCAGCCGAAGTGGCTGCACCAGCACCTGTTGCTACACCAGCCCCTGCACCCGCTGCACACGCAGGTGAAGAAAATCCATACGGTTTGGGCGCTCTGTGGGCCCAAGGTGACGTAGTGGCCAAAGGCACTTTGCTGATCTTGGTGATCATGAGCATGGGTAGCTGGTATGTGATCTTCACCAAATATTTCGAGCAAGCCAAGATTGGCCGCTTTGCAAAAGCGGCGCAAGACAGTTTTTGGACTGCCGGCAATGTGCGCCAAGGTGCAGACAGCTTGGCTGAAGACAGCCCATTTCGCTTCATCGCTGAAAAGGGCTTGGAAGGTGCCAGCAAGCACACCGGTATGTTGGGCGCGATCAATTTCAACGACTGGGTGACGATGAGCATTCAGCGTGCCATCAACAACGTGCAAAGCCGTATGCAAGATGGCTTGGCCTTGTTGGCAACTGTGGGTTCCACGGCTCCGTTCGTGGGTTTGTTCGGCACCGTTTGGGGTATCTACAACGCCTTGGTCAAAATCGGCATGTCAGGTCAGGCCAGCATCGACAAAGTGGCAGGCCCCGTGGGTGAATCGCTCATCATGACTGCCATCGGTTTGGCTGTGGCCGTGCCTGCGGTGTTGGGTTACAACTGGTTGGTGCGTCGCAACAAGTCAGCCATGGAAGATGTGAATGCTTTCGGTTCCGACTTGCACTCAGTGTTGCTTGGCACCAATAACAAGTAATCAGGAGCATCCATCATGGCCATGAACGTTGGATCGGATGCAGATGACGAGATCATCGGCACGATCAACACCACCCCCCTTGTGGACGTGATGTTGGTGTTGCTGATCATCTTCTTGATCACCATTCCCGTGGTGACCACATCGGTGAAGGTGGATCTCCCGAAAGAGAAAAACTTGATCCGAGAAACCAAGCCAGAGAACGTGATCATTTCGGTGAACGCAGCAGGCAATATCTACTTGTACGACACACCGATCAAGAACTCTGCTGATTTGGTAAACCGCATGAAAACATTTGCGGTCAAAGACCCTCAGCCCGAAGTACAAATTCGCGGTGATGCGCGCAGTGACTTTGAATCCGTTGGCCGTGTCATGTACGCCGTGCAGCGTGCGGGCATTGTCAAGGTCGGTTTCATCACCGAACCTAACTGATCTAAGGAGTAAAACATGGGAATGAATGTAGGCCAAGGATCAGGCAGCGGTGAACCCGAAGTGATGATGGACATCAACACCACGCCATTGATTGATGTGATGTTGGTGCTGCTGATCATGTTGATCATCACCATCCCTGCGCAATTGCACACTGTCAATTTGGATATGCCGGTGTCCAAGCCTCCGACCAAGAAGGTGGATCCGGTGGTGATCAAGATCGATGTGGATGCCAACAGTGTGATCAATTGGAATGGCAAGCCCTTGGCAACGCGTGCGGAGCTTGATTTGAAGCTGCAAGAAGCGACCAAGATGGAGCCACAACCAGAGCTGCATTTGCGTTCGCATGCCAAAGCCAAGTACGAGGCCGTGGCCGCTGTGATGGCCAATGCGCAACGTTTGGGGCTGAACAAACTTGGCATCGTGGGATCTGAGCAGTTTGTGAATTAATTTCTTCAAGGTTTCTTTAAGAGGGAACCCTTTGCCCCTCCTCGTCAGAGGTGGGGCATTTTTTTAAGGAGTGTGCACATGACAACATCGTGGAAAAAACTGTTTGCGCTGAGTGTGTTGGGCGTGGCGCTGCATGCTGTGGCACAAGTCAACATGCGGCCAGAAGTGGCCAAGCCCTTGCAAGCTGCTCAGGAGGCGATTCAAGCCAAGCAACCCGATGTGGCGTTGCAGAAGATCCAAGAAGCACGGGGGACGCCGCAGCTGACAGAGCCAGAAAAAATGTTTTTAGAGCGCTTATCGGTGGTCGCCGCAATGAATGCGCAAAAATTTGATGTGGCCTCTGGCTCATTGGACTATTTGCTACAAAGCAAAGAGCTTTCAGCCGCTGATCGTTTGACCTTGACCGAAACCATGGTGAGCGTGAGCCAACGCAACAAAGACCATGTCAAGGTGGTGCACTGGGCGCGTCGCTATGCGCAAGAAGGCGGTAAAAACCAACGTGTGCACATCATGAAAGTGCAAGCTTTGGCTTTGCAAGGTTTGCACAAAGAGGTGCTGCAAGACATGCAGGAGGCCTTCAAAGCATCGGGCTATCAAGCGGAAGAGTCTGAGCTGCGCATTTATGCGTTCAGCCAAAAGCAACTCAAAGACGATACGGGTTACACCCAAACTTTGACACAACTGGTGACGCGCTTTCCATCCAAAGACTATTGGTCTGATTTGCTCAACAGCCTAGGCCGTATGCCTAATATCCAAGCGCGAACACAACTTGATGTGTCTCGCTTGATGGATGCGACGGCCACGATGGAAGACGCAGAAGATTATTTAGACACGGCGCAGTTTGCCCTCAAGGCCGGTTTGCCATACGAGGCACTGCGCGTGTTAGATCAAGGCCACATGGCCGGTTTGTACAAAGGTTCCACCGCCGCCAGCTATGCCAAGTTGAAGCAGCAAGCCCAGCAACGGGCGACAGAGGATGACAAAGCGATGAAATCATTCACGATGGCATCCGACAATGGGCCTGTGTTGGTACAGCTGGGCGATGTTTTATTCTCGAAGGGGCAGTGGGTTGAGGCCGCTGACGCTTACCAAAAGGCCTTGAGCAAAGGCGGTTTGAAACGCGAAGCCGATGTGCGTTTGCACAGTGGCATTGCATTGTTAAAGGCCAAGCAAGGCGAGCAGGCCAAAGCCATGTTGCAAAGCGTCTCGGGTGATGCATCGGCTGTGCAGATGGCCAACCTGTGGATTTCCTTGTTGAAATGAGACCCTATGATGTGCGTGTGTTCCATGGTTGAAACCGCACTCCAAACGTATGGCTAGTTCAGACAACGACAAACGCAAAATTCAGATGATCGACATCGCTCGCATGGCGGGCGTGTCCACATCAACGGTGTCACGCGCGTTGAACGGCAGTTCGTTGACGAACGACGAAACGCGTCAGCGCATCATTGAGTTAGCCCGCTCCCTGAACTACACCATCAACCAAAGTGCCAAGAGCTTGCGCATGGGCGACAACCGCACCATTGGTGTCGTGATTCCCTACGACAGCAAAACCCGCCAACATATTTCTGATCCATTTTTCTTGGGCATGCTGGGTAGCTTGGCAGATGCCCTGACCGACCGTAATTACGATTTATTGCTCTCACGCGTCGATGCTGACCATTTGGATGACATGGCCTCGCTGTACGACACGGGGCGGGCCAAAGGCATCATCGTCATTGGTCAATGGGGACACCATGACCAATTGAACGAGCTTGCGCGACGCCACGTGCCTATGGCCGTGTGGGGCGCACAGCTGCCGCGTCAGTTGTACTGCAGCGTGGGGAGTGACAATGTTTCCGGGGGGGCGCTAGCGACGGGGCATTTGCTCGCGTTAGGTCGTCGTCGCATTGTGTTCATGGGTGATACAGACATGCCCGAAGCCGCCAAACGCTACGAGGGGTATCTTCAGGCCCACCAAAAGCTAGGCGTGCCCGTTGACCCCAAGCTGTACATCAAGTCACCGTTTACCGCCGAAGAGGCGCAATCTGCTTTGCATGGTTTTTTGGAAACCCAAGAGACCTTTGATGCCATTTTTGCAGCCAGCGATTTGATCGCCATCAACGCCATGGGCGTGCTCCAAGGGCAAGGTATTTCTATCCCCCAGCAAGTCAGTGTGGTCGGTTACGACGACATTGACATGGCCTCACACAGTTTTCCGCCGCTGACGACCATTCGCCAGCCCATTGATGCCGCTGGTGGTGTGTTGATGGATTCGTTGCAAGAGATTTTGGACGGACATATCTCCGACTCCAAGCTGCTTCCAACCTCGCTGGTCATACGAGGCTCTACAGCGTGAGGCATGCGTTGAGCACGTCCTTGCACGGTTCGATTGGCGTCTTTGACTCTGGCGTTGGCGGCCTGTCTGTCTTACGCGCCATCCGTGCCGCTTTGCCGCACGAGCACTTGGTCTATGTGGCCGACTCGGGCCATGCCCCGTATGGCGACCAGACGGAGGGGTACATCACACAACGCACGCTTGTTGTGGGGCAGTGGCTGGCGGAGCAAGGCGTCAAAGCCATCACCATCGCGTGCAACACCGCCACGGTCGTTGCGGCCAAAGCCTTGCGTGAGCAAACCCATTTGCCCGTGGTCGCCATTGAGCCTGCCATCAAACCCGCGGTGGCTTTGACGCGCAGCGGGGTGGTCGGTGTGTTGGCCACGCGCCAAACCGTGCAAAGCGCTGCTGTGGCGAGGTTGGTCGATTTATATGGTGCTGACAAGCGCATCTTGCTGCAGGGCTGCCCTGGCTTGGCGGAGCAGGTGGAACGTGCCGACTTGCACAGCGCAGAAACCGAGGCTTTGCTGCGTCAGTTCATCACGCCCTTGCTTGCGCAGGGGGCCGACACTTTGGTGCTGGGTTGTACACATTACCCGTTCCTGCGCGGCACCATCCAGCGCGTGGCAGGCGAGGGGGTGACCTTGATCGACCCCGCCGACGCGGTCGCGCGCGAGCTGGCTCGTCGTTTGGCGGACAGCGGCAGTTTGACGGCCCAAGCAGAGCAGGGTGCGGTGCAGTTTTTCACCTCCGGCGATGTGGCACAGGCGCAAGCGGTGATGTCACACCTGTGGGACGCGCCTCTGACGGTGCAGGTCCTGCCTTAAAGCCATGGGGCGATAGCCCCTGAAACCCCAAGGGCAGGGGCTAACCCGTACACTAATGGCCTCCATGAATGCCTACGCCGACGTCTCCCTTTTTCCTCGCAACGCCAAGCCGCTGACCAGTTACCGCAAGTACTGGGCAGCCCGTTTTGGCACGGCCCCGTTTTTGCCGATGTCGCGCGAGGAAATGACACAAC
>ERZ650303.200-NODE-200-length-17668-cov-19.855561_pt1 | contig 17668 bp, 25 predicted proteins | sample MGYA00376239_ERZ650303 | MGnify/ENA primary metagenome ERZ650303 (study PRJEB26733, sample SAMN07839262) | wastewater metagenome | biome: small river; feature: stream; material: water | place: USA: North Carolina | collected 2016-04-05 ... | reverse complement strand
TTGCTTGTTACCTTTGAAGCTTTGTTTCTGCGTCACGGGGTGGTTCTTCCATGGGGTAGGCATCGGCCACGTAGGCTGGGCCCTTCATCAACATCACGATCACGCAGCCAATGGCGAGGGTCAGCACCAGCGTCCAGTGCAGGATGACAACGCCCAGCATCACGTAGAAAAACTGCTCGACGGCGCGTGCATTTTGCGTGGCGGGGTCAAGCCCATCCAACACATAAGCGCCGGCACTGGCCAGCAAAGGCAGTGCAGTGCCCACGGCCAAAATGATGTGCAGCCTTTTCCAAATTTGCCATTCCAGACCTGCTGGTGAGCGTTGAAAACCGCTGAGCTTGTTGAAGTAATTCATGGAGCGATGCTCAGTTGGTCAATCGCTTGGGCGAGTGTGAAATCTTTGTCGGTCAAGCCTGCAGCGTCGTGCGTCCAGAGTCGCACGCGCAGCTGTGTGTAGCTTGACCAGACTTCGGGGTGGTGGTCTTGGTCGTTGGCCAGTTGTGCAATTTGGTTGAACAGCGTCACCGCAGCGTCAAAACTGGGCAAGGCCCACGTCTTGGTCATTGCATGCGCATCAGCTTCAAGTGTCCAGCCCGTAAGGCTGCTCAGATGCGTTTGAATTTGTGTCGCGTTGAGTTTCATGGTCATGTTCCGTGCTGTTTTTCTGCGGCAACAGGTGAGCGATTGCGCATGGCATTCAATGCGTTGGTATCGATCGATAAGCGCACCCCCAAAGAGCCCGAGCCTTCGCGTACGGGCGACTTACGCAAGCCAATGTCGAGCGCCTCAATCTCGGCGTAGCTCGCGCAGGCGTGCACGATGCGCGTGATCAAGCGTTCTTGTGTTTCGTAATGACCATCAGCCGCGAGACGGTCGATTTCAACCACCAAGGGGTCGTAATCAAACACATGGGCCATGCCGTCTTGAGCGATCAACACCCAGTGGGGTGCTAGCCACAGCGTGAGGTCGAGCAGGTGCGCATCTGGCACCACATCGTGGGGGCCGTAAGTGCCAATGTCTGTGCTGAGGCGCAGATCGCGCAGCTCGACGCAGGCGCCGAGGGATGATGGCCGGCTGGTGACTGCGTTAGCCGTCATGGCGCGGCGACCTCCACCATGATTTCGTTGCGCCTGAACATCGGCAGTGTCCAAGGTGGGTCGTAGCGTGACAGCTGAGGTGTGCCCACAACTTTGAGGGATTGCTGCTTGGCCCAAGCCAAGGTTTCGTCGGTTTTCTCTTGCACGCGTGCCATGGTGTTGAAGCCTGAGTAACGATGCACCACAAAGTACTTGCGCGGCACCTCGTGCAATGTCACCGCGCTGTTGTTGGGCTTGGGGATATTGGCCAAGGTGTATTGGCTAGGCATCACAAAGTGGATGCGCCACTGCTTGGCACTTGCGACGCTGGTGGCGTCGGATTGGGGCTCGATGGTGACTGGCGCAGTCATGGCAATTTTCGAAGACTGGGGCTCCACTGTCACAGGCGCGGTCATGGCAATCTTGGCTGCTTGTTCAGAGCCAGCTGCCAGGTTGTTGCCAAAGATGAAATCAGCGATCAAGCGAAAGCCTTTGTTAGATGCTGCGTCCATGTCGCCCTCGACGATGGTTTGGGCAATCAAGGTGGGCGCGTAGTGGCGCAGCTCGAAGGGTGCTTGCGAGACGATCACGTCGTAGTGAGGTTCTTCAATAGCCATCGCCGATTCCATCCATAAAAAACCAACCCACAAAGCGAGAAGGGTGTGTGTGTTCAAGCGCATGACTGCAATTGCTCCAGCGTGACAAATTCAAGCGCTTTGGCGTGTGTGCATTCCAGCACCACAGGTGGTGCAACACCTGCATCCAAGGCTTCTTTCCAGCGCATGGCGCACAAGCACCAACGGTCACCTGCTTTCAGTCCTGCAAAGCGGTAGTCAGGTCTAGGTGTGATGAGGTCGTTGCCTCTTTTCAGCGAAAAATCAAGGAAGGCTTGCGTGACTTTGGCGCACACCACATGGCTGCCTTGGTCGTGTGCGTCAGTGTGGCAACAGCCGTCGCGGTAGTAGCCGGTGAGTGGGTCGTAAGAGCAGGGAACCAGTGGGGCTCCAAGGACGTTCAATGCTTGTTCGCTCATGCTGTGACACCTCGTTTGGATTCTTCGTGCAAGTCAATGCCTTCGTGCTGAGCAATTTTTTCTAAGGCGTTTTCAAACAACGAACGGGCAGAGCCAGAAATCGAATGCAGGTAGGCGTGCAGGTGCGCGTCCTCGGCATTTCGGTTCAAGCACTCTTGGCTGTATTGCTCAAAGCTCGCCAGCTGTGCAATCAGCTCGGCCACATGGCGTGGGCATTCGCAAAGCACGTTGGTGGAAATGCCTGCTACTCGACCAAGTGTGGCGTCTGAATATTTGCGTGCTGCAATGACCGAGCCCGTGGTGCCGAACTCTTGCGCACGTGCGGGGTTGACAAACAAAACCGATTGCAACAACTCGGCCAGTTCGATGTCCGAGATGGGCTCACGCCGAACGATGAGGCCCGAAAACTTCATGGCTTGCACCACGGCTTCGGGCGCAAAGTTGTACACCACGATGGTTTGTGCAAATTTGTGTTTGGCAATAAGGGCCTGAATGTCGTTGTGCACCGTGGTTTGCAAGGTGTTGACCTTGACCAACAACACCTGCGGTTGTTGTGCCAGCTCAGCTTGTGCCGCTGTGGCCAAGTCCATCAACACATCGGTGACTTTGATTTGGTTTTGCTTCAAGCTTGCTGCAAACTTTGGGGACTCAATGCGGTTGGCCATGCTCAGGCCCACCACCGCCAGTGACACGGGCTGGCCCGGGACCGCCATGCTGTGTGCTGTGTTGTGCGGCAAGTTGCTCATGCGTCGCAACTGCTCAAGGTCGAGGTTGGCAACTGTGCTGATGGCGTGGCCGCTTTGCGAAAGCTGTTTGAGCAACAAGGCCTTGGACACATCGTGCTCTGCAAACAGGCGCTGTTTGCCTTCGGTTTTCACAGGGGTGAAGGCCCCGTAACGGGTTTCCCAAATGCGAAGGGTAGACACGGGGATGCCCGTGGTTTTAGACACCGCACCAATGCGGTACAGCGCGGGCGAGGAGAGGGTATGGGTGTTCAAAATCATGTATTTGAGTAGAAGTTGCGTAGATTATCTTTCGAAATATTAGATTTTGTAAATTAAATGATGTTTTGCGTAGATTAATGCGTCAGAATTCTACGCAACAGGAGTTCAAGCCATGATTTCAAAGAAAACCATCAACGCGATCGAGGTTTGTGTTTACCTTGCAGGTCAACGCCACGCAGGCTACGTCACCACGACCGAGCTGTCACCCAGACTCAATTTGTCGATCTCTTACCTTGAGAACATTCTCAAACCACTCAAGGCGCACAAGATCGTGAGCGCTATGAAAGGCCCAGGTGGGGGTTACATGATTTTGGGAAACACCTCGTTGATTTCCATTTGGGATATTGCCTCGGTGTTTGAGTGCAGCTTAGACGCTGCTTCCTCGGTGGATGAGGCGGTGGCACAGGACATGCCTGACACTCAATCAACTCCTGCCAGTTATGAGTTTGGCTTAGAGCAAATTGTCAAAGCCACACTCAGTCACTTCACACTGGCTGATTTTGTAGATGAGTCGCGTGATCAAGATGCGCATGCGTTTGTGCAAACCATGGGGCGTTTCAAGTTCAAACCCATGGTGGCACCACTCATGCCCAAGGCTCCGAACTCTGTGTTCCAGTTGTCCATGATGATGGCTTGAGTCAAGCCACCATCCCAGCGCCATGTCACTCAGTTCTCAACAACGTCTTGCCAGCTTAAGCGCAGGTGATGTGTCTGCCGTGATTCAAATGGCGTGGGAAGACCGCACCACGTTTGAGACCATTTACGAGCGCGTTGGTCTCAGCGAACCTGAAGTCATTCGCCTGATGCGCGCAGAACTCAACCCCAGCTCGTTTCGCTTATGGCGTATGCGCATGAAGGGCCGTACCACCAAGCACCGTGCGCTGCGAAGCCCCGACATGAAGTTTGGTGACCACGCCATTGCCAACCACCGCCGTGCCAATTGCTAACCCTTGAGGAGGTTTTATGACCGATGACGTGAGGTGCTGCGGCACTGGAACTTGCATCATCAACGCCGATGGTGTGTGCTGGTGCGGCCAGCACTGGGATGGCGAAAAGATGAGCTTCCCCAGATTCGTTGCAAACACGGTGGCATCAGAACCTACGCCACCGCTTGCGCAAACCGAGTCGAAGAACTTGTCAACCACGGCAAGTTCGCGTGAATAAGAAGCCTGCACATGCTTGATGTGGCGCTCTTTGCGCAGGACGACGCGCTGACACACAAACTGCGTCAGGCTCTAGAGAGCATGGACGCCAGGGTTGAGCGCTATACAAGTTGGCTGAGTGATTCGTCCATCTGCGGCACACGTCAATTTGACTTGATGGTCGTCCACCCCATGTCATCGGTCATGGACTTGGCCAGTACTTGGGCTCGCGGCAACCGTTGGGCCAAGCCTGTGGCGACTATTGCGCTGATGCCTGACCAACACATGGCCTTCGCACCCGCTTTGTTGGATGCGGGTTTTGATCGATGTCTTCCGCTCTCTTTGGATAACGCCAGCTTGTGCGCCATGGTTCGCGCAGTGACGCGACGCAGCCAAGGCATGACGACTTCTGTGTGTCACTATGGCGCGTTGAGTTTCAACCACGTGACGCATCAAGCGTCGGTCAGAGACATCGCCGTTGATCTGACTTTTCGCGAAGCACAGGTCTTGGCGATACTGCTCAAACGGGTGGGGCAGGTGGTTTCGAAAAACCGCTTCATCGAAGACATGGCGCCTGACGATATGGCGCTCAACAGCAATGCCGTCGAGGTCTACATTCACCGCCTACGGAAAAAATTAAGTCACGACGTTCTTCCTGTGCGAAACATCAAGCGTTGCGGTTATTTACTACCGCGCTATGCGCACGCCAGTGACGGTGCGTTGCTGAGTGCAGCAGCCTCCAAAGCTGGCGTGGATTCAGTCTGGCCGAGGAATGACTTTGTAAGCGCTCATCTTTCCGTGTGAATCGACTTTGGCTAACACCAGGTCACCCGAGGCAATGTTCTCACCCATGAACTCGTAAATATTGACATGGTGGGTCACCAAAATCAGCGCTTGTTTGCCCTTGGTGCGGAGTTTGGCAGCGATGAATGTTTCCAGCTTTTGGTTTTGTGTTTTGGCTTGTGTCATGTCATCAAAAAACGACGCCAAAGCAGGCTCAACCGTGACATGGCCCAGCTTGAGTAGCTCAGCCGTGTCTTTGCATCTGCACCATGCGCTGGTGTGTACATCGGCGGTTTGCACACCTTGTTTCTTGAGCCAGTTGCCCACCGCCAGGGCTTGTTTGCGACCTTCGTTGCTGAGATTGCGTTGGGTTTTGCAATCGGCCAAGGTGTAGTTGGCAGGATCGCCGTAGCCCGGCGCACTCGTGTGGCGCATGAGCAAGACGTGATCTGGTGATTGCAGTTTTTCTGCCAACTCGCTGGCGTGCGCCACCGCACAGACCCACACGCATGCAATGCTGAGCGCGAAATTTTTTAAACACATACGGTCAATGGTTGTTTGCTAGTTTTTAGGGGGCGGACTGACGGTGCCAATCACCTTGGCTGCGTAGACCAACAAAGGCAGCGCCATCATCCAAGCCAGTGCAAGCGCACCTAGATGAATGTAGGAGCCGTCAAAAGATGCTGCGCCAAGCTTTGCACCCGCATAGTAGGTCAGCGGACCCAACACGAGACCTGCCAAGGCTGAGAGCCACCTAGGCGTTTTTTGCAAGAAAGAGAGCGATGCATTCAAGGTCATTGCAAACAAAACCCAAAGAAGCCATAGCCAAAACGGACTGAAGAAAGTCAGTGACCAGCCGTAAAAGTCGATGACCGATGCGGCTTGTAACAGTGTGTCCACCACCACGCCGATCACCAGTGCGATCGCCGCAAGTTTGATTTCTTCCCAAGGCTTGGCGGCGAAGACAACATGGAGGCCAGCGAGGGCAAGGCCATAGAGGAGGGCTGGTATTTCCAGCCCATGCCCCACGCCAGCGATGCAAGCCCACCACGCTGTTTGAAACCCAAGGGCATTAAGAATAAGACGCATGCCGCATTCTAAAAATTCAGGGCAACCTTGGGGCTGAACAGGTCATTGTTTGGCCGTGTGTTCGTACCAACCTTTGCTGCGATTCACCACATGCACCACCAGCAACATCAGCGGCACCTCAATCAGCACGCCCACCACGGTGGCCAGTGCTGCGCCTGACTCAAAGCCAAACAAGCTGATGGCGGCGGCCACGGCCAGTTCGAAAAAGTTGGAGGCGCCAATCAGGGCAGAAGGGCAGGCCACGTTGTGGGCTTCGCCCAAGGCGCGATTCAGGCCATACGCCAACGCCGAGTTGAACAACACTTGAATCAGGATAGGCACAGCGAGCAAGGCAATGACCATGGGCTGTTTCAAAATCGCTTCGCCTTGAAATGCAAACAACAGCACCAGCGTGGCGAGCAATGCGGTGATCGACCATGGGCCAATCTTTGCCATGACGTCTTCAAACTTGTCCGTGCCGCGTGCGAGCAATGCTTTGCGGATCAGCTGCGCCAAGATCACGGGCACGATGATGTACAACACCACCGAGGTGATGAGCGTGTCCCACGGCACGATGATGGCCGAAAGGCCGAGCAAGAACGCCACCAGCGGTGCAAATGCCACCACCATGATGGCGTCGTTCAAGGCCACTTGCGACAGGGTGAACAAAGGGTGTCCGTTGGTCAGGCGGCTCCACACAAACACCATGGCGGTGCAAGGTGCAGCGGCCAACAAAATGAGGCCTGCGATGTAGCTGTCAATCTGGTCGGCGGGCAGCAGCGGTGCAAACAAGTGTCGAATAAAAAACCAGCCCAACAACGCCATCGAAAACGGTTTGACCAGCCAGTTCACAAACAGCGTCACACCAATGCCTTTGATGTGCTGACGCACTTCGTGCAAGGCGCCAAAGTCCACCTTCATCAACATCGGAATGATCATCACCCAAATCAACAAGCCCACGGGCAAATTGACTTGTGCGTATTCCAAGCTGCCAATGGCTTGAAACAGCGCAGGCTGCCATTGCCCCAGCGCAATGCCTATGACGATGCACAAGCCCACCCAAGCGGTGAGGTAGCGTTCAAAGAAGTTCATGCGTGGTCCTTGCTGAGTTCTTTGGCGGTGTGTTGCAGCATGGTTTTTTGAAGTTTTTCGGCAGGCAGGCTGACCAGCAGTTGCAAGCGTTTTTGAATCAGGTGCAGCGTGTTGCGAAACGCTACCAAGCGGTCTTCATCCGTACCTTCTACGGCTGATGGGTCAGCGTAGCCCCAGTGTGCCGTGGCAGGTTGACCTGGCCAATAGGGGCACACCTCGCCTGCGGCGTTGTCGCACACGGTGATGACCAAGTCCATGTGCGGTGCCTCGGGCTTGGCGAATTCGTCCCAACTTTTGCTGCGCAGGTACGAGGTGTCAATGCCAGCGGCCTTGAGCACTTGTAGGCCGAGCGGGTTGGGCTGTTGGTTCTCGCGTGGGCTGCTGCCCGCTGAGAACGCTTTGAAACGCGTGCCGCTCGTGCTCGCGCCCATGTGGTTGAGTAGTGCTTCAGACAAGATGCTGCGCGCGGAGTTGTGGGTGCACAAAAAGAGAACGTTCAAGGTGGTCATGGCTGAGGCGACGAAATAAAAAAGCGGACGATAAAGAAGAAATTTTTCAAGCTTGTGTCAGCCTTAACAGCAGCCACCCCCTGGTGTGCAGCACGCACCTGCTTTGATGCGTGGCTTGTCTGCTGTCGCCAGTGGTGCTGTCGCTGTGGCCTTGAGTTCAGGTGCACAGCACACATCCATGGCCAAGCAAGCGGTGTGCTTGCGCCCAGTCGTCAAAGTCAGGGTATGGCCATCACTGCTGCCTGATGTGACGGGGTATTGCGACACCACGCCCGCTTCGTGTTCGATCTCCACAGGCAAGTCGAGCGAGGGCAACACGTCACCCGCCATACGCAAAATGTTGGCCAGCTTGCTGGTTTCTAAGCGGTGATCTACGTCACTGTGCACCCAGGTTTGCAGCAGGCAGCTCTCGGTCTTGCGACGTGTGCCACCGCAATCCATGAAGCTTTTGCTGAGGTGCCCTACCTCAGTGATATGAAAGTGCGGTGCCACTGAGCTGCCATCGGGTAAGACGATGCGCAGCGCTTGATGCGGGTGGGTTTCTAAGAGGCCTAAAAATTGTTCGACATTCATGGCGTTTCCTTTTGAAAATTAGCAACAGGTTTTCGTTGTCTCAGTGACCACGGCACACGATTGGCCTTGGCAGCAGTCTTGGGTGAGGTAAGTTAGCAAGTCGTTCATGCGGTCAAACTCGGCGCGGTAAATCAGGTGGCGTCCACTGGCTTCGGCGCTCACCAAGCCGGCGTGGCTCAATGCCTTGAGGTGAAATGACAAAGCGCTGGGTGCCATGTCTAGCAAGGAGGCTATGGCGCTGGGTGTCAGGCCCTCGGCGCCTGCAACCACCAAGGCTCGAAAGGCGCGTAAACGCTGGCCTTGGGCCAGTGCCGCTAGGGCTTCAACCACTTTTGTCTCGGGGATGCTTTGTTTTTTCATATTTCAATAATACTTGAAATATTGAAACGAGCAACCGTCATATTTGTCACAGTACCGTCACAATGGCTAGTTAGAGTCACAACTGTTCTAACCAAATGAAGGACTCACATGAACACGAAACGCACATTCATCAAATCCGTGGCCGCCGCAGCAATGGCAACTTTGGCCATGGGTTCAGCCTTCGCAGCCGACATCACAGGCGCAGGCGCGACTTTTCCTTTCCCTATTTACGCCAAGTGGGCTGAAGCCTACAAAGCGGCAACAGGCAACGGCTTGAACTACCAATCCATTGGCTCTTCTGGCGGCATCCGTCAAATCAAAGCCAAGACCGTCACATTCGGCGCCACCGATGCGCCGATGTCTGGTGAAGATCTGGAAAAAGAGGGCTTGGTTCAGTTCCCCGCCATCATCGGCGGTACCGTGCCTGTGGTGAACTTGGAAGGCTTCAAGCCAGGCGAGCTGCGCATCACGGGCCCTGTGTTGGCTGAGATGTTCATGGGCAAGATCGCCAACTGGAACGACCCAAAAATCGCAGCCCTGAACCCCGGCAAAAAACTGCCTGAGCAAGCCATCACCGTGGTGCATCGTGCCGATGGCTCTGGCACAACGTTCAACTTCACCGACTATTTGAATACCGTCAGCAAAGACTGGGCCGACAAAGTGGGCAAGGGCGCTGCTGTGAAGTGGCCAGCGGCTTCATCTGTGGGTGGCAAGGGTAACGAAGGCGTGGCCGCTAACGTCAACCGTGTCAAAGGTTCTTTGGGTTACGTGGAATATGCCTACGTCAAAAAGAACAACATGACTTTCATGCAGTTGCAAAACGCTGACGGCAAGTATGTGGCCCCCGATGACTTGACCTTCGCTTCGGCTGCTGCGGGCGCAGATTGGCTCAAAGTGCCTGGCATGGGTGTGTCGATGGTCAACGCCAAAGGCGCTAACAGCTGGCCCATCAGCACGGCCTCGTTCATCTTGATGTACAAGCAACCGACAGACAAAGCTGCCGCAGCAGAAGCGGTTAAGTTTTTTGACTGGGCATTTACCAACGGCAAGAAGATGGCACAAGACCTCGACTACGTGGCTCTGCCAGATAGCTTGACGACACAAATCCGCGCCAAGGTGTGGACACAAATTCAAAAGTAATTTGAATTGAGCTCATAAATTCCGTCGGCCTGACTGCAAGCGTCGACGGATTTTTAGTTTTTAAGAAGCAGGGTGTTTCAATGAGTCTAGGGTCTGTCATGAGCTCACAAAATTTACTGAGAGAAGAACCAAGCCAAGCAGTCAGCGCTGACATGGTGGCGATTGCGAAGAAGCAGCGCCTACAAGATTTCTTCTTTCACCGCGTGACGCAAGCGTTTTCATTGCTTGTGTTGGCGGCATTGTTGGGCATCATCATTTCCTTGTTTGTCAATGCATGGCCCACTTTCCAAAAGTTCGGTTTTAATTTTCTATGGCGTGTCGAATGGGACATCGTCAATGAAGAATTCGGTGCAGCAATTGCCATCGTGGGCACAGTGGCGAGTGCCAGCATTGCACTTTTGTTGGCAGTGCCATTGGCCTTTGGCGTGGCTGTGTTTTTGACCGAAACCTGTCCGGTGTGGTTGCGTCGCCCACTGGGTACATCGATTGAGTTGTTGGCGGCTGTGCCGTCCATCATTTACGGCATGTTTGGTTTGTTTGTGTTTGCGCCTTTGTTCGCCGACTACATGCAAGTGCCATTGCAAAGCATCTTGGGCGGCATGCCCTTGGTCGGCTTTTTGTTCGGTGGTGCGACCAATGGCATGGGCATTTTGGCCGCTGGCATTGTGTTGGCTTTCATGGTGTTGCCGTTTGTGGCAGCGGTGATGCGCGATGTGTTTGAAATCACGCCGCCCATTCTGCGAGAGTCTGCCTATGGTTTGGGCTGCACCACATGGGAAGTGGTGCGCAAGGTCGTGTTGCCTTACACGCAAAAAGGTGTGATCGGCGGCATCATGTTGGGACTGGGTCGTGCCTTGGGTGAAACCATGGCGGTGACCTTTGTGATTGGTAACGCCAATCGCATGCCCACGTCTTTGTTCTCGCCTGGCACTTCGATTGCCTCTGTGCTGGCCAACGAATTTGGCGAGGCTGAGGCCTTGCACTTCTCTACCTTGTTTGCGCTGGGCTTCTTGTTGTTTGTCATCACCTTTGTGGTGCTGGCCATGGCCAAGATGATGATTCTGCGTGCCGAAAAAGCCAAAGGCAACTAAGAGGTTTTCTATGGAAATGAACAATCAACTTTACACAAAGCGCCGCATCACCAGCATGCTGGGCTTGGCGTTTTCTATGACGGCCATGGCCGTGGGTCTGGCCGTGTTGCTCTGGATTCTGTATGTCTTGTTTTCTAACGGCTTGTCGGCCTTGGATAGCAATTTGCTCATCAGTGATACCCCTGCGCCTGGTACCGAAGGTGGTGGTTTGCGCAACGCCATTGTGGGTAGCTTGATGATTGTGGGCTTGACGGTTTTGGTCTCCACGCCTGTGGGGATCTTGGCCGGTATTTACCTCACCGAATACGGTGACGAAAGCAAAACAGCCGAGCTGACACGCTTTGTGACAGACATCATGTTGTCTGCGCCATCCATTGTGTTGGGCTTGTTTGTCTACGCCATTGCGGTGGCCACTGTGGGCAATTTCTCAGGCTATGCCGGTAGCTTGGCTTTGTCACTCATCGCTGTGCCTGTGGTCATGCGCACCACCGAAAACATGTTGCGCTTGGTGCCTGGCAGCTTGCGCGAGGCCGCATTTGCCTTAGGTGCACCGCGCTGGAAGGTGTCTACTTTCATCACCTTGCGTGCTGCACGCAGCGGTGTGATGACGGGTTTGTTGCTAGCCGTGGCACGTATCAGTGGTGAGACCGCGCCCTTGTTGTTCACGGCCTTGAACAACCAATTCTTCAGCACCAACATGGGCGCCCCCATGGCTAACTTGCCTGTGGTGATTTTCCAGTTCGCGATGAGCCCTTATGACAACTGGGTGCGCTTGGCTTGGGCTGGTGCGCTGCTCATCACGTTGACTGTGTTGATTCTCAACATCTTGGCGCGCGTTTTCTTCCGCGAAAAAGTCAGCTCCTAATTTCAATTGGATACACATATGTCTGAAATCAAAACAGCACCCAAAAATGCCATCGAAGTTCGCGACTTGAACTTTTTCTATGGCAAGTTCCAAGGCTTGCGCAATGTCACCATGGACATTGCTGAGCGAAAAGTCACCGCCTTCATTGGCCCATCGGGCTGCGGCAAGTCCACCTTGTTGCGCACCTTGAACCGCATGTATAGCCTTTACCCAGGCCAGCGTGCCGAGGGCGAAATTAACTTTTATGGCCAAAACATTTTGGATCCCAAGCAAGACTTGAACTTGCTACGTGCCCGCATTGGCATGGTGTTTCAAAAGCCAACGCCATTTCCCATGACGATTTACGACAACATCGCCTTTGGCGTGCGCTTGTACGAAAACCTCAACAAGAGCGAGATGGACGACCGTGTCGAATGGGCGTTGACCAAGGCCGCTTTGTGGACCGAAGTCAAAGACAAGCTCGGCCAAAACGGTTTGTCGCTTTCGGGCGGTCAACAACAACGTTTGTGCATTGCACGCAGCGTGGCGGTGAAGCCATCGGTGCTGTTGTTGGATGAGCCGACCTCGGCGCTTGACCCCATTTCGACGGGCAAGGTTGAAGAGCTGGTGCATGAGCTCAAAGCCGACTACACGATTGCCATCGTGACCCACAACATGCAGCAAGCTGCACGTTGCAGCGACTACACCGCATACATGTATTTAGGCGAATTGGTGGAGTTTGGCGAGACCGAGCAAATCTTCTTCAAACCTAACAAAACCGCGACAGAAGACTACATCACTGGCCGCTTCGGCTAATAGGAGAGATCACCATGCCAGAAAAACATTTGTCCTCACAGTTTGATTCCGACCTCAACAACATCTCCTCGCATGTGATGGAGTTAGGCGGATTGGTGGAATCACAAATTCGCCAGGCCGTCTTTGCTTTGTCGCAGTTCAGCCCTGAAGCGGCCGACGATGTTTTGGTGACTGAGAACAAAGTCAACAGCCTCGAAGTTGAGATCGATCGTGAAATCGCCTCCGTCATTGGCCGCCGCCAACCCACTGCACGCGATTTGCGCTTGCTCATGGCCATGTCCAAAACCACGGCCAATCTAGAGCGCGTGGGTGATGAAGCTGCCAAGATCGCGCGCATGGTCAAGTCCATCATCGAAGGTTCTGCACCACGTTCTTTGCCCTCAAGCGACTTGCGCGTATCGGCAGAGTTGGCTTCAGGCCTGTTGCGTAAAGCCTTGGATGCCTTTGCCCGTTTGGATGTGCCCATGGCAGTGAGCATCTTGCGTGAAGACAACGAGATCGACAAAGAGTTTGATGGCTTTGTGCGCAAGCTCATCACCTACATGATGGAAGACCCACGCACCATCTCTGCCAGCTTGGACTTGCTGTTTATCGCCAAGGCCATTGAGCGCATTGGCGATCATTCCAAAAACATTGCTGAATTCATCATCTATATCGTGAAGGGTGAAGACGTGCGTCACACACCGTTGGCGGATGTTGAATCATCGATGAGCTGATTGAAAGTTTTTTGAAGATGAAAATTGCGCGTGTTTTGGTGGTCGAGGATGAGTCCGCGATTGCAGAACTTATCTCAATCAATTTGCGTCATAACGGCATGTTGCCCTTGTTGGCTTCGGATGGCATTGCCGCCCAAAAACATATCGATGAGGCTTTGCCGGATGTGATTTTGTTGGATTGGATGTTGCCTGGCCAAAGTGGTTTGGAGTTGGCGCGTCGCTGGCGTGCAGACCCCCGCACCAAGACCACGCCCATCTTGATGCTCACAGCGCGCGGCGACGAGCCCGACAAAATTGCGGGTTTAGATGCAGGTGCCGATGATTACATTACCAAGCCCTTCTCCACGCAAGAGCTGTTGGCCCGCATTCGCGCAGTGCTGCGCCGCCGTGCGCCTGAACAAGCCAGTGATGTGGTGCGCATCGGTGGTTTGCAATTGGACGGTTCTACGCACCGTGTGAGCTTCAACGACCAAGCCATCAAACTCGGCCCCACAGAATTCAAGTTGCTCAATTATTTGATGCATCACGCAGAACGTGTGCACAGCCGCAGCCAGTTGCTCGATCGCGTATGGGGCGACCATGTGTTCATCGAAGAGCGCACGGTCGATGTGCATGTCAAGCGCTTGCGTGAGGCCTTGGGCCAAGCGGGTGCCATGGTGGAAACGGTGCGTGGCGTAGGATATAGGATCACCCATCAACCCTAAAACCTCGCCAAGGTTCATGTGATCAGTCGCTTTTTTTCTTTTTTTTCTTTCTTAGCCTTCGGGGCAGCGGTCGGATTCTCATGGGCCGTGATGAACGACAAGCCTCAAACCACCACGGCTGTGTTGGCTGGTGCTTTGTTGGCCGGCATGGTTTGGATGTTGGTCGATGCTTGGCGTGGCTACCGTGTGCGCTCATGGCTGCGCAAAGGCGATTTAGGTATTGCTCCGCAAATGTCAGGCTGGTGGGGTGTTGTTTTAGACCGAGCCCGCAAACTGTTACGCGAGCGAGAGCGCAGCATTGACGCAGGTGAGCAGCGTCTGAAAGATTTTTTGTCCGCTATCCAAGCGTCGCCCAATGGGGTGGTCATGTTGGATGCCAATGGGCAAATTGAGTGGTGTAACCAAACGGCGGCAATGCAGCTCGGCATTCACCCTGAACGCGATGTGATGCAGCGTGTGGGCAACTTGCTGCGTGACCCCGTGTTCACAGCTTATATGGCGGTTGAGCAGCCTGTGGAGCCCGTCGTCATGGCAGGGCACCGACATCGCGTGGAGCGCCCTGTGCGCATCGCGGTGCAGCGCCACCGCTATGGCGAAGGCAAGCAGCTGCTGTTGACCCGTGATGTCACTATGCTCGAGCAAGCAGAAGCCATGCGCCGTGATTTTGTAGCCAACGTCTCCCACGAAATCCGTACGCCACTCACCGTCATGTCTGGTTTTGTGGAAACCCTGCAAACCCTGGATTTAACCGCTGAAGAACAAAAACGTTATTTGGCTTTGATGGCTGTTCAGGCCAATCGCATGCAAGGCTTGGTGGAAGACTTGTTGACGCTCTCACGCTTAGAAGGTAGTCCTGTTCCAAGCTACCAAAATCACTTACCTTTGCAGCGCTTGTTGCAATCGTGTGAGCAAGAAGCGCGTGGATTGTCTGCAGTCATTGTAAATGGGGCACACGCGCATCACATCGAGTTTTTACTTCCCGAGACCTTGGTCAATGTGGTGTTGATAGGTGAGCCGCGTGAGCTACAAAGCGCCTTGTCGAACTTGGTGAGCAACGCCGTGCGTTACACCCCAGCAGGTGGCAGCATTTTCGTGTCGGTGGACCAAGGGATCGATGGGTCTTTGCTGATGGCTGTGCGTGACACAGGTGCTGGCATTGCTGCTGAACATTTGCCACGACTGACCGAGCGTTTTTACCGTGTGGACCGCAGCCGTTCACGCGAATCGGGTGGCACTGGCTTAGGGCTGGCCATCGTCAAGCATGTGATGCAGCGCCATGGCGGCAGCTTGGCCATCACCAGTGAGGTCGGACATGGCTCTCAGTTCAAGCTGATATTTCCCGCCAACCGTTGGCGTTTGCAGCCTTAAGAGGGAACCACGCGGCAGTCGCCGCAAAAGAAATGACTGGCATTCAAGAAGCGACGAAATGAGCCTGTGGAGCGCGGCTTGTGTGTGCCGCATTTGATGCAACTCATCATCTCGCCCGTTCGTCCTGTACCTTCAAAAGGTGAGCCGTTTTTCTTGCTGCTGTAGCGCAAGCCGTCGCCACTGATTTTGGTTGTTTCGTGTTTATGGTGTGACATGGTGTTCGATCAGATGGTTTTCTTCAGACGTTTTTTCTCAAAGTGCTTCAGTAAAACGTAGGTAATCAAGCCAATGAAGGCCGAGCCCAGCAAGAAGCCGCCATACGCCAACGGCCAAGGCGTGCCCTCAGTCATCATTGAAAACTCAGACATGCCGCCCACGCCGGCCAAAATGTTAATGGGCATGAACACCACGCTGAATACGGTGAGTTGGTTCACGCGTTTGTTTTGGTTGATGTTGATGAAGCCAATGGTGGCATCCATCAAGAAGTTGATCTTGTCAAACAAGAACGCTGTGTGGCTGTTGAGTGAGTCGATGTTACGTAGAATTTGTTTGGCATCGGAGATTTGATCGGGTGTTAGTAACCGTCCACGCATCAAAAAACTCAGCGCCCGTTGGGTATCCAAAATATTGCTGCGAATGCGCCCGTTTTGGTCCTCCTCTTCGGCAATGTCCGCCAAGATGCCTGCGGCTTCTTGGTCGGTGATGGCTTCGCTCAACACATGGCGACCAACCACCCCCAGCTTGGCATAAATGTTTTCAAGTGAGTCTGCAGATACTTCGACGTCTGCGCCGTAAAGGTCGAGTAGCAAATCCACGCAGTCTGTGACGTAGCCGGGCTGCGTCAGCGCACGACGGCGCTGTAAACGAAAGACAGATAACTCTTCGTTGCGCAGCGAAAACAAAATACCACCGTGCAGGATAAAGGCCACAGGCACGCTTTTGGAACTACCTTCACGGTCGAGTAAAAAGTTAGAGTGAAGGTGGATATCGTCGTTTTCTTCCACATGAAACCGAGCGCTCACTTCAAGGTCGGTGGCTTCGATGGGGTCTGGCAGCTCCACACCAAAGTGTGAGCCCACAAACACACGCTCTGCCTTGGTTGAGTTGATCAAATCCACCCAAATAGGCTTAGCCCCTTCTAAATCTTTGCGGCCTGAGATAGGTAGGTTTCTCAAACGCCCATCGATCAGTTCGTACACATTGATCTTGCTGTCTTCAAAGCCAGGTTGACGGTCACCAGCTAAATCGACACGTCGTTCATCTGAGATTTCCCACAACACATCGTTTTCACGTTCGCTAGGCAACTTACTCCATAACTTCTTTGCATCGTCTAAGGGCAGAGCGTCTAGGTAGCCACCTAATTCGGTCGAGCTTTGTTTGGCGATGAAGTTGAGCAGCTCTGCATCGTGCTGCTTTTGTAGCAGCGATTCCACAAAGTCGTGCTTGTGCATTTGTTGACTGTGAACCATGCCATCCACTAGTTTTTGTTTGTTCAACATATCGATCAAATTTTTAAGTGACATGGAATAGCCAGGCAGACGATTTCGATCAGACCCAGTCTGACACGCATAGGCGTCAGAGGTAGCGAGAGAACTTGATCAATAAAGCAGAGAGCCAAACGCCCATGCACAACACAATGCTTAGAAGCACAGCGGCGCTGCCCAAGTCTTTGCAGCGTTTAGACAGGTCATGCCACTGCGGGCCAACGCGGTCAATGGCAGACTCGAGGCCCGTGTTTAAGAGTTCAACTATCAAAACAAAGATGACCGATCCAGAAAGAAGTGAAATTTCAACCCAGTTGACGCCTACATAAAACGACAACGGAATCATGACCATCGCGAGGTAAGCCTCTTGGCGAAATGCGGTCTCGTGTATGGCGGCTTGCAAGCCTTGCAATGAGTAACCTAGCGCATGAATGACTCTGTTTAACCCACGTCTTTGCTTTTGTAGGTTTTCATGAATTGGGTCCATGGCTTATTAATTTACTGATGTTTTATGACGCTGCTGTGAAAATTAGAGCTCAGTATTTCTCAGGCACGATCATGTCATCGGGCACGGGGTGTCGAATGTAGTCAGGGTTGCGCACACGCGTGGGCAACTGAATTTCAGGGTGTTCGATTTCGTGATAGTTGAAGTGCGCAAGCAAATGGTGAATGCAATTCAAGCGCGCACTCTTTTTATCCACCGCCTGCACCACCCACCAGGGGGCTTCTGGAATATGTGTGCGCTCAATCATGGTTTCTTTGGCCACGGTGTAGTCTTCCCAGCGGCGGCGGCTCTCTAGGTCCATCGGACTGAGTTTCCACTGTTTGAGTGGGTCGTGGATGCGGCCTAAGAATCGCGCGTGCT
>ERZ650303.198-NODE-198-length-17714-cov-5.493516_pt1 | contig 17714 bp, 22 predicted proteins | sample MGYA00376239_ERZ650303 | MGnify/ENA primary metagenome ERZ650303 (study PRJEB26733, sample SAMN07839262) | wastewater metagenome | biome: small river; feature: stream; material: water | place: USA: North Carolina | collected 2016-04-05 ... | reverse complement strand
GCGATGAAGACTATATTGATCTTATCAATAAGCTTCCTTTACCTAAGAACATTGATAAGTCTACTGTTTCGGTCAAGGCTAAAACTCCGTCTCCAAAGGACAACAGTCCTAAGAAGACTACCAGTTTTTCCCTTTACTTTGCAGAACAGCGTGAAAAAGATCCAAACATGAAGAGAGAAGAAATTCTAGCTTTTTGGAAAGACTTATCCGCTGAGGAAAAGAAGCCATATGAAGACAAAGCTGCTCAACATAATGTTTCTGTTCCCAAGACGGAAAAGAAGAAGAAAGCTTCCGCTTCTGAGTCTTCTCCTCCTGTTCAGGCCAAACCTACCAAGAAGGCTTCCAAGAAGCAAGATCCTCCTACGGAGTCCGAATCCGAAGAAGAAGAGGAGGAACAGACTTCTGATGACGAAGCATGAGCAAATAGATAAAATAGATAAAAAATAAAAAAACAGTTATTTCCCTAGGGAAACAAATAACTCATTCCATTTTGGTATTTATTTCATTTTTGATAAATACATATGTCAAAAAATTTTTTACCCTAGTTTTTTATTCATGTGTGAGCAAGATAATAATTATCATCAAGTCAACATGTCTAGTCCAATACAATTAACCGAAGCTCAAAAGGCCGATCTTCCTGAGATTTTAGCCCAAGGTAAGCCTGTTCAGCCCAAGATTACCTGTTCTGCTAAAATCGTTGAGATTTTGGATCTTGTCAAGCCTCATCATAGCGACGAAGACTTTATTGATCTTATCAATAAGCTTCAAAATTATTACAAAAATTATGAATAAAAAAATAAAAAACAGTTATTTCCCTAGGGAAACAAATAACTCATTCCATTTTGGTATTTATTTCATTTTTGATATATACATATGTCAAAAAATTTTTTACCCTAGTTTTTTATGCATGTGTGAGCAAGATAATAATTATCATCAAGTCAACATGTCTAGTCCAAAACGATTAACCGAAGCTCAAAAGGCCGATCTTCCTGAGATTTACATACTTAACCCCGCTTCTAACAAGTATGTTCTCAAGTCTGGTCCTACGGGCAAGCTTTTAGCCCAAGGTAAGCCTGTTCAGCCCAAGGTTACCGGTTCTGCTAAAATCGTTGAGATTTTGGATCTTGTCAAGACTCATCTCAATCTTAGCGATGAAGACTATATTGATCTTATCAATAAGCTTCCTTTACCTAAGAACATTGACAAGTCTACTGTTTCGGTCAAGGCTAAAACTCCGTCTCCAAAGGACAATAGTCCTAAGAAGGCTAACAGTTTTGCCCTTTACTTTGCAGAACAGCGAGAAAAAGACCCAAGCATGAAGAGAGAAGAAATTCTGGCTTTCTGGAAAGATTTATCCGCTGAGGAAAAGAAGCCTTATGAAGACAAAGCTGCTCAACACAATATTTCTGTCCCCAAGACGGAAAAGAAGAAGAAAGCTTCCGCTTCTGAATCTTCTCCTCCTGTTCAGGCCAAACCCACCAAGAAGGCTTCCAAGAAGCCAGATCCTCCTACGGAGCCCGAATCCGAAGAAGAAGAGGAGGAACAGGCCTCTGATGACGAAGCATGAGCAAATAGGTAAAATAGATAAAAAATAAAAAAACAGTTATTTCCCTAGGGAAACAAATAACTCATTCAAAACTGCTATTTTATGCCCAAGCAATTGTCACGATCAGAAAAGGCCCAACGCCCAGATTTGTATATTTTTAATCCCGATACCAATAGATATGTTCTTAGGACAACATCTACTGGTAGACGTTTGATTAAAAAGTACGAATCTGATTCTGAAAGTTCTGATTCTGAAGATTCTGAATCTGAGAGTTCTGATTCTTCTTGTTCAGATTGTTCATCTGATTCTGACAGTTCTGAATCTTATGATTCTGACAGTTCTGAATCTGAATCAGATTATGTACCAAAGCAGTTATCACGATCAAAAAAGGCTCAACGCCCAGATTTATACATTTTAAATCCCGATACCAACAGATATGTTCTCAAAACAGCCTCTATTGGTAAACGTTTGATTAAAAAGTATGAATAAATATCAATGGTTCTTTATTCCCTTCGGGGAATAATTAACTATATTTGTCTATTATTGAAATGGATGCAATTGGTGAATTATGCCCTAGATGAAATTTTCCCTAGTTCATTAATTCTTGTCTTTATCTAATGAACCATTATTTTGTTACCTAATAGTATCTTTATCTTTGCATTTTGATAATAATATTAAATTCACTAATTTATTTCAAATGATATCATAAAATATGTTTAGTGATAATATTGATATGAATAGAAGTCCAAATTATATGAATGAAGCAAGAAATATTACATTTGCATGTGTGATGGGCAGTATTTGTGGCATATCTATAGCTTTATTGGGTTTTCCAATTGGAATTGTTGTAGGAACTGTTGTTTCAATACCTGTTGCACGTGTTATTAGACCAGCTAATATGTATGCAATTCCAATAACAGAAGTTCCTAATTTAAAATAAATTTGAAAGTTTTTCTTGATAAATTATGAAGTTAAATAAATATTTAAAATATTTTAGATTTGTTTATGTTCATAAATAAATAAATGTCAAAAAAGGAATATATCGATGAATGTAATGATGATATTAAAAAATTATATGAGTCTGAAAATGGTGGAGTTGGTACTTTAATATTAACTTCTAGTCATGGAAAGAGGAATTATTATAGTAAAATTGTTCAAATTAAAACAAGAAATGTTAAAGGAAAAATTATGCATGATTTGATTGTTAATCTTTGTGAAAAAAAGAGAATTAAAACTAATGTTATTACTCCTGTTATTCATGAAGATCATTATCAAATTGTAGAATGTGTTCCTGAAAAAAAAATTGTGATTAAAAATGTTTATTCATTTGATTGTGTTAATGAATTCTTTTGTATCAATAGTTCATGTGATTAAAAAAAAAATTTTTATTTAGTTTTTTTATTATTTTTGAATAATATTATGAACTCTATATTCATAAATGCTTGTAATAATAATGATATTAATGTTATTAAATATTTCATTGATAATAATTTATTTTTTAAGTGCATTAATTCTGAAACATTTTATAAATTATGTCAACATGGAAATATCGATATTATCAAATATTGTATTTTACATGTAACCATAAAATATAATGTTGCTTTAACATATGCTTATAAATCAGGAAATATTGATCTTGTTTCTTTATTGTTATCTTATAATAAACATGAAGTAATTGATTTTATTCCTCATTTTATTTATTTGTTGAAAAATAATCAAGTTAATATCATTGAAGTTATTTTAAATAATAATGATATTTTTGTCAACAAAAAACTAATTGTATTATTTTGCAAGTATAATAATTTTGATGCCATTAAATTATTGTTATCCAAAATCAAAAATGTGATTAGTTTTAGTGATCAATTTGCAAAATTATGTGATTCTAATACTGATCATAAGATTTTAAATATTTTATTGAGTAACGATTATCTTATAATCAATATTGTTAGTACTATGTTTATGAAAGAAAATTTCAATAACTTTAAATTTTTAATTAGTAAACTTAATTTAGGATTTGAATTTTCACAAAAATTTAAATCTCTTTGTCATAAAAATAGTTTTAAATTTTTAGATGAACATATTTCTTTAGATAAATCTGTTATCGATGAAATTAAATGTATTGTTGATTGTCCTCTTTTGAACATTAATTTAAATTCTGTTTTTGAAAATTACTTTGACAATCGTGTTAAATTAGTTCTTATCAATAACTATTTTGATCTAATTAAAGATAAACTTGATTATTCAAGTCATTTTTGTTTGTCTTGTCCAAATTTAAATGTTCAAAAACATGTCATCAAAGTTAAAAATGTTGATCCTAGTTTTATTAAATATTTAGTAATCACACAATCTCCTGTTTATCTTCTTCTATGTTCTAAAAAAATAAAATTATGTTCTGATGTTTTAAGTATTTTGAATAACATGATCTATTGATTATTTGTCTTTCGGGATTAAAAATAATCCATTAACAATGTTTTGTATAGTAAAATACTCAAATGCAAGTTATAATGATGAATTATTAGATTTTGAAGAATTTGATTGTGATGATAATCATATTGAATATGTTTATATTGGAAATTCTTCAAATTGTATTGATGATTTAACTTTTCATAAAAAAGATATAGAAAATTGGGGAAATATTAAAAGTGGAATTCGAATATTTAGGTTTTGCCCAAATTCATTTTTAACTAAACATAGATTAAAAATCATTGATCTTGTTAAATAAAAAATATCCTAAGATTTTATTTATACATTTTTTAAAATGAGTGACGTTTATACTTTTGTACTCAATAAAAAAGCATCTTCAACTGGTGGTGATTGTTATGTTTGGGATCAAAAACCCACTTATAAGATTTATTTTGATCAAGCAATTTCAAGAAAAGATTCAAAGGAACCAAAACAATGTTTGAAAATTATGGTTTTGCCTGATTGATTTCTAAAAAAATTTTTTTTAGAAAAAATTTATATTATTTTTATTATTATGATTAATTCAAGAAAAAGATCTAGAAATGTTTTTGAAGCTGCTTGTTTTAAAGGTATTTCTGTTTTAAATGATGAGCCTTTTTATATTCAAAATAAAAAGTTATGTTTTGTTAATGATTCTTTATTTATTGATAATATTGATTCTGGTTTTAAAGTTGATGACAGAATTAAATCTATTTATCTTTATGGAAATTATTTTTATTTTAATGGTATACCTGTTTGTAAATCATATTTTATTTAAAAAAAAAATTTCTAGAAATTTTTAATTATAAGTTAAAATGTCTGTTTTTATAGTATTTAAAAATGATATTGATGGATTTCAACGTTTTTTTGGAATTTTTTCTGACTACGACAAAGCTATTGATTTGTGTAAATCTTGTGTTGGAAATTTTCAACAATTTGATATTCGTAAAGTTGATATTGATAAAATTTATTTAACGAATGTTAATGATTATGGAATTTCTATTGGTGAACATTTTATGACTTTAGATTTATCTGAAAATATGGGAAATGTGACTGATGATTTTAAATTATGTCTTCATGAAACTAATGATTTTGAAAATTATTGCAAAGATTTTAAAGAAGAAGAATTTGTTGAACAAGAAGAAATTCAAGAACAACACGAAGAAGAGGAATCACTTGTTTCTGTTGATTCTGAAAATTTTAAAGTTTCTCCTTTTAGTCTTTTTTATAATGATGTCATTCAGAAAAATAAAGAAGCTATATATTCTTTATGGCAATCTGCTTCTTCTGAATTTAAAAAACAATATTCTGTATGATATGTCTTATTATTTTATAATTATTATATATATGACTTCTTATCTTACAAATGATACTTTATTTTCAACTTATATTCAAATTAAAGATTCTTTAAGTTCAAATAAGATAATTTTACAGTCTCCTTCTATCATTAGTGATTATACGTATACATTGCCTAATAGTTACGGTTCAAATAATCAAGTACTATCTACAAATGGTTCGGGAACTTTATCTTGGGTTGATAATGGTGTGATTTCTATTTCTGGAACTACAAATAGAATTACTGTTACAGGTACATCAAATGCTGTTATTGATATAGCAGCTACTTACGTAGGACAAACATCTATTACTACTTTAGGAACAATTACTTCGGGAACTTGGAATGGTTCTATTATTGGAGGAACTTACGGTGGTACAGGTGTTAATAATGGATCTTCTACGATTACGATTGCTGGAAATCTTAGCACAGCAAGTGCTCTTTCTATAGGAACAGCTGCTACAGTAAATCAACTCTTCTATACTTCAGCCACAAATACTCTTTCGGGACTTACAAACCAAATAAACTCTGGACTTCTTACGAATGGATCTGGAAACATTTCATGGGTTACCGTAACAGGAACAGGAGCACCTGTATTAGCGAATAGTCCTATTCTTATAACACCAAATATAGGAGTTGCTAACGGTACAAGTTTATCATTAACATCTACTACAGCAGCAACTTCTTCTTCTACTGGATCTATAACTACAGCTGGAGGTATCGGAATAGGCAAAAATATTTGGGTAGGAGCAGCTTTTACAGCTACAAATACTACTACTGATGGATCTGTGATTAATATTCCATCGTTTACTTATACATGTTCTACATCAAATCCTTCAAATGTTAATGTATCATCAATAGGTTCTGTAACTATCAATAGTTCATCAACAAGTACTATAACATCAGCAGCTTCTCATTATATTAACGGACCTCCAATAGCAGGAACAAGTACTACTATTACAAATCCATTAGCTCTTCAAGTAGCATCTGGAAATTTAGGCCTGGGTGGAAATATGGGAATTGCAGGATATATAAATAATATAAAATTAACATCAGGTTTAGGTTCAAATACAAATATTCAATATTCTTCTGAAAATATATCAGTTCCATTTACAATAGTTAATTCAGCATTTTTAGGCTCAGGTGGAGTTGGAATTGGACAAGGATATTCAGTATCAATGTATGGTGATACATTTGTAACTGGTTCTCCAAATGATAATTCAAGTGTTGGTGCTGTTTGGGTCTTCGTAAAATCATGGACAAATAATGGAAATGTAACTTGGACTCAACAAGGATCAAAATTAATAGGTACAGGAGCAGTTGGAAATGCAAAACAAGGAGTATCTGTATCTATTTATAAAGACACATTAGTAGTTGGTGGAAATGCAGACAATTCAAATACTGGAGCTGTTTGGGTATATACCCGAACAAATGGTGTATGGACTCAACAAGGTTCAAAATTAGTTGGAACAGGATCTGGAGGAGGTTCACATCAGGGTTATTCAGTATCTATATATGAAGATACTTTAGTAGTTGGAGGATTTGGAGATTCATCAAATACAGGAGCTGTGTGGGTATATACCCGATCAAATGGTGTTTGGACTCAACAAGGATCAAAACTTGTAGGTACTGGAGCAGTTGGAAATGCAAGACAAGGAATATCTGTTTCAATCTATCAAAATACATTAGTATCTGGTGGATATTATGATAATTCAAATACAGGAGCTGTTTGGGTATTTACACGTTCAAATGGTGTATGGACACAACAAGGATCAAAGTTAGTAGGTACAGGAGCAAGTGGTGCAGCAAATCAAGGTACATTTGTTTCATTATTTAAAGATACACTTGCTTTATGTGGTTTAAGTGAACCTTCTGTATGGATATTTGTTAGATCGGGAACAAATTGGACACAACAAGGTTCTAAACTTTTAAATGCAGGATTAGCTGTGTCTGTTTATGAAAATACTTTAGCATGTAGTAATCGAGAATTCAATACAGGTTCTGGAGTTGCTTATGTTTATACACGATCTGGAACAACTTGGACTCTTCAAACACAATTTAATACAGCATCTGGTAGATTTGGATATTCTATAGCTCTTGGAAGTGAAAGTGATATGGTTATTGGACAATATGCATCTGGAGCTTTTCAAAATTTATTTACTTATAGTCGTGTAAATAATGATACTTTGACATCAAATCCAAATTTACAATGGAATTCGGATTCTCTTAATATTTATGGAAACATTTCAAATACTCAAAATATTGCTTCTCTTGGAAATATTTCTACAAATGCAAATATAAATAATGTAAATAGTGTTAACTCAATTGGAAATAATTTTAATGTTCTTTATACCGAAAGAAGTTCTTCTTCTACATTCACACAACAACAAACAAGCACTTTAACAGTTTTGTCAGAAACTATGGTTTCAAAAGGTCTATCATGTTCTATGTATAATGACTCAACTCTTGTCTTTACAAGTTCATTGGGTGTATGGATTTTTATTAAAACATATGATTCTATAGGAAATATTGTATACAGCCAACAAGGAACAAAATTTCAAGGAACAGGTGCTACAAATGGATTATATACAACATCCTCCATATTCGAAAATACTGTATTATTCTCTGACTACACCGATAATACAAATACTGGAGCATCTTGGGTCTATTTTAGAAGTGGAAGTACTTGGACTGAACAAACTGGAACTAAACTTGTAGGAACAGGAGCAACAGGTGCAGCTCAACAAGGATTTTCTAATTCTCTATACGGAAATACCCTAATTGTTGGAGGACCAGCTGATAACACAAATGCTGGTGCTGCTTGGATATTTGTTAGGTCAGGATCAACTTGGACACAACAAGGATCTAAATTAGTGGGAACAGGAGCAACTGGAGCAGCAAGACAAGGAGCATCTGTGTCTATTTATGAAAATACTGTAGCTATTGGAGGAACTGATGATAATTCAAGTGTTGGAGCAACATGGATATTTGTTAGAAATGGAACTACTTGGTATCAACAAGGTCTAAAATTAGTTGGAACTGGAAATACGGGAGCATCTCAACAGGGATATTCAGTATCATTATTTGAAGATACATTAGCAGTTGCAGGATATGGAGATAACTTAAATGCAGGTGCTACTTGGATATTTGTTAGAAATGGAACAACTTGGACACAACAAGGATCTAAATTAGTAGGAACAGGTGCAACAGGAGCAGCTCAACAAGGAAGATCTATATCACTTAACACAGATACACTTGTTGTATTAGGACCTGCTGATAATTCAAACGTGGGAGCTATTTGGGTCTTTAAAAGATCTGGAACAACATGGACACAACAAGGAACAAAAATAGTTGTATCAGGATCAACAGCTACAACGATATATAATACTGTAAAACTTGGGACAGAAGGAAATTTTGCACTAAGTGCAGGTTCTTTGGGTCAAACAGGTAATGTGTTTACATTTTGGGAAAATACTCCAAATAATGTAGTCTCAAGTCCAAACTTTCAATGGACAAATACATCAAGTACATTAAATATATATGGAACAATAACTTATAGTGGATCTCCATTTTTAACATACCGAGGAATACTAAATCAAGTATATCTATTAGCTATTTCTGGAACATATTATAATTTAACTTCATCTGTTAGTCCATGCTTAGGAGATCCATCTATATTCACACCTTCATATGGAGGAAGTGGATCACCATTTCCAGATTTTTCTAATGGAGGAATTAGAATATCAGTGAATGGCTTATATTTTTTCACAATGACATTTCAGTTTGATGATAATAGTCTGGGAGGATCAAGATATATATACATCACTTTAAACAATACATCGATTTCTACAGATGGTTCTATAATAAAAGTTGCTCAAATGAATGGAGCAAATGCAGGAACAAGATTATATGTATCATGTGAATTTGTTTATTTTTTAAGAGCATCTGATTTAATAACTGTTTTTGCAAGACAAACAAGTACTTCTGCAATGAATTTAACAAATGATCAAAATGCAAATGTTGGATTTTCTATAGTTAAAATAGGATAAATAATTTAAAAACGAATAATGTTATCATTTCTTCTTATTAATAATATTGATTTTTTTACATTTATGGTAAACATTCATCTAAATATAAATATTTCTAAAAATTTTTAATAATCATAAAAAATGAGAAATGTTATCAATTCAATTAAAAATGATGCTGATTTCAATTCATTTCCTCTTGATAATCCTATTGATTTGTTGGACAATTATGGTAGAACACCTGTCCATTATATATGTAAATATCTATTTTATAATGATGCTGATTGTAATTCGTCTAAATTACTCTCATATGTTCTTCAAAATGGATATTATACAGTAGGTGATATAGATATTGGTTCCGTTTCTGCACTTTATATTCTTATCGAATCAGCTTTTGAACGATTACCTCGAAATCCAGTAAATAATAAAATGGTTGTTGAAATGATTAATATATTAATAAATTATGGTGCAAATCCTAATTGTGTGCACAATAATTATGCAACTCCATATTCTAAATCTGTAGAATATTATGGACGTGGAGCAAAATTTTTTGATGGCATAGTTGATTTATTAAAAAATAATGGTGGTAGTTTTGAATATATAAAGAATTTATGAGTATTTATCAAATATATCATCAATCATTTTCTTTCGTTTATTAATTTCATCAATATGATATTGACATTCATCAGAAGTTTCTAAATAAAAATTATATAGTTTTGAAAATGATAATTCATTATGCGACAGAAATCCTGGAGCTACTCCAACAATTGGATTAAATTTAATATCAGAATTAAATTCTTTATAATTTAGATTCAACATATATGGCAAGTTTTTATTTGAAAACATAAATGATCTTTTTTCAAATGATACATCTATGATTTTATAAACAAAAAATCTCTTATTTTGAATTACATAATTAATTAATTTATATGTCATTTTTTATAATTATTGACCATCAAATTTCTAAAAATTTTTTTATTTATAGAATATCATATCTTTTTAATACTTTTTCTTTAAAAACTTTTTCAACAATAGTAATATTTTTCTGAGCTTCCAAAATCCATTTTATTTTTTCAGAATAAAGATAATTATTATAATATCTTTCTAATTTATTATGTTTAATTAAATTATTTCGTACCATATCTTCACTTTTTTTAGAATTATAATCAGAATTTTCAGTTACAAATGAATATAAAAAATCAAATGTAATATTTTTTGAAAATTCTGAATATGAAATACATTCATAATTTGGATCATAATTAGAAGGATTAACATCAATCCAATCTTTAAATGATATTTTTTCAAGAAGTTTTCGAAGTTTAATTTCATCAGAACTCACAAAACTTTCAATATATTCAGACAATGTCTTGTGATTATCATAATTTTGTAAAATAAATTCGGTGTCTAACTCTTTTAACATTTTATAATCATTGATCATATATTATCTAATATATATTTTTTTAAAATAGTCAAGATTTATTTAACTATTTTAATAAAATGAAGTCACCGAAAATAAATAACACAGAGCATCAACTGCATGAATTACTTAATTCTAAGGTTGATGATGATAATACATATTATCAAATAGCAACATTATATAACAAAATTAAAAAATATAAAGAATCTGAAAGATATTACATTATGGCTATTGAAAAAGGTAATATTAATGCAATGAATGATATCGGAAATTTATATCTAAAATTAAAAAAATATGACAAAGCTGAAAAATATTACAAAATGGCCATTGAAAAAGATGATAATATGGCATTATATTATTTAGCAAATTTATATCTAGAAATTAGAAAATATGATCAAGCTGAAAAATATTATAAAATGGCTATTGAAAAAGGAAATGTTAGTGCAATGAACAATTTAGGATATTTATATAAACAATTGGGAAGATATGATGAAGCTATGGAATATTATAAAATGGCTTGTATAAATGATCGTAAAAATATTAATTATTGGAAAAATATTGAAGATTTAAAAAAAGAAACATCAACTATTATTGGAGGTTTATATTTAGATGAATCTACTATAATGTCTCTAGCTATTTTTCCTAATAGTTATAATATAGCCATAAATATGCATTAATGCATGTTGATATGATGATTCTTCTGGATTTGATGAAGTCTTTGCCATTATATAAAATCCTATTCCAGGCCCTAATAACAATAAACTATTCATGTATGCAAACTTTAAACATGAACATATTACTATTGCTATATCTATCTTCTGTACAATACCATTAATAGGATTATTCCAATGTGCATGAGAAGAAACAAGTAATAGATAATATAGAATTATATCTAAAATGTTGTTACATAATGCCATATTGACTAATAATAATGAAGAAGAAGCTATAAGTCTATTGGAATATTTTTCATCTAATATTCGTGGTGATGAATAAATTTCTAACATTTGTAAACTTTTTACTATTTTTGAGTGGAAACATATTATAAACAAAGCAAAAAATAATTTAAATTGGGAACATGTATTTAATAATATAAAAATTTCAGGAAATGATGATGATAACGATAATAACGGTAATAAATACAACACATTTTTAAATATAATTGACAAATCATCATAATTAGTAAATAATCTTTTTAATAAAGAAACTGAAACCAAAATATAATATATCATTTATTTAGTTATTAAATTTAAAATAATGTGAATTAAATTCAATGTTTTCTAAAATATATTTATTAATTGTTTTTTCAGTTATTTTTTCTTTTTTACGTGCATCTGTTATTGAATTATATATATGAACTAAATTATTGTTAGTGTCATATTTATATACTTTTTTGTTATTTTTATGAACAGATAATTCTGGTAAAACATTATTTAGTTTATAATTATTATATTGTTCAATTAATATTTCAGGAATATCACATTCTCTATACCAATAATGTTCATAAGCATGATGATTTGTATGAATTGATAAAGAATTTGTAATTGATTTATTTATTTGAGTTAATTTAGACTTCAATAATTTTTCATTTTTTGGAATAAATGTTTTGTTTTGAATTTGTGAATATAAATTTTCAGCTGCAGATTTTGTACATGACCATACATTTAAAATAATATTATCTTTTACCTGAATAACTCTTTGGTATGTTTGTTCTTTTGATAATTCAAAAGTTTCTGGAATTTCATATTTAATATTTTCTTGATCTCTACTAATTTTCCAAAATCTATAACCTTTATATAGTGTATTATTTTTAATACTTCTATAAATTGATTGAGAAACAGCATCTTTGAAGAGTTCATATTCCTTACATGCTTCTGTAATAGTGTCATAAGTTTTTATCAAATTTAAATTTTTATCATATAATTGTATTTTATCTTGATTTATTTTAGTATTTTTTTGAACAATAATAGGATCTGTCTGTTTATTAAGCTCTAAATTCTTTTCTTGAATTTCATATTTAGCAAGTTTAAGTTTAAGTTCATTATTTTCCGAAATAAGTTCAGGTAGTTTCTCTGCAGTAATTTCACCTTTTAATATTTCAATTTCTTTAATTAGATCATCATAAGTAAAAGAATCAGTTAAATGTATTAATTCCGTTTTATTAGAACCATTATACATTCTCGGTTTAATATATTGTTTTAATTTAACTTTTATTGCATCTTCAAATTGTTTATTATAATTTGTCTCAAATATCATTTTTAATACAATATTTTTACCAAAATCACGTTTATGATCTCGTAATCGTTCTTCTATATTTTTTGAATGACCAAATTTAACAATAATATGTTTGTGACCAAGAATGATAATTTCTTCAATTAGTATTAAATAAATAACATTTTTATTTCTATAATTTAATACTAAAGAATGTTCTGATTGTTGATCTTTAAAACGAAGTTGTTCATCTTTCTCTTCAAGAGCTTTTTCTAATTGATATTTTCCATTAAGTCTCAATTCTTTAATTACTTCATAAACCCAATTTTTAAATTGTTTAGCTATAGGTTTACGACTTCTAAACATAACTTCATAAAGACCCTTTTCAGTTAGAAAAGTAACTTCTTGAGGTCCTCCAGGGGTGTTTATAATATGCATAACCTTTTCTGTAATATCAAAATCTCTAATTGTTGAATTAATCTGTGATATTTCAAAAATTGCAGCAATATCACTTGCTCTAAATAAAGGTTCTTCATGTGTACCTTGTACGGTGATATGCATGATAGCATTATTATTTTCAAAAGCTTTAATAATGTTCATAGGGTATGTTTAACTATAAATATATCCTTTCCTTAAGTTCATTTTATTTAAAATTAATAATTTAAATTAATTTTAAATACAATTTATTATTTATTTATATACACAAAACACATACAAAATAACACACCCATATCGACATACAAAACACCACGCATTTGCTTAGTTGCTATACGCCAAGCCACCCATACCTGACATCACCCTAAACACATTGTAATTTGGTGCGAAGATGCCAATACGACCTTGTTGGGTAGACCAATCAACTCCTTCATCGGGAAGATTGGCGATGTTGGTCATGTTAAACTTCAACTGGGCATTGTCGATACGAGACATATTAACAGTACCGCTGGGTTGGTGTTCCTCTGGTCGAAGTCCAAAGGAGTACACATAGATGAAGTTGTTTGGAATACGGGTGTGACATTGGTAGGGTTGAACCAATCGAAAGTAAGTCTGTGGTCGAACAGAGAAACGATCGTGACCGTTCAAGGTGATTTGAGCATCGGTGATCAAATCAGTAGCATTTGAAGGAAGTGGAGTTCCGGGTAAGGATGCTGAGAAATTGAACCAATCATTGTAGGCCGTTCCAACTTCAAAATTTGCTTGCCATTGAAGAGTCCAGATGAGTTCCTTGACAGGATGATTGAAGTTCAATCGAATCTTCTGAGGAACCTGAGCAATTTGAATTGATTCATATCCCATAAATTGGAGCTGATCAATCAAATACTCGTGAGACATCTGAGCAAATCTTCGTCTTTCCTCAGTATCTAAATAGACATAGTCAACGTATAAGGCACATGCTGGAAGAGAAACTCCAGCAGAGTCAACAATTGAAGTTGTATTTGATGCGAAATCACGATCACCATTGGCATCGACACCAACGATGAGTTCATTGGCTGGTCGAAATTCCATCTGAATCTTGACTTCGTGGTATTGTAAAGCAATCAATGGAAGAGAAAGACCTGGATTTCGGTTGAACCAGAACATCAATGGCAAGTAGTAAATTCGTGAAGTTTGGGCATTGACAGTTAAACTCAAGTTGGTATTGTAGTGTCCAATCATGTGATCATAACCATCGACCTTTTCAGAAACCTGAGTCAAAGCATTCCAAATTTCCAACCATTCACCATAGTGAGTATCAATCTTTTGACCTCCAACTTCAATCATAACTGACTTGACCAAAGCATGCATCAACGAATTGGTCCATCCAACAGCAGCTGGTTGATTAACTGCGTTTGCTGGGTAAACACTTCCCAAGGATAAAGCTGGGAATTGTACTTGAAGGTACATCTTGTTAATCAAATCTCCATTTCTGGAAATAGTGCAAGTAACTTTCTTTCCAAAGTCAGCAGTTCCTTGAAATGTTTGTTCAATTGCTTCAATTGCAAAATTGGTGTGTCTTCGATAGACAGTTTTGAAAAATGTGATTTGTGGACTACCAGTGAGATAGACATCTTGAGCTCCGTAAGCGACTAATTGCATTAAACCTCCTCCCATTCTTTTTTGTTTAAATAGTTTTAGAAAATAATTTTGGAAGAACGGACCGTAAAAAATGATTCACTTAAGAATTTAACTTATTATTAATTAAAATGGAATATTTACAAAACTGCAATGTCGTATACTTAACAACTAAGATTAACGAAAAATTATTGTTCGGGAAAATAGTCGTTTCTATTTTTCCTGAACTCGATCCCCTATTTAGTAGACTTGGAATTGTTCATATTGTGAATTTGGATCAAACTAAAATACCCCTTGTAGATTGTATTATAAGTTCTTCTAATGAATATGAAGAACTTGTAATTAAATCTGGACTTGAAATTCCCATAGTTTATTTAAATAATTCAACGAAATGGTGTGGTGTTTGTGGTAAAATTGATAATATATATTCCAATGTAAGTAAATATTGCTCTGAAGAATGTATGAATAAGATTTGTAATGATTCCAAAGATATTAACCATGAAGTTTATATTAATGTTCTGAATTCTTCCATGAATAATTCAGCCAAAAATGAAAAATTTCATAAAAGTGTTCTCAAGGATGCTATTCGCCTAGATTATGCTATGAAAAGAGAATCCTATAAAAAAGAAATGAGACAACCAAGCCTTAGAAAAATTTCAAGTGTTAAAAATGAAACTGTAAAACTTTGTAAAAGTGTAACAAAAAAAGGTGTCAAATGTAAAAATAAAGTAATTGGAAATTCTGATTATTGTGGAATTATAAGTCATATGTCTTCCTAAGATATTTTTGAGTATCATTATAACCCCTCATATATAATGTTATTTTATCATCTATTGTTTGTTTAAAATTTATTAAATCAAAATCATTACATACTATATTGATTATATTATTGTTATCTTCTAATTTTTGAAATTTTGATATATGTGCACTTATCAATTGATAAAGTTTATTCGTATATGTTCCTGGACTTTCAAATATTGTATCTGTTTTAACACTCCTTGAATTTGTTGTTATTCCCAATCCTTTTTCTGAATCTATTAAGTCCATTGGAAAATTACTCAACAATCCACCATCTATAAATTTACATGATTTATATTCTACTGGAGGAAATATATATGGAAATGCCATAGTAGCATATATTGCTGTTAATAATGGCATATCTGGAGTTGTTTCTTTTGAAAATATTTGAAGACCTTCTTCAAAATCTCCTGAACCACCTATACATATTCCCGTAGTTACAAAATCAACTCCTGTTTTTTCATATAATTTTTCAAATGTTGTATCTATTTCCATTTTTTGTTTTAATATATCATGTATCCATAATCTTAATTTTTCTCCCTTTACTATGGCACCATCTTCATATAAACTAAAATCAAAAAATTCATGTGTATTTTTTTGAATGATTATGTCTAATAATTCTTCTACAGAAAACCCAAGGATAAAAGACAATCCTATTAATGCACCAATACTTGTTCCAACTATCTTTTTTATCTTTAGAATTCCAACTTCTTCTAATTTCTTTAATGCTCCTAAGTAACATACACCTCGACTTGCACCCCCTGCTAAACATAGGTCGGTAATTTCTGCCATTTATAACATAATACAATAATATAATGAGAAATAAACAAATTCTTAGTGATAATGATATCACAAAATTTATGGTTTTGTTAATGGTTTTTGTTAATATTTATAGATTTTATAATATGGATATTATTTCAAACAATGAAATTCTTATAGACGATGTTGATTAAATGATTTTTCTCTAAGGATTATATTCACCTTACAAACAAAATCAACGACAATGTTGCAATTGTCATATATGATAATACATTCATATTAGGGACAAAATCAATAACTATGTTCTTAACGATATTTTCTTTAACGATATTTTCTTCAACGATATCATTTTTGATTATATTATCAATATCATCCATAAGTTTTTTAATATCTTCATCAAAGGTAGTATAATTAAAACGTTTACAAATCTTTTTAAATCCTTCTTCTACATTTGATACACCTAATGTCATTAGATATAAGGCAACCTCATAATTTCCATTTTCACATGCAATCAAAAATAATTCGTCAGAATTTTTTATTTCATGTTTTGTTTTTAACATATTTAATAATTTAATATCTCCACCAACACAAACAGATTTCATTGCTTCTTCATAATTTGATGCTCCACATGTAATCATTAATTCTGAAAATTTATATTTATTTGTTCTGCACCCATATTGTAATCCTACATCCGTTAATTTATATTGTGTGTTTGCTAATGTAAGTGTTCCTAATACAAATATACTAGTTCCAAAAACAATAGTTGTCTTATTTTTAATGTTATGAACAATTCTTCTATTCATTTTTTTGTTATATTCTATTCATTTTTTTCTTAAGAATTTTTAAATTTTGAATATCGAACTTGATTATATTTTGTTTCTATTTGTTTCTTAGATAGAATTTCAATACAATAAAGTTCATCTACATATGTTATATGATTTAAGAGTTTATCATGAAATAAACATGGAGATATTCCAGTAACACTGTCAAATACATATACTGGAAATTTTCTATCAGTAAACTTAACGATAGCAATAATTACGTTATTATCGGGAAACGCTGAATCTCCAGCTATTGAATCTCCGACTTTAAGATGTTTTACCTTTTTAAATGTATTATCTTCCATCTTTATTA
>ERZ650303.197-NODE-197-length-17726-cov-5.244582_pt1 | contig 17726 bp, 15 predicted proteins | sample MGYA00376239_ERZ650303 | MGnify/ENA primary metagenome ERZ650303 (study PRJEB26733, sample SAMN07839262) | wastewater metagenome | biome: small river; feature: stream; material: water | place: USA: North Carolina | collected 2016-04-05 ... | reverse complement strand
TGCCCTGCGCTGAGAATCGCGACTTGCGGTGGTACCTGCCCACACAACACGTGGCGGGCGCAATCGAGCAATGCCTCGCCCAGACGGCCATGCGTCAGAATAAGAATACCTACCGGGTTTGTCGATGTCTCTGTCATAGCGCCTGATTTTATGGGGAAACTTTCTCTATGTCTGGCAGTTTGCCATCATGCGGCTGAAATTTCAGCCGATCGGCCAGATTTGGTGTCACGCGGACGCGACCATCGGCCGTGACCAGCATGACAGACTTCAAGTCTAAACGCTGTGCCATCGGCACCGACGCCTCGGGTCCGGCGATGAATAATGGTTTAGTGAGGACATCGGAACGGACGCCCGCCCGCTCCCCATCCACCACGATCGTGACCGATTGCACATCCGGTGCCGGATACCCCGTGCGCGGATCGAGCAGGTGCGGGTAGCGTTGCCCATCAACCTCGAAATAGCGTTGATAGTCACCCGAAGTGCCCGTCGCTTCACCATCATGCAATTCCAGCACCGCCAGCGGCCCGGCATAGCGCGGGGCCTGAATCGCCACACGCCAGGCCGCGCCATTCCGCGTCCCCAGCGCCATGACATTGCCACCGATATTGATCAGCGCATTATGTACGCCTGCCGCATGCAAAATCGCAGCTGCACGATCCAGTGCAGTACCTTTCAGAGACCCCCCCAGATCGAGCGACACAGCGCGGTTGGTACTGCTGATCCAGGCACCTTCGTGGTCCTTGATGATTTTAAGCTGCGTTATCGACGGGTGGCTTTTCAACCAGTGTTGAATAGCTGCCGGCTGCGGCAGCTGCGCCACGTAGCTGTCTGCATGAAAGCCCCACAATTGAATAAGCTGACCAATGCCCGGGTCAAACAGACCATCCGAGGCTTTGGCAAAGGCCTGGGCTTCCAGCAACAAGTCGGCCATCTCACTCGATACCCGGACCCGTTTACCAGCGGCCAGTGCCGTATTAAGCTGCGTCAGCTCCGAAGGTTGCCAGGCATGGTAGGTGCGATGCATGCGATCAAACTCAGCCAGCACCTCAGCCACCGCAGCGCGCACCTGCGCCTCAGGCAGCGCATCAGCCACCTGAACTTCTACCCGGGTGCCAAAGACGTAAGACTCACTGCTGATGGGTTTCTTCTCGCCGCAGGCACTTAGCCCGAGCACCAGCAAAAGCAGGCATGTGCTAACGCGCAACCAGCGCATGACCTCAGGCACCGAAAGGGTCTGCAGCTTCCAGCTCGAAGGAGGCCGCCATCAACGCCAAACGGGCAATCACGCCATACGCGTAAAAGCGATTAGGGGGCGCATCCGGCGTGGCGCTGTAATCTGGCAAATTGCAGCCCGTCTCAAAGGCCAGCGGCTCAAAATGCATGCCCGGTGCGTTGAGGTTCTCTTCCGGACCACGCGCTGCATGCACCCGGTAAAAACCACCGACCACAAAGCGGTCCATCATATAGACCACTGGTTCTGCGACCGCATCACGAATGGTTTCCAGCGTCGGCACGCCTTCCTGAATAATCACGGACGACACTTCCATGCCCTCCTTGATCACACTCATCTTGTTGCGTTGCTTGCGGTTCAGCCCAATGACCTCACTGGCATCGCGCACCGTCATCACGCCCATACCGTAGGTACCAGCATCTGCCTTCACCACCACGTACGGGTCGGCATCAATCTCATATTCCTGATATTTGCTGCGAATACGATTAAGCAGCGTATCGACGCGTGCCGCCAGGCAATCTTCGCCCACACGCTCGTGGAAATTAATATCCTCACAGGTCGCAAAATAGGGGTTGATACGCCACGCATCGATGCCCACAAGAGCAGCAAAATCCGTCGCGACCCGATCATAAGCGGCAAAGTGCTGGCTCTTGCGACGCACATGCCAACCGGCATGAACCGGCGGAATCAGTGTTTGTCCGGTGGGGGCCTGCAGAATTTCCGGGACGCCCGCCGACAAGTCGTTATTGAGCAACACCATGCACGGATCAAAACCGGCCACGCCCCAGCGCCCGTTCTTTAGTTGCAGAGGCTCCAGCAGCAACGATTGCCCATCATCCAACGCCAGCGTCACCGGTGCCGTCACCTCAGGCGACACCGAACCCAGACGCACCGTCAGACCCGCCTGACGCAACACACCCGCCAGCGTAGCCACGTTCTTGAGATAAAACTGGTTACGCGTGTGATTTTCCGGGATGAGCAGCATATTGCGTGCATCGGGGCAGTATTTCTCAATGGCGGTTTGGATCGCCTGGATACACAGCGGATAAAACGCCGGATTCAGATTATTAAAACCGCCGGGAAACAGATTGGTATCGACCGGTGCCAGCTTGTAACCGGCGTTACGCAGATCCACCGAGGCATAAAACGGCGGTGTGTGATCCTGCCAGGCACAGCGAAACCACCGCTCAATGGCGGTTGTCTGATCCAGAAATCGCTGTTCCAGCGCCAGGAGGGGTCCGGCCAGGGCCGTTGTCAGATGAGGAACCATGTGCCCAGTTTACCGCAAGCGCACCATGCCAGTGCCGCAGTGCAGCGTGCCACTGGTAGAATTGCGGCTTGAAAAAACATCGTCTTAGCGCTTTCCGGGAATACAGATGCTCGTCGCCAATAACATCACCATGCAATTTGGGGCTAAACCCCTCTTTGAAAACGTCTCCGTCAAATTTGGCGAAGGTTACCGCTATGGCCTGATCGGTGCCAATGGCGCCGGTAAATCGACCTTTATGAAGATTCTGTGCGGCGCACTGGAATCCTCGGCCGGCAACGTGAGCAAAGATGTCAACGAGCGCATGGCCTATCTGCGTCAGGACCAATTTGGTTACGAAGACCAACGCGTCCTTGATGTCGTCCTGCAAGGCCACGAAGAAATGTGGGCCTGCATGCAGGAGCGCGACGCCATTTACGCTAACCCGGAAGCCACCGAAGACGATTACATGAAGGCCGCCGAGCTGGAGGCCAAGTTTGCCGAATACGATGGCTACACTGCCGAATCGCGCGCCGGTGAGCTACTGCTAGGCGTCGGCATCCCTATCGACAAGCACAATGGCCCGATGCGGGAAGTTGCCCCAGGTTGGAAGCTGCGCGTCCTGCTGGCCCAGGCCCTGTTCGCCAATCCCGAAATCCTGTTGCTTGATGAGCCGACCAACAATCTGGACATCAACACCATCCGCTGGCTGGAAGACGTGCTCAACGAGCGCAACGCCACCATGATCATCATCTCCCATGACCGTCACTTCCTGAATCAGGTGTGCACGCACATGGCCGATCTGGATTACGGCAAAATCACCACCTACGCCGGCAACTATGATGACTTCATGGAAGCATCGACCCAGGCCCGCGAACGTCAGTCGAATGCCAACGCCAAGGCCAAGGAACGCATTGCCGAACTGCAGACCTTCGTCCGCCGCTTCTCGGCCAACGCCTCCAAAGCCAAGCAGGCCACCAGCCGGATGAAGCTGATCGACAAACTGAAACCGGAAGACGTGAAGCCCTCGTCGCGCCAATACCCGTGGATCCGCTTCGAATACGACGACAAAGACAAGCTGCACCGGCAAGCGGTGGAAATTGAAAACCTCAGCTTTGCCTACCCGGGCAATGAACCTTTGTTCAAGAACCTGTCACTGAACATCAATGCCGGTGAAAAGATTGCCATCATTGGCGAAAACGGCGTCGGCAAAACCACACTGCTCAAGCTGCTCAACGGTGAACTCACACCCACCGCGGGCCATATCAAATGGACCGAAAAAGCCAAGCTTGGCTATTTTGCCCAGGATCACGCCGCGGACTTTGCCGCAGACAGCAACCTGACCGACTGGATCTCGGGCTATGTGCGCGCCGGCGGCTATGAAGGGTCGGATGTAGAAACACTGATTCGCGGCACGCTGGGCCGCCTGCTGTTCTCGGGCGACGATGTCAAGAAATCAGTGAAGGTCATCTCCGGTGGCGAGCAAGGCCGCATGCTGTTCGGTCGCCTGATGCTGTTACACCCGAACATCCTGCTCATGGATGAACCATCGAATCACCTGGATATGGAATCCATCGAATCGCTGAATACGGCTCTCGATCTGTTTCCGGGTACGCTGGTCTTTATCTCGCATGACCGGGAATTTGTCTCATCACTGGCCACGCGCATTATCGAGATCAAGCAGGACCACCAGGTCATCGATTTCCAGGGCAACTACGAAGATTACCTGGCCTCGCAAGGCGTCAACTAATGCAGCAGCGCCCCCGCCCGGGGGCGCTGGCCGGATTGCCGAAGCGGCAAAAAAGTCTCTGCTATCGCTGTCATAGCAAAAAATAATTGGTACTTTGGGTTTTATAGGAATATCTTGTTCACATAGAACCCAAGGAGACCTGTATGACAACCCCAGGCAAATGCCCCGTAATGCACGGTGCCAATACTGAAGCCGGTAACAGCGTCATGGCCTGGTGGCCGAAGGCGCTCAATCTGGATATCCTGCATCAACAAGACACCAAGACGAATCCGATGGGTGCGGATTTCAGCTATCGCGAAGCGCTCAAAACCCTGGATGTCACGGCGCTCAAAAACGACCTCAAAGCCCTGATGACCGATAGCCAGCCCTGGTGGCCGGCCGACTGGGGGCATTACGGTGGCTTGATGATCCGCATGGCCTGGCACTCTGCCGGCACCTATCGTATTGCCGATGGCCGTGGCGGGGCCGGTACCGGCAATCAGCGCTTTGCCCCCCTGAACTCGTGGCCGGATAACGTCAATCTGGACAAGGCCCGTCGCCTGCTGTGGCCGATCAAGAAAAAATACGGCAATAAAATCAGCTGGGCTGATCTCATGATTCTCGCGGGCAACATGGCTTATGAGTCCATGGGCTTAAAAACTTTTGGCTTTGCGTTTGGCCGCGAAGATATCTGGCACCCTGAAAAAGACATTTACTGGGGCTCTGAAAAACAGTGGCTCGAACCGAGTGGCGGGGCGAACAGCCGCTACTCCGGTGAACGTGACCTGGAAAACCCGCTGGCTGCGGTAATGATGGGCCTGATTTACGTCAACCCAGAAGGCGTCGATGGCCATCCAGACCCGCTAAAAACCGCGCAGGATATCCGAGTGACGTTTGCCCGCATGGCCATGAATGACGAAGAGACAGTGGCCCTCACCGCTGGCGGCCACACGGTCGGCAAAACGCACGGCAACGGCAACGCGGCTAACCTGGGGCCGGCACCGGAAGGTGCCGATCTTGATGCACAAGGTCTCGGCTGGATCAATGACAAAACCCGTGGCATTGGTCGCGACACCGTCAGTAGCGGCATTGAAGGTGCCTGGACCACGCATCCGACGCAGTGGGACAATGGCTACTTCGATATGTTGCTCAACCACGAATGGGCGCTAACCAAGAGCCCGGCTGGTGCCTGGCAGTATGAGCCGGTAAGCATCCGGGAAGAGGATCGCCCCCTCGATGTAGAAGATGCGTCGATCCGCTGCAACCCGATCATGACTGATGCCGATATGGCTATGAAAGTGGACCCGGCCTATCGTCAGATTGCCGAACGCTTCCACAAGGATCCGGCCTACTTCACAGAAGTCTTTGCCCGTGCCTGGTTCAAACTAACGCATCGCGACATGGGTCCGAAGGCCCGTTACATTGGGCCGGATGTCCCGCAAGAAGATCTGATCTGGCAGGACCCCGTACCGGCAGGGCGCAAGGACTATGATGTCAGCGCTGTTAAAACCAAAATCGCTGCCAGCGGTCTGTCGATCAGCGACATGGTCAGCACGGCCTGGGATAGCGCCCGCACCTACCGGGGGTCTGACAAGCGCGGCGGTGCCAATGGCGCACGCATTCGTCTGGCTCCGCAAAAAGACTGGGCAGGTAATGAGCCCGCTCGGCTAGCCAAAGCCTTGGCCGCATATGAACGCATCGCCGCCGAAACGGGTGCCAGTATCGCAGATGTGATTGTGCTGGCCGGCAACGTCGGCATCGAGCAGGCCGCCAAAGCTGCGGGCTTCAATGTCAGCGTCCCCTTTGCGCCTGGGCGCGGTGATGCCACACAGGCCATGACGGATGTCGAATCATTTGACGTGCTTGAACCACTGGCTGATGGCTATCGCAACTGGCTGAAAACAAACTACGTCGTTACGCCGGAAGAACTGTTGCTTGATCGCACGCAACTCATGCGCCTGACAGCACAGGAAATGACGGTACTGGTTGGTGGCATGCGCGTTCTGGGCACCAATGCGGAGGGCAGCATGCACGGTGTGTTCACCGATCGCGTCGGCGTCCTCAGCAACGACTTTTTCGTGAACCTCACCGACATGGCCTACATCTGGAAGCCGACCGGCCGCAACAGCTATGACATCGTAGCGCGTGACGGTGGTCAGACGCGCTGGACCGCCACCCGGGTCGATCTGGTCTTTGGCTCAAATTCGGTGTTGCGCGCTTATGCCGAGCTCTACGCGCAGGATGATCAGCAGCAGAAATTTGTGGATGACTTTGTCGCGGCCTGGGCCAAGGTCATGCATGCAGATCGCTTTGATCTGGCCAGCTAGTTAAACCTCTGCCTGCCTCAAGCTTGTTGGGGCAGGCACCGCTGGCGATCAGGGTTTTTGCTGCTTGATGGCCTGCTGGGCTTCGTAAGCGGCTTTTTCGGCGGCGCGCTGCTGCTCCGCCGCTTCCCGTTTGGCACGCTTCTCAGCCGCCTTACGATCACGCTCGGCCGAGGCAGCCTGAATTTCGGCATCGGTCTTCAGCGGGGTTGCCGACTGTTCGGCCTCGCGGATTTTGCGCTCCTGCTCAACCTGCTTCAGCGTCTTGCCTTCGTCGATGGCTTTCTTGATGGCCCCTGCAGGCGGATTAGGCTGCCGTAGTTCGGCCGGTGGATTCGCCAGCTGGTTGACCAGACGGCCTTCACGTACTTCACGGTCAATCACTTGGCCTTTGGCTTCGATCACCCGCGCTTTTTCCCGTTCTTCGTAGCGACGCTCTTTGGCCTGATCGATACAGCGGTTAACCAGAATCTTGCTGTAGCAGTTCCAGGTATCAATCTCGAGTTGGCTATCGGCCTCGGCACGAATCGCTTTGCCTTCCGCCTTGAGCGCCTTCGCCTCCTGGTCGCGTGCGTCGAGTACCGCCGGGTCAAACACAGGCGTGACCGCTGCCGCAAAAAGTGGGGCAGACAGCAGCATCCCGGAGATTACCCCCAGGAAAATCCGAAACGAAGCTGAATAAAATCGGTTCATGCGCCCAGCATTGTAGGGCAGGTGAGCCTGATCGGGTAAAATTTGGCGCTTAACTATTTCTCTTTTTCATCGGGAGTCCCGTCGTGCAAATCGTCTGTCTTGATCTTGAGGGTGTCCTCGTTCCGGAAATCTGGATCGAATTTGCCAATCGTACCGGCATCGAAGCCCTGCGCCGCACTACCCGCGACGAACCCGACTACGACAAACTCATGAAGTATCGTCTGGACATTCTGCGGGAGCACAAGCTCGGCCTACCGGATATCCAGAAGGTCATCGCTGAAATGGGCCCGATGCCGGGTGCTAAAGACTTTCTTGATCAGCTGCGCCAGGACTTCCAGGTCATCATCCTGTCCGATACTTTCTACGAATTCGCCATGCCGCTGATGAGTCAGCTCAACATGCCGGCACTGTTCTGCCACAAGCTGGAAGCCGATGCCGAGGGCATGCTGGTCAACTACCATCTGCGCATGCCGGACCAGAAGCGTGCTGCCGTCAAAGCCTTCAAAGGCCTAAACTTCAAAGTCATGGCGGCTGGTGATTCGTACAACGACACCGCCATGCTGGGCGAGGCTCACGCCGGCATCCTGTTCCACCCACCAGAAAACGTGATCCGTGAATTCCCGCAATTCCCGGTCACCATGAGTTACGCTGAACTCAACGACGCAATCCGCAACGCGTCGGCACGCATCTAACAAGGTCTCGGGTATGCATCGCGAACGTTTCTACACCCTCACCGCCTCCTGCCCGGATCGCGTCGGCATCGTCGCGGCCGTTGCCGGTTTTTTTGCAGCCCATGGCGGTTGGATTCTCGAAACCACGCTGCATTCCGAACCGCCCAACGAAGAAGGCATTGCCGCCTACTTCATGCGCCTGGAAATCAAGGCCGATTCTCTGCCGTTCGATCTGGAGGGCCTTCGTGCTGCTTTCAAATCGGTGGCCGACGAGTTCAACATGTCCTGGAAAATTTCGGATTCGGCCAAGCGCAAACGCGTGGTCATTCTGGTTTCCAAGCAGGAACACTGCCTCTACGATCTGCTGGCACGCTGGCAATCGAAAGAGCTGGATATCGACATTCCCTGCATTATCTCGAACCACGAAACGCTGCGCGGTTTTGTCGAATGGCATGGCATCCCTTTTCATTACATCCCGGTTACTGCCGATAACAAAGTGACGGCCTACGCCCGTATCGGCGAGCTCTTTGCCGAAGCGCAGGCAGATGTCATGGTGCTCGCCCGCTATATGCAGATCCTCTCACCCGAACTGTGTACCGCATTCCCCGGGCGCATCATTAACATTCACCACTCGTTCCTGCCGTCCTTTGTCGGTGCCAAGCCTTATCATCAGGCCTGGGAACGTGGGGTCAAACTGATCGGTGCGACATGTCACTACGTAACTGCCGATCTGGATCAAGGCCCCATCATTGAACAGGATGTCATCCGTATCGACCATTCCGACTCGGTCGAGGACATGGTGCGTTATGGCAAGGACATTGAAAAGACCGTGCTCGCCCGTGGCCTACGCAACCACCTGGAAGGTCGCGTCCTCATTCACGGCAACAAGACCATCGTCTTCCGCTAATCTGTTGCACCCTCAAGAAAGACCGCCATGCTGACCAGCCCGGAAATTTCCGACATTGCCCACGTGGTGCAGCTGGCAGTAGCGCCTGTCTTCCTGCTTACGGGCGTGGGTGCCATTCTGTCCGTGCTCACCACGCGCATGGGGCGAGTCATTGACCGTGCCCACCGTATCGATGGCTGGATCGAAGAAGGCAAGAACCCGGCCAATTACAGTCCCGAGCTCGTCACTCTGCGCCAGAGGCTGGGCCTTATTCACCATGCCATTACCCTTTGCTCGCTATCGGCTTTTCTCGTCTGCGGCGTCGTCTTCACCATTTTTGTCGGCACTTTTTTTGATGCCAGCATTGGCGGCGCGGTCGCTTTTCTTTTTGCCGCTGCCATGATCATGCTGATTGGTGCCTTGGGCTTATTCATGTCGGAAGTCCAGATTGCCCGCCGCAGCATTCTGATCGGCCCCAAAGCACCCTAACGCGTTCTCCATAAAAAAGGCGGGTACCGAGGTACCCGCCAAATCCACACGGAGAGGAGAATCCGTTAGAAATTACCTACATAAAACGACCGACCATTAATCGTGATATGCGTTTTCACCGTGGGAGGTTACATCCAGACCTTCACGTTCCTGATCTTCGGGAACACGCAGACCGATAACGATGTCGAGTAGTTTGAAGACCACGAAGGCCACTACACCCGACCAGACAATCGTCGTACCGACGGCGGTTGCCTGAATCACCACCTGATCTGCAATCGAGTAGCCCTCAGCCACAGCATTGGTGACGTAGTCATAGATGCCCGTGCCGCCCAGTGCCGGGTCTGCGAACACACCCGTCAGCAGCGCACCGGTGATACCGCCCACGCCGTGAATACCAAACACGTCGAGCGAATCATCCACCTTCAGCATTTTCTTCAGGCCGGTTGCGCCCCACAGACAGATCACGCCGGCAATCAGGCCAATGATGATGGCACCACCGACACCGACGAAACCTGCCGCCGGCGTAATGCCGACCAAACCAGCCACCGCACCTGACGCAGCACCCAGCATCGAAGGTTTACCCTTGATCAGCCACTCGGCACCCAACCAGGACAACGTAGCCGCAGCCGTAGCGACCCAGGTGTTGACGAAGGCCAGCGAAGCAGCGCCACTGGCTTCCAGTGCCGAACCGGCATTGAAACCGAACCAGCCAAACCACAGCAGCGAGGCACCGATCATCGTAAACGTCAGGTTATGCGGTGACATGGCTTCACGACCGTAACCGATACGCTTACCGGCAATTGCCGCAACAACCAGACCAGCCACTGCTGCATTGATGTGCACCACCGTACCACCGGCGAAATCCAGCGCACCCTTCTGGAACAACCAGCCCGCCGTTGCACCGGCTGCTTCCGCTGCTTCGGCCGAGGTGTAGGCATCCGGACCCGCCCAGAACCACACCATGTGTGCCACTGGCAGATAGGCTAAGGTAAACCAGGCCGTAATACCCAGCAGTACCGCCGAGAACTTGATACGCTCAGCCCAGGCACCGACAATCAGCGCACAGGTAATCGCAGCAAACGCACCCTGGAAAACCACGAAGCTCAGCTCAGGCAGCGCAACGCCCTTCGAGAAGGTGCCCGTCAAGGTGTCCGGCGTAATCCCCTTCAACAGAATCTTGTCAAAAGATCCGAAGAAGGCGTTGTACATCGAGTGGCCTTCAGTGAAAGCGATGCTATAGCCGTACACCACCCACAGCAGCGTCACCAGCGAAAAGACCACAAAGACCTGAATCAGCAACGACAGCACGTTCTTTTTGCGGACCAGGCCGCCGTAGAACAATGCCAGACCGGGGATCGACATCAGAATCACAAAGGCCGCACACACCATGATCCAGGCGTTATCAGCCTTGTTCATCACCGGCACAATCGCCGCCGGATCAGCTAGCGCTACACCGCTGGCCAGCAGCGGAAGCAGCATTGCGAGATATTTCTTCATGAATAAACTCCTTGGATTCCGTTAGAGGGCCGTCTCACCGGATTCACCGGTGCGGATACGAACCACTTCTTCGAGCGGGAAGACAAAAATCTTGCCGTCACCGATCTTGCCGGTGGCAGCCGACTTTTCAATCGCCTCGACCACCTGCTCAACGATGCTGTCAGAGACTGCTGCTTCCAGTTTTACCTTTGGCAGAAAATCGACGACGTATTCGGCGCCACGATAAAGTTCGGTATGACCTTTTTGACGACCGAAGCCTTTGACTTCGGTCACAGTCACACCCTGTACGCCGACAGCGGCCAGTGCTTCACGCACTTCGTCCAGCTTGAACGGCTTGATGATTGCGGTAACAAGTTTCATCGTCAGTTCCTTTCTTAGAACGTACGGCCGACGGTAACCATGGCAGTTGCGTGACCAGCGTTTTCGGTAGAGCCACCAGCAGTGAAGCCGCTCTTCGAGAAGCAATAAAACTGACCCTTACTGCAATCCCCCTGTGTAGCAGCCTGGATGTATGAGACTTTGGCATTCCAGCCTTTACCAAAGTCCTTGGTCACGCCCAGCTCCCAGTCGGCGTAGTTAGCCTGGCTGAAGTTCCTCATGTAGAAGTAGCCTGCATGGCCCAGCAGACCAAACCCGGCAAGAGCAGGGTGCACATCACTCAGGTCGTAAGTCGCTTTAAGATCCGTGTAACCCGAACCGGCAGTGCTTGAACCATTGAAGCCCTGAACATTAAAATAATCCGTCAATGCAAAGTACTGCTTCAGGCTCACTGTCTTCCAGTTACCACCGATGTAGTACTCCAGGTTATAAACCATGCCCGGTTTTTGCGAGTAACCCGTCGGATTTGGATTAGTCAGACCGACCATGCCATTGCTCGGGTTGCTACCCGGGTAGAAGTAGTTGTATAGACCGGTATCAAGGCCCCAGTCTTCATCGAATGCCGTTTTCCAGCCACCGTACAGATCCATCTCCAGATTGCCACCAGCGAAACCAGCCGCGTTACCGTTAACGTTAGAGTTCCAGTTACCGACATAGAAACCCATCGGCAGCGTTACATCAAAACCACCCTGCAATGCCGGCTGATTAAAAGTCTGGTCAATACCGCGGAAACGATAGCTGCTGGCAATGTTGACATTGGCCGTCACAGCGATCTCATCGGCGGCCGGCGTCGCGGCTTCTTCCGACAGAGCAGCCATCGAAAGGGCGGCGAGTGAAGCGGCGACTAGCGTCTTCTTGAAAGTCATGGTCTTGGTCCTTATTAGAAGAAAAAATGAATTGCAACGGTTCTCTAAAAGCATAGACCGTGCCAACTTCAATTCCTCTCCCCTTCGATTCATTTAACACTCTGTTGTAAAACGATATTTTTAACGCACCCTTGAACGATTACTGAAATTTTCTTCACATTTTCATACCTGGTGCGTCGTACTGTTTTTTATCGCAATGCACAAACCTGGGTGCACCGCTTTGACGCATGCCAATCTTAAGCTTCGCTTAGCGCACCACTATAGTGCATCAAATCAGAATTCAATCACAACCGGCAACCTGAACACTATGACGCTGCATGCTAGACTGATGCACCCGCTGTTTCCCGCAAGGTATGCATGATGATTGATACAAAAATTTTCGAAGATCTGTCGCAACGTGTTTCCAGCCTCATCGCCAGCAGCCCGGCCGCTGAAGTAGAAAAGAACGTACGCGCCATGATGGGCAGTTTTTTTAGCAAACTCGATCTGGTCACCCGGGAAGAGTTCGACACGCAGGCCAATGTACTAGCCCGCACACGCCAGCTGGTCGATCAGCTCAGCGCCCGCCTCGATGAACTGGAAAAAGGCAACACCCCGTAAGTTATGACACTGGCGCTCATTCACACCCGAGCGCTTGATGGTCTGCATGCGCCGCCCGTCGTTGTGGAGGTGCATGTGGCCAACGGCTTGCCGGCTTTTAGCCTGGTGGGGCTGGCCGATGCCGAAGTGCGCGAAGCACGTGATCGCGTCCGCGCGGCACTATTAAGCTCGGGCTTCGAATTTCCGGCGCGCCGTATCACCGTCAATCTGGCGCCTGCTGATCTACCCAAAGACTCTGGCCGATTCGATTTACCCATCGCACTAGGCTTGCTGGCTGCATCCGGCCAGCTACCTGCTTTAAATCTTGGTGACTATGAATTTGCCGGCGAGCTCTCGCTCACCGGTAGCCTGCGCCCGGTGCGTGGCGCCCTGGCCTTAGCTCTCGCCAGCCAGAAAGCCGGACGCACCCTGATCGTGCCCGAAGCCTCCGGTGCCGAAGCGGCTTTGGCCGATGGTGCTGCTGTTCGTTTCGCACATACCCTGCGTGAAGTCTGTACGCATCTAATGGGCGAAGAGGCGCTCGCCGCACCCAGAAAACCCGATCTTAGTCACCTGGCAACTTACCCCGACCTCTGCGAAGTCAAAGGGCAGGCCCAGGCCCGGCGCGCTCTGGAAATTGCCGCAACAGGTGGTCATGCGCTGCTCATGCTCGGCCCGCCCGGCACCGGCAAATCCATGCTGGCGACCCGTCTGCCCGGTATCTTGCCGCCATTAGCCGCTGGTGAAGCGTTGGTCTCGGCGGGCATCCTCTCGCTCGCCGGTACCTTTAATCCGCAACGATTTAGCGAACGTCCGTTTCGCGCGCCACATCACAGTGCCTCACCGGCGGCCGTCATCGGCGGTGGCAGCCAGGCATTACCGGGCGAAATCTCGCTGGCTACGGGCGGCGTGCTCTTTCTCGATGAACTACCGGAATTTGATCGGCGCGTCCTCGAATCACTCCGTGAGCCACTGGAAACCGGCGAAGTTCATATTGCCCGCGCCAACCGGCGCGCCACATACCCGGCCGCCTTTCAACTGATTGCCGCCATGAACCCGTGCCCGTGCGGCTACCAAGGGCATCCCACCCGCGCCTGCCGCTGCACCCCCGAACAGATACAGCGTTACCGTGGCCGTCTCTCTGGCCCATTACTTGACCGGATTGATCTATGCATTGAAGTGCCGGCACTGTCTGCCGAAGACCTGGCACAGGCGGGCAGCGGCGAGCCTTCGGCGGAAGTCCGTGAGCGTGTCATCCACGCCATGCAGATTGCGGTACAGCGGCAGGGAAGCATCAACGCCCGTCTTCAAGGCCAGGATCTGGAACATCATGCGACACCCGATACCGCCGGCCAGACATTGCTGAAACAAGCCGTCAGCCGACTGGGCCTATCCGCCCGCGCCTATCACCGGTTATTACGGGTAGCCCGCACCATTGCCGATCTGGCGGGAGCCTCACAGATCAGCGCCGCACATGTCGCCGAGGCTATCCAGTTTCGCCAACTCTTCAATCACACCTAGCGATCAACGGTGCAAGGCCAGCGCCGCCGCCAGCTTCTCGCGCACCTTGTCGCGTAACACCGGCGGACCCATCACCTCGACCTCCGGCATGTGGCGCAAAATATCCATCACCAGCTCCGTCTCAATGCTATACGGCACATCGAGCTGGTAACTGCCATCGGGCAGCACGCTACCACGTTGATCCGGGTGCCATTGTTCGGCGGCAACCCAACGCGCCCGCGCCGGCGTAAAGCGCAGTTGTGCCCATTGCGTGCGTTCGCCCCCGAAAATGCCATAACCGTTTTGCACCCGGCCATCGAGCACCTGCGCGGCCACATCTTTGGCCGCCTTATCCAGCAGCTCAACATGGCTCAGCGTCTCTACCGCAAAACTCCGCAGGTCTTTACGCAAATGGCACCAGGCATCCAGATACCAATTACCCCGGTAGAACACCAGGCGTTGCGGCGAAATCTCGCGGGCCGTAGTTTCATCCCGCCCCCGATGCCAGTGATGTAACTTGAGGCGTTTGCGTTTGAGCAGTGCTGAGGCAATCAAGGCAAAATTGGCCGGTTCCGGCGCACGTTGACCCGTATGCACGATCCGGATGCGATCTTCGATGTCTTCCGGCCGATGCTGCTGGCTCCCCAACAGGGCAGACAGTCGCGATTGCAACGGTGCAATATGTGGCCCCAGCAAACCCGGCTGCACCGTATTGAGCAACTGCTGCATCATCAACAGCGCATAAATCTCACTGGCGTTAAACCACAAGCCCGGCAACTCGTATTTGAGGTCGCTCGCCCGCTCTGCGCGCGTCGTTTCCTGCGCAAAACGGTAACCGCCACCCAGCCTGTCGTAAATAATCGGGGCGTTGAGCCGGTCCCGCAGGTACTGCATATCCCGGCGCAACGTAGCGCGAGAAACACCCAGCGCCGTCTGAATCGCTTCAAAAGGCAGACAGCGCTGTTCGTTAAGCAGCTGATCAATGCGGTAGAAGCGTTCCGTGCGGTCCATGCCGCTATCTCCAGTTTCCGGCCAGAATTCTGGCGCGCTCGACACGATTCGAACGTGCGACCCTTGCCTTCGGAGGGCAATACTCTATCCAGCTGAGCTACGAGCGCGTGCGGGCGAAGTCTAGCCGTTTTTACGCAGACTGTCCAAAGATGTGCCGTAAACCGTTATACTATCGCCGTTATTTCGCCCATTTACCTATCGCATACAGGATCGAGCATGGCCGACAAGAATTCCAGCAGCAAAATGATGTATCTCTCCATCGCCCTCGCGGTGATTCTGATTGCCGTGGTTGTGCCGTTCTCAATGAGCGGCAAGGGCGGTAGCACCAGCATGGGTTCGGGCGACGATGTCGAAGCTCGTATTGCCCCGGTTGCCAAGATCGAAATGCAGGCCGGTGGTGGTGACGGTGGCGTGAAAGATGGCAAGACTGTGTACAACACCGTTTGCGCCGGTTGCCACGGTTCTGGCGTGATGGGTGCGCCGAAGTTTGGCGACAAGGCTGCCTGGGCACCCCGCATTGCGCAGGGCATCCCGACACTGGTCAATCATGCTATTAACGGTATTCGTGCCATGCCGGCGCGCGGTGGTTCGGCTAGCCTGACCGATGAAGAAGTCAAAGGGGCTGTCGAATACATGGTGAACGGTTCGAAGTAAATTCAACCGCTTCAGCACAAAGGGACGCCACGGCGTCCCTTTTGTTTTGCCCGCTCGCGCTGCGGTTATTCAGCGCCCGGTTTCTGCAACATGGCTTTGAGAAAATCCAGTTTATTGGCCGAGGTCGATTTGTCCGCAATGGTTTTGCTGGCAGAGGTCGCCGCCTCACAGCCCATCTCCTGAATAAAGCGCGATGGCTCGCAAGGCACCAGATCTTTACCTTGTCGGCGTTTCTCACACCAGGTGATGTGCAGGCTGCGTTGCGCGCGCGTGATGCCGACGTACATAAGACGACGCTCTTCTTCAAGCTTCTGGTCTTCTTGCGATTCGCGATGCGGCAGTATGTTTTCTTCTACGCCGACCAGAAAGACGTGGCCGAACTCCAGCCCCTTGGCCGCATGCAAGGTGGATAACTGCACGGCATCGTAGCCTTCACCCTGATCACGGCGCTCCAGCAGGGACATCAGCGCCATGGTCTGCACGATCTCGGCCAGGGTCTTGCCATCGTCATCACTCTTCTTGGTGATCCACGCGTGGAATTCCTGCACGTTGCCCCAACGGGTTTCGGCTGTACGTGCTTCTTCCTGATCGTAGAGCCAGTTTTCGTATTCGATGGCATTCAGAATATCCGGGAAGACATCGGCTGCAGATTCGCGCTGGGCACGCCACTGAAAGCGATTGATGAATTCGCCAAAATCACGCAGCGGTTGCAGCACGCGGTTACCCACCTGCGCGGCAAAGCCTTCTTCAAAGAGCGCGGCGAACAACGAGATCTGACGCTCGGCAGCATAGCGCCCGAGCGTGGCCAGGGTCTGGCTGCCAATGCCGCGGCGTGGGGTGGTGGCGGCGCGGATAAACGCCGGATCATCATCGTCATTCACCAGCAGGCGCATATACGCCAGCAGATCCTTGATTTCAGCCTTGTCAAAAAAAGACTGACCGCCGGATAAGACATAGGGAATGCGTTGCTGACGCAAGGCTTTCTCGAAAATTCTGGCCTGATGATTGCTGCGGTAAAGAATGGCGTAATCCGCAAACTTGGCGCGGTGCTCGAAGCGATGCCCCTGCAGTTTCATGACCACTGTTTCGGCTTCGGCTTCGGCTTCGGCACAGGCAATCACGTTGATGTTGGCACCGGGGCCATGCTCGGACCAGAGCGACTTGGCGAATAGCTTGGGATTATTCTGGATCAGCGTGTTGGCCGCATCCAGAATCTTGCCCGTAGAACGGTAGTTCTGTTCCAGCTTGATGACTTTGAGCTGCGGGAAATCTTCTGTCAGGCGACGCAGATTCTCGACGTCGGCACCCCGCCATCCGTAAATGGCCTGGTCGTCATCGCCCACGGCGGTGAACGAAGCACGCACGCCCGTTAGCTGTTGCAGGAGGCGGTATTGCGCCGTGTTCGTATCCTGGTATTCATCGACCAGAATATGGCGGAACTTATCCTGCCATTTCTGCCGAACCTCGGCATTATCTTGTAGCAAGGTGACGGGCAGTCGGATCAGATCATCAAAATCCACCGCCTGATACGCGTGCAGGCTGTTGGCGTACTCCAGATAGATGCGCGCCGCCACGGCCTCTTCTTCGTCTTTCGCGGCTTCGGCTGCCTGCTTGGGGTTGAGCAGGGCATTCTTCCAGAGCGAAATGGTCGTTTGCAGCCAGCGCAGCTTGGCTTTATCAGTGGTGCCACTCAGCTCGTTAATAATGCCCAGGCAGTCGGCCGAATCAAAGATCGAAAAACCCGGCTTGTAACCCAGCGTTTTGGCTTCTTCGCGCACCATACGCAAACCGAGCGAGTGAAAGGTGGCAATGGTTAGCCCTTTGGGTGCCTTGTCCATGCGCTTGGCGATACGCTCGGACATCTCCATCGCGGCTTTATTGGTAAAGGTGATGGCCGCAACCTGATGCGGCTTGATCTCGCAGGTTTCGATCAGATGCACGATCTTTTCGGTAATCACCCGGGTTTTACCCG
>ERZ650303.194-NODE-194-length-17818-cov-5.272758_pt1 | contig 17818 bp, 31 predicted proteins | sample MGYA00376239_ERZ650303 | MGnify/ENA primary metagenome ERZ650303 (study PRJEB26733, sample SAMN07839262) | wastewater metagenome | biome: small river; feature: stream; material: water | place: USA: North Carolina | collected 2016-04-05 ... | reverse complement strand
GCGAAGACACTCTTTCCCTACACGACGCTCTTCCGATCTCATTCCCGCGCGTTGATCTCGACCCACACCCTCGACTCCGCGTGCTCCGCGGGCGTCATCCTCACCAGGGCCATGGCCTCCCAGGCACCGGCCGCGTACTGCGCCTCGTCGCGCTCCCGCTCGAGCCGCGAGACGCGCTCGCGCAGCCTGTCGAGCTCGCGCATCGTCCCGCAGCGGGGGAGGTCGCATTTCTCGCAGCTCATTCGGCCGCCCTGTCGAGGTCGGCTCGGCAGCGGGCGCAGTAGTGGCCCATCTCCTCCGCCTCCGGCGCTGCCACGTCGCAGGCGCACTCGAGGCACGTCACGACGCGACCGGAGCCATCGCAGTGGTGGCACGGCATCGACCGGCCCTCGTTGCGGTCCCACGGTCCTACCTGCGACCCGTGACACGCGGGGCACACGCGCTCCTCGTGGTTCACTTGCAGGCCCCCTGCCGCAGTTCCCACAGGAGGCCCTCGGCGTTCGCGAGCCGCAGCGCCAGGCGCATGACGCGGGCGTCCACCTCCTGGAGCGGGCAGTAGCGCACGCTCTGGATCTCCTCGACGAGCACCGCCAGGTCCCGCACCGGCGGCGGGACAACCGCCCCCGACTTCGCGGTGGTCGAGGCGCTCACGGCGACACCCCCAGGCGCGAATGGCGCTCGCGCCGCTCGTCAGAGCGTAGGTACGACGACAGCGCAAGCTGCGCGTCGAGCGCAGCGATGTAGTCGCCCCACGTCGACTCGCTCGGAGGCGCCGCTCGCCGCGCCGTCGCCGCGCAGAGGTCAATCTCGTACTCGAGGTAGTCGCGCCCAGCGGCCGGAGCCGCATGGGCTTTCGCCCCGGGGCCGCTCACGTCCCCACCTCGACCACCTTCGCGGTCACCCCCTCCTTGCGGAGCGCCTTCGCGACCCGCTCCGCCGAGGCCTTGCTCATCGGGATCGACTGGTTGTCGACCGTCACCACCATCCAGCCCTTGCTCGCCGTCGTCTTCATAGAGAGCAATATACACGTGAATATGTAGCTCGCCACAAGAATCGACACGACAGCGTGTAGAAAGTCACTCCGCCCCGCAAATCCTAGGCTCTCGCGAGTCTAGACGTCGGTATCTGTGCCGCCGCTCGAGCGCTGCGCGCGGAGAGCCGCAATGGCGATGGTCCGGCGCACTCGAGCCACGTTGGCCGGCACCACCCACGCGTAATACGCGCGATGTGATGCCTGCGGTCGATCGCTCCGCGACAAAGCGGGAGGCGTTCTGCTGCGCGATCCCACCCATCGCGCGCCCTAGCTGCTTCCCGTTCCACCCGCGCGTCGCCTTTAGCTCGCGCGCAAGCTGGCGGAGCACCTCGGTCTCGGCATCGGTGAAAGAGCGTACTCGGCCAGCCACTTTTCTAGTGTGGATCGCGACACTTACACGCGTGCATGAATCTTTCTGCGGCAGGATGGGTTGCATTCGTGTGTAACACGCGTATATGTAGATGATGGCAAAACGACAGCGCGGGCGGTCGACGGTCTTTTCGACGCCGCAAAATCAGGCGCTCCGTGTGGAGCTCAAGGTCCAGGGGGCGAAGTACACCTCAGAGCGCGCGTTCGGCGAGGCGCTTGGGATTGCTCAGCAGAACGTCGGGCGACTCCTCAAGGATCGGCGCGCCGGGTTCGGCTACTCGACGGCGACCGCGCTTGTACGGCTGGCGGGCTTCGGGTCCGTGGATGAGTTCTTCCGCGACCGCGGCGTCATCGCCGACTCGAGCACCAGCGTCGAGCCGATCGCAAAGGCAGGCTGACCATGCCGGGCAGGATGACCCGAGCTGTGGGGCTCGTCGATGCTCGCTGTGTGTTCACGCTGATCCAGTGCTGAACAAACGCGTTTTCCAGAACGGAAAGGCCTGGCCCGCGGACCACTGAACGCTGCGCGACGCATCGAGAAACGATGCGTGCATATTCCACGATTTTATTTCTACCTGAACGAAGGACACTGCATGAAGGCGCATCCGGCCGCAGACATTTTCCCAATGATGAGCGAGGAGGAACTCTCCTCGCTCGCCGCCGACATCAAGGCGCACGGCCAGAACCTACCGATCACCACCATCGTCGAGGACGGCGAGACGCTCATCCTCGACGGCCGCAATCGTGCGCGCGCGTGCGAGATCGCGGGCATCCCTGTCATGTCGCAGGCGTACGGCGGAGAGGACCCCTTCTCCTTCGTCGTCAGCGCCAACCTGCGGAGGCGGCATCTGTCGATCAGCGAGAGGGCGCTCCTGTCGGCGCAGGTCGAGCGGCTTCGGCACGGGGCCAACCAGCATCGCAAGAAAGGGGAGGGGCCTGCGGGCCTCTCCTCTCCGTCTCTCGTTGAGGCGGCTGGGCTGTTCGACATTTCGACCCGGAGCGTCAAGCGCGGCCGCGTCATTCACGACAAGGGAACGCCCGAGTTGATCGAGGCGGTCCGAGCCGGAGAGGTCTCTCTCGCTGCGGGAGAGAAGCTCGCTCGCATGCCTCATGACGAGCAGCGCTCGCGCCTGGAGATCGGCGACATCCCAAAGGACAAGCCGTCATCCCCTCCGGAGTCAGAGCCGCGTCGCATCATCGAACGCGACGGCAAGCTCGCGAAGCCTGACCGCAAGGGTGTCTTGCATGTTGTCGGCGCCGTGCGGGACCTCCCCACGGAAGATCCTCGTCTGCACCGAGAGAAGCATGAGCAGATCCGGGAACTGGCCGCGCAGGGCATGGGGCCGAAGGCGATTGCGGACACCCTGGGTCTCGGGCGCAGGTTTGTTCAACACTCCCTGACTCGGTTTGTCACCCCACGAAAGGGCGTGCTCGATCGCGCCATCATCGACGTCGAGACCTTCGCAGAGACGTGGGCCTCGATCGCGAACGAGGACGCTTGGCGTTGGCCAACGGCGACCGACGAGGAGAAGGCGCAGCTAGTAACGGCGCTCGAGGAATGTGCTCGAGCGGCACGACGTGTGATCAATCGGCTGACCAAAGAAGCCAAGGAGAAGACCGGAACATGAAGCACATCAAGATCAAGCCCAGCGAGACGACCGTGGACCACGCCTATCAGCGCGAGCTCGACACTCGACGCGTGGAGGCGATGGCGAAGAACTTCGACCCAAGGATGATGGGCGTCCCCGTCATCTCGCGCCGCCCTGACGGGTCGATGGTCCGCATCGACGGCCAGCACCGCTGCGCCGCTGCCATCGCTGCCGGGATGGGTGACACGCCCTTCCTCGTCGAGGTCTACGACGGCCTTACCCCGCGGGAGGAGGCGGAGCTTTTTCTCCGCCTGAACGGTGGTCGTAGTGCCGTCAGCGCGATCGACAAATACAAGGCTCGCATCCAGGCGCACGAGCCTACCGCGCTCGAGATCAAGCAGATCCTTGGCCGGCACGGGCTCCGCATCGCGAAGGCACCGGCGCGCGGCGTGATCATGGCGGTGCAGGCGGTAGAGAGCGCGTACCACCACGGGACGCTCGACAAGGTGATGCGCGTGCTCGTCGCGTGGCTCGAAGGCGAGTCGGAGGCGTTCGAGGGTGACATCATTCGCGGCGTCAGCGCGTTCTTCGGCTCCTTTCCTGATGCCGATCCGATGCACCTAGCCTCTCGTCTCGACAAGTACGGCGCACCAAAGCTGATCTCGCGTCTTCGTCGCGAAGCTCAGCAGACGTCACGCGCCGATGCAGCTCGGTTCGTCTTCTCCGACATCTACAACACGAGAACGCACCGCACGAAACGCGTAGTCATGCAGAACGTCGCGGCTGTGGGTCAGGCCTGAGTCTGAGCGGCCATGGCGTTACCCGAATACCTCACGGTCGACGACGTCATGGCCGCGCTCCAGTGCGGCAAGACGAAGGCGTACGCGCTCATCAAGCAGATCGACGGCGCGCGCGGCGTGGGCATGGCTCGCGTCCTCAAGAGCAAGTTTCTCGAGTTCCTCGAAGGAGACCCCGATTGCGACTCTACCCCCGGACAAACCGCAACGGCTCGCGCGTCTGGTGGGCGTCGTGGACAGAGGGCGGCCGAACGCGTACGCGCTCGACACGATGCAGTCAGCGCACCGCTGCTGAGGCCGTCGTCGCCCGATGGGAACGCGAGCGCGCCGATCCCGTTTACGCCGCGTCGCAAGCGGCGACCTTCGGCGTCGAGTGCGGGCTCTTCTTGACCGCGTGCGAGGGCGCGGTCTCGCGCGGGAAGATGGCTCCAGAGACGCTCGCCATGTACCGGCAGAAGTCCGGCACGCTCGTGCGCATACTGGAGACCGAGCCAGGACACCCGCTGCGTCTTGCGAGCATCGACCAGACGACGTTCGCCGGCTACCTCGACAGGACCATCGAGCGGCGCTCGATCACAAGGGATTCGTTTGAATCCGCGAAGTTAACAACCGGAGAATTTAACGAGCCATGAAACTCTGTATCCACGTAAGACCGCGAGATGACGGGCAAGGTTGGGCCGTTGACGTGTTCGACGGACGCCGCGCTTGGACCAAAACCCACCTCGGAGAGAGTCCTTTGAGCAAGGTCGAGGCTCACAGGCTGGCTCACAAACTCCGCGACCCGAAATTTTACACCGCGCGAACGAAGCGCGCGGTTAACAGCCTGACCGTCGAGCGCGGTCCGAAGGTGGTGTCACATGAGTAGCCCTGGACACGAGTGGACGAAGCACGAGCGCGATGGCTGGTCCGTCTGCTCGCGCTGCGGGATGGTCCGCAACTACGACCGCGAGACGACGACGTGCAGCGGCGCGTTGCCGAAGATCCGGCAGCGCAGCGAGATCGAGGACTGCGGCCAGGATGGCGTGTGCAAGCTTTCTCCGGGCTGCAATCGGCATTGGGAGGAGCGGAACCGCGAGCTGGTGCGCGAGAACGAGACTCTCCGCTCGAACAGCGACCATCTCAGCTCGGAGAACGCCTCGCTAGCCAGGCAGGTTGAGTCGATGGCGATGCGCATCGAGAGTCTCGCTGAGGAGCTGGCCAAGCCCGAGGACGTGAGGCTCCGCGAAGTGCTCGACGTGCTGGACGGGCGCGCGGTCATCTTCGACGGCCTGGGGGCGCGCGTTGGGCACTTGCTCGACGAGATGGACGAGTGGATCGGGCGGGCGGGAGAGGCAGAGCGGCTGGCAGAGGAGCGGCTCGCCCACGCGAACCAGCTACAGGCCGACATCGAGGCTGAAATGCAGGGGCGGCTGGCGTTGCGGAAGCGTCTGGGCGCGCGTGAGGACGAAACGATGGGGGCGTTCCTGGAGCGCCTTGCGGCCATGGCTGGCGTGGTCCCCGCTGATGTCCATGAGCACGGATGGCAGTGGCGACCTACGGCCACAGACACGGCGTTCGCGCCGCCGTTTGGGACGATCCGGCAGTGTCGATGCTGTGGCTGCCTGGTGGCAGGTGGGCCAACGGCGTGCGTGCGCTGCGCGAAAGCGGGTGAATGATGGGATCGGCAGCTTACAACCGAGGCTCACGGCTCGTGTCCCGTGGCGCCGACGAGCGAATGCCGATGGCACGGTTCAGAGCGGACCAGCAGGCCCACAAGGACGAGATCGTCAGGCTGCGTGAGCAGGTCGCCGCGCTGGATCATGAACTGCGTCGCGCGCGCCGATGCCTCGCCGCAGAGCGAGCAGGCCGAGAGGCACTCCGGGTGCGTCTTGCTGCCGAAGAAAGGTCACACGCACTCAGCGTGGAGTGGCTGTGTAAGCGCGCGTTTCCGGGGGACGAGTCATGAGTTCGTGCAGAGCGACGAATGCGAAGGGTGGCAAGCGATGACCGCCGGCCACTCCGAGCGTCTCCGCACGCTCCCTCCCGACCGCCGCGATGCCGTGCTCGAGCGCGCCGCGATCCTGATCTTCGACGCCGGCATGGCGCCCGACGCGGCCGACGAGCTCGCCTGGCGTCAGGAGTCGGGACGGCAAGCTGACCTCCCGGGGGTGCGCTGATGGCTGTCTTCCACGATCCGCCGCTCGTGACCAACCTCAAGGCACGCGGGCTCTACCTGCTCGTCGAGCGCATCGCGATCAAGCACTACGTGACCGTCGCTGCCATCTGTTCGCCACGGCGCACCGCCGACATCTGCAAGGCGCGACGCGCGGTTTGGCGCGAGCTGCGGGCCACCACGAACATGTCGACGACCGAGTTGGGGCGCCTCTTCGGGCGGGACCACACGACCGTCATTCACGCGCTCGCGAAGACGCGGCCCGAACAAGCGGTGGTCGAAGGCCGCGCAAAGCTGAAGGTGATCTGATGACCATGCGCTCGTACGACGACATCGAGTTCCGCCCCTGGTACCTCCCAGACACCGCGCGCTGGCTCAAGCTCTCGCTCGGCGCACGTGGCCTTGTTGCGGAGCTCCTCCGAAAGCTCGACCGCCACGGCCGCATCGTGCTCGGCGAAGACCCTGCGTCCGACCTTGCCGTCATCCTCCGCCTCGACGAGCCGGAGACACGCAAGGCACTGACCGAGCTCCTTGGCACGGGCCGGCTTGTCTGGGACCCCGTCTCGCGCATTCTCTCGGACCCTGACCTGCCTGCTCGCATGCGTCTCGGCTCCGCCGCTCGCATGGCCAAGAAGCGAGCGCGTGACGCGGAGGCCGCGCAAACTGCCGCGAACGATGTTCCGTCACAACCCGTCACACGCGTCACATCGGGTGACGTTGCGTCACCCTCTGATCTTGATCTGATCTCTTCTGGATCTGATCTCTCGGAAGCAAGAGAAGACCTTGTAGGTAACCGCGCGCGCGAGGGGGTGGCGAACGCGCTCGACGCCCCGCCCGAGTGGTGGTCTGGGGTCTGCGAGACTGTCTCGCACGGTTGCCTCGGGTCGACGAACGGGCTATCGCCACCCGAGTGCTGGCTTGCGTACGCCGGGCACCGGCACGGCAAGGGCAAGCGCCCCGACCGCAACGACGCTGTGCATTGGCTCACACAGGTCATGGTGCCCAAGGCCAAGGACCGTATCCGCGCCGAGACCCACCAGCGCGAGCGAGACGCGAAGTACGACGCCGCCCGTGCGCGCCCACCTGGCGCCGTCGAGATGCCCAGGCAGACGCCCGAGCAGGCCAAGCGTGAGGCCAAGCGATTTGCCGCCCAGATCGCCGCACGGAAGGTGGGCTCATGAAGCCGCTTGGCGAGATGTACGGCATCGACTTGTCCGCGCTCAACGGCGCGCCGCTTGGCTCGCGTCCCACTCCGGAATGTCCAGGGGCCCGGCTCCGAATCACGCGGGAGGACGCGAAGGAAATGGTCCGGGCCGGGGAGACGTTTCGCACAGACGGCACAAAACTGCCGGCCGAGGGCTACGGCGATGCGCGTGTGTGGTGCTCGGGGCTTGTGGAGATCGGGCCAAAGGGCGTGTCCGGCGAGCCCGTCATGTACGGGCTCTGTGCATCGTGCCAGCGAGCCGAGGAATTCAACCGTCAGATGCTTCGAGAGAGGCAGGGAAACAAGTGAAATTCCGTACGCATCGGCGCGGACTGCGCGCCATCATCACCCGCGGCGAGGTCGGCTCGGATGGTCGCATCCTGCTGGGCCTCGAGTGCGGTCACACCGTCAGCCGCAGCAACGGCGGGCACCGCGAGTACGCCAAGTCGGCCGTCTGCCCGACGTGCAAGCGCATCGACGGCGCGGCCACCGACGCGAAGCGGGCGGCGCTCGCCAAGGGGGCAGCATGAGCGCGGCGGAGAACCTGGGCCCGTGGGACGACCGCAGTGTGCGCGTGACGCTCGCGATCCGGACCATCTCGGAAAACAACGCCCGCGAGCACTGGGCCTCCCGCGCGAAGCGGCGCAACGGTCAACGCCAGGTCGTCCACCTCGTACTGCCGATGCATCTGCGCAAGTGTCGGCCGACGGGGCCGTACGTCATCACGCTCACCCGCATCGCACCGCGCCGGCTCGACTCAGACAATTTGCAAGGCGCGCTCAAGGCGGTGCGTGACCAGGTGGCCGCCGAGCTCGGCATCAACGACGGCGACGAGGCGCACGAGTGGCGGTACAGCCAGCGGCCGTACGACCGCGTCCGCAAGGAGGTGGGGCTCCAGGTGGGCGGCTACGGCGTCGAGATTCGGGTGGAGGCGAGGCGATGAGCGACGATGGTAAGGCGTCTCTGGATGGCTCAACGACGCGACGCCGAGCGGCGTGACGTAACCGGGAGTCCGCACGTTGCCTGACCAGTCGAGGCGGTGCGTATCGCCTCAGGTCGCGTTTTGTCGTGCGGCGGCGTGGCAATGCGTTGGCGGCCGTGCCAATATGTTGGCGTGACGACTCACCCAGTGGACACCTCTATGCCCAGCACGTGAGCGACTGGACCGTACGTCCGGCTGTTCGCGGCGATGAGCCGTGCATCGTCCAGATGTGGATGCACGCGCTGCTGCGCTTCTCGTTCGGGCGCTCGCAGCAGAAGCGGCCTGCGCCCGGCAGCGCGGAGCACATCGCGTTCTGGCGCGCGGCGCAGCCTGTCGTCGAGGGCCTGCTTCGCTCGCCGCGCGTCGAGGTGGTCGTGACGTGCGATCCGACGCGAGCGACGTACGCCGAGGGACAGCCCGCGGTGGTGTGCGGCTGGGCGATGTACGACGCGGAGCGCGTCTACGGCGTGGGCATCAAGCGGGACTACCTGCCATCTCCCGAGGCTTCGCAGACGGACAACGCGGTGGTGCGAGACATCGGCCTCGACCTGGCGCGCGCGACGCTCGGCGAAGTCATCGGCAGCGCGCGACGCACGGTGATGCCGCTCTACGACCTGCACCGGCTCGGGCTCCAGACGCCGCTGTGGACCATCGACGATGCGTGGCTCGACCTGATGGCTGACGTGGCGCGCCTGGACGCGGTGAGCGCCGACGTGAGCCGCCACGTGCTCGACCCGCAGCGTGTTCCCTGGGAGCCGAGCGATAAGAGGGCCGCATGAGCGCGCTCGACGAGTACGCGGAGGTCGTTCGATGAAGCTCGCGATCCTGAACCTCGACGACATGGTGGTCATCCCGAGCGGCAAGCGGCTCGGCGAGGACGCGTTCGGAGACCTGCGCGATTCGGTGTTCCGCGCGGTCGATGGCTGGGACATCCACGAGACGCTGCCGGGCACATTCTCGGTCAGCGCGCCATGGCTCGACGAGCCCGTGACCATCGGCGGCTACGGCTACACGTATACGCGGGCGAAGGTCGAACCGGTCGACACCGAGGCGCCTCTGCCGGCGCCGCAAGCGAAAGGGAAGAAGCGATGACGGAGGCCGAGGCAAGGGAGGTCGACGCGCTCCGACGCCGCGCGCATCTAGCAGAGACCGAGCTGGAGCGCGTGGTTCGCCTGGGAGGCTGGCGTCTTTTCTTCGCAAGCATCCTCGACGAGATGCGGATCCGCCTCCTTCGAGGGCGAGTCGGGAACTACTGATGGGCCGCCCGTCGCTGCTCACTCCGGACGTCGCCGCGCGCATCATCGAGATGGTGCGCGCTGGCAACTACCGCGCAACGGCGATGCGGGCGTGTAGGCTCGGGAAGAACATCATCCGCGAATGGGAGAAGCGCGGCGAGGCGGGCGAGGAGCCGTACGCATCGTTCGTCGCCGACCTGCAAGAGGCCGAGGCGCTCAGCGAAGTCGACCTCGTGCGCGACGTACGTTGCGCCGAGGACATCAAGCACGCGTCGCACCTCATCCAACTGCTCGAGCGCCGCTTTGGCGAGCGCTGGTGCGCACGCATCAACCAACACAAGCGCGAGACCGAGGACGCGATCCTCGCGAAGCTCCGCGCCAATCCGAAGCTCCACGCGGAGGTGGCCAATGTCCTCGCTGCTGAAGAGGATTCAGGCGCAAGCGCCGCAAGCCACTGATGAGCGCGCGTTCGATGTCCCGAAGACATTCCTCGGCTTCCTCGAGTGGGTCGGAGTTACTCCCTCCGCAGGGCAAGCTGAGCTCGCACGCGTGGCCTATGATGGTGCTGAGCCCGTGGATCGAGCGCTCGCGGAGCGCATCTTCGGAGCCATCGACTTCGCCCGCCTGCCGGTGGGGCTGCGTCGTGTCTTCGTCGCAGTGGTCGGGGCGCGAGGGGGCAAGAGCTATCTTCTCATCGCTCTACGACTGGTGTGGGGCATGCTCGTGCGAGACCTGTCGGTGCTAGCGCCCGGCGAGCTCGCATACGCCACCGTCGTGGCGCCAAACGACCGTCATCGCCAGCACGTGATCAACTTCGCGCTCGGCGTGATGCGGTCGCGCCCTGAGCTGCGTCGTCTGCTGCGTCTCCCGCAGGGCTCCAAGCCTGATGCGCCGGTCTCCGCGTTCGACGTGTACCGGCCTGACTTCGACGCGTACGTGCGCTTCTGGGGCGCTGTTGCGAGCGCGGGCGGCAACGACGTGCGCGGCAAGTGGCACACGGATGTGGCGCTCGATGAGTGCGCGTTCTTCCGTGACGCGACGTCCAAGATCAATGACGAGGACATCTTCGAGGCGGCGATCTCCCGCGTCCTCCCTGGTGGCCAGTGCATCCTCGGATCTACACCGTGGGCTCAGGCAGGCGTGCTCTACCAGCTCTGGCGCGACAACTTCGCAAAGCCAGAGACCGCACTCGTGGCGCACGCGCCCACGCTGCTCCTCAACGACCGGCCCGCCGAGCGAAGCGTCGTCGAGTACGAAACGAAGCGCGACCCCGACAACGCCGCACGCGAGTACGGCGCCAAGTTCATGACGACGGGGACCACGTTCCTGTTCGAGTCGCACACCATCGAGGCGGCCGTGACGCCAGAGCCGTTCGCGCTCCAGCCCGGTGACGTCATCGCGGCGGGCGGTGACTTTGGGTTTCTGTCCGACTCGTCCGCGCTCGTCATGGTCGCTCGACGTGGCGACGTTCTGCACGTATACGACGGCGTCGAGGAGCGACCCACCGAGGGCAACCCGCTCAAGCCGAGCGTGACGGTCGACGTGTTCGCAAAGAAGATCACCGGCCGATGCGACTACCTCATGGCGGACGGGCACTACCGCGCCAGCATCGAGGAGCATCTCCAGCACTACGGGCTCAACTTCGCACCCGCGCCGACCATCCCGGCCGACGCGTACATGCGCGCCCGCATGCTCATGCGCGAGCTGGGGCGCGTCGTCATTCACCCGCTGCCGTTCCGCGACCGTCTCGTGCAGCAGCTCCGCGAAGTGCACGCGCGACCGACCGCAGGCGGGCGCATCGCCATCCACAACCCGCGCTGGTCGGACGGCGGGCACGGCGACATCGCGAGCGCGTTCGTTCTGGCGCTCTGGCAGGTCAGCGGCGACGAGGTTCCGGGCGTACCGCCCGAGCCAGGCACGAAGGAATGGGAGGCCGCCGACCGCGAGCAGCGGCAGCGGCGCATGCAGGAGCGGCAGCACAAGCCGTTCTGGAAGAGGGCATCATGAGCGACGGCAGCGAGTACGTCAGCAACCACGACCGCGGCGCGTTTGGGAAGCTGCTCGCCGAGGCGCGCGAGTCTGGCGCGAAGGTGATCGATTTCCGCGTACGGCTGGAGGCTGGTCCAGAGGACGAACAGCGATGGGCCGCGCAAGACCGAGACATGCACGCGCGCTACCCGAAGCTGACGACCGCACACGGCCGCACCGGCGAAGAAGCGCTCCGAAGGCTCGTCGAGAAGCTCCGCGGATGACGCCAAGCGAAGAGCGCGTGCTGAGCGTTGCCCTGCGATGCCTCGATGGCGACCCTGACTCGATCGCCATCTTCCAAGACGTCGTCCTTGAGGAGGAATTCGATGCGACGTGGGTCATGTCGGGGGTCCCGTGGAGGATGCCCGACGGTTACAACGTCCCCTCGTCGCAGATGACCGAGACCACGAAATGGCAGAAGCGCCAGTTCGTGACGTGCTCGATTGCGGCGTTTCTATTGTTCCTCGAATGGCCGAACCGATGGCCCCTCGCGGCCGACGTTGCGCGCAGCGGGAGTCAAGCGTAGAATGCGTGACACAAGGGGTTGCCCCTGCCGCACGTCTGGGCAACCACGAAGCGACCGATACGCCGTGAAGTCGGTATCCGGCGCCTTGAATCACTAATGACCGGACCCATCGACCCCGCCATGCTTTCCGCCGTCGTCGCGCAGATGCGCGCGCTCGGCGTGACGAAGTATGGCGACATCGAGCTTGGCCCGGATCCCAGCGTGAAAGACGACACGGACGAGACCCAGCGGACAGCAGACGCCGAGCGGCGGGAGCGAGAGCGCAAGCAGCGCATCGTGACCGGCGCGAGCGGCGGACCGCGCGTCCGTGCAAACCGGTAGTAACGCCGACTGGCCTACCCGGAAGGGAGACGCCCTCCACGGCGCGCTCACGGCGGTATTCCAGACCGTCCGCGACGAGTCCGAGTGGCGTTTGCAGGCCGACGAGCTGCACCTTGGCTTTTACAAGCAGAGCGAGCGTTGGGGCGTGCGCGGCACGTCGATGCGCTACGCCGACTACGACCAGGCGACGCTGCCGTACAACGTCTGCCGCGGCTCCGTCGACACGCTGCAAGCGAAGGTCGCGAAGCGTCGCCCGTTGCCCGAGGCGCACACGCAAGCCGGCAACTGGGGCCAGCAAAAGCGTGCGCGGAAGATGTCGAAGTTCCTCGAAGGCGAGTTCTATCGCCAGCGAATCTTCGAACGTCACGCGCCGATGATCGTGCGCGACGCGCTCATCTTCGGGCGCGGCCACCTCTGCGTTTTCGTCTCCGGCAAGCGCATCCGCGTGGAGCGGCGATTCCCGTGGGAGGTCTTCGATGACGAGTGGGACTCGCGGTACGGCACGCCGCGGAACCGCTTTTACCTGCGCTCGATGGATCAGGGCGTGGCGCTCGAGACGTTCGCACGAACGGAGGCCGGTGGTTGGACGCAAGAGACCAAGAAGGCGATCGAGCAGGCCGCGCTGTTCTCGGCGCAGCTCGACACGGACTACGTCACGTCCACGGTGCAGCGCATCCACGTTGTGGACGCCTATCACATGTGCGACGACCCCGACGCGCATGGCGCCGAAGAGGTCGAAGCCGACGCGCCGGACGACGACGAGGAGCCGGACAACGGCAGCGGGGAGACGAGGGGCCGGGGCGCGACGCCGAAGAAGCACAAGTGCACTGGCCGCCACATCGTGTTCACCACCGCGGGCATCCTCATCGACGAGCCCTGGCCCTACGACTACTTCCCCGACGTCCAGCTCAACTACAACGACCCCGTCGTCGGCTCGAAGGGCACCGGCCTCGTCGAGCAGATCGAGGGCTACCAGTACTCGATCAACGAGGCGGCGGAGCGCGTGAGCGAGCAGGCGCGCCTGTCTGGCGTGCACATCCTCGTCCCGGACAACGCCAAGATTTCCTACCAGGACATCCGTAACGGCATCAACATCACGGGCCACGCTCCGGGCGGCAAGCCCGAGGTGTTCCAGATGGATCTGGTCAACGAGCACATGCGGCAGCGACCGCGTGAACTCCGCCAGGACGCGCTCAACGATGCGGGCCTCAGCGAGATGTCGGTGCAGAGCGAGAAGCCGGCTGGCATCACTGCCGCGATCGCGCTCCAGACGCTTGACGACAAGGAAACGGAGCGCTTCTTCATCTTCGACTCTGCGTACTCGACGTGGAGCTTGGAGCTTGGGCGCCGATTCGTTGACTGCGCGAAGCTCATCGCCGAGACGCACGGCGAGTATGCGGTGGCCGTCCCGATGAAGAAGGGGCTCCTCCCGCTGAAGTGGACGGAGGTCGTCGTCGATGGCGCCGAGCTGAAGCTCTCGCCGACGTCGTTCCTCCCGACCGAGCCAGCGGCGAAGAAGCAGGCGCTCTCGGACATGTGGGAGTCGCAGCAGATCGAGCGGTCGACGTTCTTCCGCCTGCTCGATGACCCCGATCTCCAAGCCGAGCTCGACCTCGAGACCGCCGACAAACTCGTCGTGGACGAGATGCTCGAGCGCATGCGCGACGCCGAGGAAGAGGACGGCGAGAACGCCTACATGCCTCCTTCGGAGTACCAGCAAATCTGGACCGAGGACGAAGCGACGGGCCGCAAGAAGCCGGGCTGGGCGCCTCGTCGCGCGCAGCAGTTCTACAACCGCATGCTTCTCGACGGCGCGCCCGAGTTCAACTTGGACCTCATCCGCCGCTTTTCGAAGGCGTGCGACGACATCATCAAGAAGGCCAACGCGGAGCAGATGGCGCCTGTCGCGCCGCCCACCGCGGGGCCGGCCAACATCAACGGGGTGCCCGATATGGGCGCTCCCATGCCCGCCCCAGCACCTGCGGCGGTGCCGCCCGACATGGCGGCGTGACCAACCCAGCGGAGACCAAAGCCATGACCAGTGAGTGACACCAATACCCCCAGCGGACAGACGCCCAACAGCGCGGGCATCGTCGTGCAATCTCTCGAGGAGCGCGCAGCGGACGCGTTCGGCGGATCGGATCCTGTCGACGAGGCTGGCAGCCCTCCCCCCTCGCATGACACTGCCTCGTCGGCAGGTTCGGATACGCCGGCAGAGGACCCGCTCGCGAAGGGCCGCGCCGAACGCAAGGCCAAGCTCGCCGAGCTGAACGCGCGGAGCCGCGCCGCGGTCGATGCGCGGGCCGCTCAGCGCGAAGCGGAGACGCTCCGGCAGCAGCTTGCCGCCGCGAACGCGCGCGCCTCCGGGCTGGTCGACCCGACGAAGCTCGACCCCATCAAGATCATCGAGCTTGGCCAGCGCGCGGGGCACTCCCCGGCCGCCATCGCCGACGCGCTCAAGAGCGCGATGGGAAGCCCCGAGCTCGTGGCCGCGCACGCCGCGCGCACCGCGGTGGACCCGGTCGTGGCGCAGCTTCAGACGCAGCTCCAGAGCGCGCTCGAACGCATCGAGTCGTTCGAGCAGACGCAGCAGAGCGCGCATCAGGCCGCGCAAGAACGCCAGGCGCTCGAGTCATTCGCGTCGTTCACGCAAGAGAGCGCGCCGACCTCGCCGCTCGCCGCGCGCTTCCTCGCGCAGCACGGCGCCGAAGAATTTCGCAACCTCACGATGGGCGCAGCACAAGCCCTTCCCCCCGGTGCCGGACCGCAGGCGCTCCTCGACGAGATCGAGGACCGACTGACGGAGCTCGGCAAGCTCTACTCCGCCGCTCCCGCGGCACCCCAGCGACCGCAAGCGAACCCACCCCGCACGAACACCGCCGCAGCGCAGGCACCCACCCACGTTTCAAATACGCTCGCGCAACAGCGCTCGAGTGTCGTTGGCGAGGATGCCGCGTTCGCGAGGATGAGCCTTGCGGAGCGCGCTGCGTTCCTGTTCGACGACTGAGAGCGCGTGAGGCGCGGGCCGGGAGGCTCGCATGCCCGCCGCACAAATCTCTACGTACAAGCTGATTCGATCGCTTTGGCCCGACGCGGCCATCGCGGAGCAGATCCTCAAGGCCTCGCCCCTCATGGGCATCTTCCAGAAGGACACCAAGTTCGGGGAGAAGATTCGATACGTCACGGTCGGCACCTCCGGTCCTCAGGGCCTCGGTGACTTCGACAACGCGAAGCGGAACAAGTCGGCGTCCACCGCCGAGGAGTTCCAGGTTCAGCTCGCGTCCTACTACGGCAACTTCTCGATTCAGGGCGACATCTGGCGCCGCGCGAAGTTCACCGGGAACAAGGCGCTGCTCAAGGACCCGATGACTCGGGAATCCAAGAACCTGATGATGGGTGCCAAGAACGACTTCTCGTCGTTCATCCACGGCAACGGTGGTGGCTCCCTCGGTCGCACGACGACGTCGAGCGACTACACCACGCAGACCGTCACGCTGACGAACCTCGTCGACAAGCGTCGCCTCGTGAAGGGCATGACGCTCTGGGCGGCGACCACGGACGGCACCACGGGCACCCAGCTCGCCGGCTCCGTCACCGTGCAGTCGGTCCAGTCCACCTCGACGGCGACGACCATCACCGTCAGCAACGCATCGTGGCAGGCGGGCATCCCCGGCCTCGCGGCGGCGACGCAGTATTACCTGTTCCGCGCGGGCGCCTTCGGCCCATCGAACGTGTTCTACGGCCTCGACGCGTGGCTGCCGAACCACGGCGGCTCTCCGTCGGCGTTCCTCGGCGTCACGCGCACCAACGCGGCGGAGCAGCTCGCAGGCCTCAACCTCGACCTCCGTGGCAAGACCCCGCGTCAGCGCGTCATGCTCGCGGCGCAGGCGTCTGCGGACACCGGCCAGGCCGACGGTCGCATCATCTACGCGCTCTCGACGCAGGCGTGGACGGACCTCTACTTCGAGCTCTCGCAGGCGAACGCGCTGACGATGACGAAGGCCCCGGCCGCGTCGATCGGCGGCATCTCCACCGGCGTCGACTACGAGGCGATCAGCATGGTCGGCCCGGTCGGCAAGATCGAGGTCGTCGCCGACCCGTGGATGCCCACCGACGTGGAGCGCCTGCTCTGCACCGACACGTTCACCATGTCGTCGTGCGGTGACTGGTTCCACTGGGACGACGACGCGACGAAGGACAACCCGATGCTCGAGGACGCCGCGGATGCGCGCGAGGTCCGCGCTGTCGGTGACCACCAACTCTACTGCTCCAACCCCTGGCCGAACGTCCGCGTTCGCACGGCCTGAAAGGAAACTGTCATGCCGACGTACACCGATCGCGAAATTCTCAAGAACCGCCAGGCCGGCGCCGCGCAGACGTATGGGCTCTCCAACGTCGACACGGCCATCGGGCAGGCGCACTCCGACAAGCTGGCCTTCGACAAGATGACGGCCGCTCTTGCTCTGGGCGATGACGCGATGGCGTCGACGACCACGGCGGAGACCTATACGGGCTGCGTCAACCTCTACAAGGGTCGCATCAAGGCGATCTACTACATCCCGCAGACGGGCGGCATCACTGCCGACGCGTCCAACAACGCGACGATCACCATCAAGTGGCGCGACTCGACCGGCGGCAACGCCGTGACCGTTGCGACCTACACGACGGACGTCGCGGGCGGCAGCGCTACGCAGGGTGTTGCGAAGGCGATGACCCTCACGCAGGCTGCGAACACCATCATCACCGCGCTCGGCTCGTTCACGCTCACCATCGCGAAGACGGGATCCGGCGTCGTCGTTCGCGGCGGTAAGTTCGTGGTCGAAGTGGAGAACGTGTAAGGCCATGGCCGAACCCGCTCTCTTCGGCGCACCGAGCGAAAACGCTCCGGGGTGCCACGAGTACATGATCCCGGTCACCATCGGGTCGACGTCCTCCGCGGCAACGTGGGTGGGCTACGGCGTGACGCTCACGCGTCCGACGTCGACTACGATGACGCTGACCTTCCCCAAGGCGTACGCGCAACTGCTCGGCTTCGAGCAGGGTCGTCAGCCTGCGGCGTCCTCCTCGCAGGTCGCGTGGATCATCACCACGAACCACCTCGCGACGGATGGCACCATCACGCTCACCTCGGTGGCGTCCGGCAGCGCTACGGCGCCCGCCAACACGGACGTCTACTACCTCCGCTTCGTGATGTCGGCCGACATTCTCGTCAGCCGCTTCACCGGGTCGGTGACGTGAAAGGCCTTCTGGCCATTCTGGGTAAGGGGCCTCCGCCGAAGGGTGGCGCCCCGATGCCCGACGACGAAGCCGAGGAAGCGTCTCCGGACAGCGAATCGGCCGAAGGCGAAGGTGGCGAGCGCGAATACGCGAAGCTCGTCATCGACGCCATCAAGGACGGCGACGACTCCGGCGCGGCCGACGCGCTCGTTGTAGGCGTTCATGGCGCGAGCCATTTCGTCGGCCTCGCGGATGTCGATGTTGCGGTTCATGGCGTCGACCTGCTCGGTCAGCACCTCGCGCACCGTCTTTCCGCTGGCCGTGCCGTCCGGGTTGAAGACTGGAAGCAGATCGGAAGAGCGTCG
>ERZ650303.193-NODE-193-length-17827-cov-6.801598_pt1 | contig 17827 bp, 18 predicted proteins | sample MGYA00376239_ERZ650303 | MGnify/ENA primary metagenome ERZ650303 (study PRJEB26733, sample SAMN07839262) | wastewater metagenome | biome: small river; feature: stream; material: water | place: USA: North Carolina | collected 2016-04-05 ... | reverse complement strand
GCATACCGGTCATAGAGCATTGGTTCAGGAATCCAGACGCCTTTCTCTGACAGATGCCGACCAAAACGTTCTGCGGCTGCAATAATGATCCTGACTGATTTCGGTGTCTGTCCTCTGGCCTTTGCGCCTGCGCCCATGACGATGGCCTGCTTATGGATGGCATTGACCTGCCCTGGCGCGAGAACTTTCGGCTCCGGTAGCACAACCACACTGGGGATTTCACCTTTCGTTAGGCGTTCGGCCATGCCGCGATCAATTTCAGCGCGAAGTTCAATCTGCTTTTGCGGATCAGGGATATTGGCGTCGATCCACTGATAGATTGAGGCGCGACCTGCATACGCCTTCTGAAGCTCCGGATAGATCCTGAGGGCTTCGTCCTGTGTTTGCTCTGTAAATGTTCTGGCTCGATCCGGTCCGAGCTGATGAACCGAGACTGTTCTTGGAGACTGCGCCTTCATTTCCTGCAACAGTAATTCATCCTGCGGTTTCGGCTCATAGCCTCGAATAGCCATGCCCCGTTTCGCAGCTTCCAGCCAGACGGCTCGACGGAAGGATTCCGAGCCGGTGACTTTAAGTTCCTTCCAGCCTTTGGCAACAGCCAATTCAACCATGGATTCAGCCACCACCGGATCTTCAGTCCGGGTCGCTATTCTTGGACCTTTGTCCTCAAAGGCAAGTGCGTTATTGCGATCCCGGAAGAAGTATTGCCCGGCTTCTGCCAGATAGCGCTTGCGCACAAGCTCTGGGGAATTAGCCGGATCAAGCACTGACCTAGCGTAGCGATTGGCTCGGCGTGATGCCTCAATCTCGTTGTCATTGACGTGTGATGGTGTGTCCTGATCCGGCATGACGATCTCCTATGGTTCAGATTGTCACGTTCATGGCATCGACGATGGATTGCAGGACATCGGCTTCACTCATGGCAGTTTCATCAAATGCCGTAGCGATTTCTTCGGGACTGATGTCGAATGGATATGGCACGTATTCCGAACCTTCAACCTGATGAATCAGTGCTTCTTCATGGGTGCTCATGTGCGGCTCCTAGCGGGTTTAACTGATTCTTGTGAGTCGGGTATGGCGACCTTGGGCGCAGCCGGTCCCTGCCGGAGCGCACGCAAACGTTCGATAGTTTTGGCCTGGGCAGTGTCGAGTTGCGCGATGAAGTCCTTGCTGTAGCCAAGCTCGTTGGCCGACTTCTTGAGCGAACCCATGGCTCTATCCAGGGTGTCCTTTTGCCGATCCAGTGGGTATGCCTTGCCTTCTTTGCCGTTGTAGTGGATCTGAACATCGGTGTTGTTGAGGCGATGCTCCTGATCCCGCAGGGCAAGCGTTTTAGAGGCGAGTTGCACATGTGCCTTGTCGTGAATGACCACGGCACGCGGCCCGACCTCCTGCAACAGGTGGGTCGGTGTGTTCACGATCTCTCCTTTGTACGGCCCACCGTTTTCACGCGGGGTATAGAGTTCGACCCGCTGGCCGAACTGCTCTTTGGCGAGAAGCTTCACCCCTTCGGGCACGGAGGCCAGGTCATAGATCGGTTCACCGGTTCTGGCGGGTTTTGCAACGGGTGGTGGTTGCAATGGTGTTGTTTCAGGGCTCGTATTGGCTGGTGGGTTCTTTTCCATGGCGAAGACTCCTTCTTCAAGAAAATTTTGTGGATTGGGTTTGGGTTTGAACGCTGGATCCTCTTGCATGGTTCGCTCCCGAGTAATATCGATTTCCATGACGTACTGGGTCACCCGTTCTGCATCGCGTGATGCTCGGAAGATTTCGTTGGGATCGTTCCGTAATGCCTGGATCCAGTTCTGCACATAACTTGCATGACGCGCAGGGTCATGGGCAATGCCTATCTGGGCAGACATGAAGTAACTGGCCAGTTCGGCTCTCAGTTCTTCCTTGGCGTAGCTTTCAGTCCCGAAGGAACCGGACAAGTCACGGTTTAGACGAGACGGGTGCCCAGTCCAGTGCCCGAGCTCATGTAGCAAAGTGCCGTAGTACAGAGATTCGCTTTTGAACTGGGTCCGATCCGGCAGATGGATATCGTCGGAGTGCGGTGCGTAATAGGCCTGATCCAGTTCGTCGTGATAGATGACGGCACCAGACTTCTGAATGATCTCATCAGCCTTCTCAATAGGATTCCACTCGTATTTGGGTTCGGTGGTTTCCAGCGGTGGCACGTTGTCCATCTGGGTCGCATTGAAGACCAGTGCTCGGTAGACCCGTGGCCAGTCGAGTTTGACGCGTACCTTCTGTGGCTTGCCGTCCTCACCAAGAACAGGTTTACCCTTGTCATCGGTTTTAATCTGTTCGTCATGGGTCTTCCAGTACTCGATCATGGATGAGTGCTGCCCTTTGCGAACCTGCCAACCCAGTTCGGTAGCCTGTTTGTAGGTTGCCCAGCGCGGGTCGTTGTAGCCCTGCATGGTTAACCAGATCGAGTTACAGCCGTTATAGGGTTTTCCTGTTACGGCATTGATCGGCAACTGTGGGGCACGGCCGTCCCACGGCTTCTGCCATGGGGCAGTGCCCTTCTCCAGATGCTCGATGATCCGGTTGGTCAGTTCTGTCCGGTAGTCTGGTTTGCCCGGCTTTCCGGTTTTCGGTAGTGGCGGGGTCTCAGCCGCCGATGGGGGGGTCTCCCCCGAACGGTTTTCGTCCATGGGTGTACTCCTATCATGGGCACCGCTAAATGCCCCTGTTTAGTCGGGTGTCAGCTCCCGTCTAACTAAGAATGTGAACGTATAGGCGAACGCGACCCACAAAGACTCATGCGAGCTTTGCGGCCAAATGGAATCGGGGTTACCTACCTTCTGACGGCAGGGTAAAGAGATACTTCATGTCTGGCTCCTATCAGGGAAAGTCGAGTGCGCTAACACCCGTGAATAATCGTAGCAGATTTTGATATGTGGCGATCAGCTCAGACAACAACGTTATTAATTTCGTTTTCCAGACGTTGCAGTTGGGCAACAATGTCTCCGAAATCTGGATAGGTGCCAAAGATCATGGTGCGCATAGCGCGATAATCCCTTTCTACTGTTTTCTGCAACAACGCTGGCGGCAATAATTTGAAAGTTCCCGGTTTGGCCAGGTCGTATCGTGCCCAACCGCGCGGATAGAAACGTTCCTTAAAGGAAACAACATCTGCCAATAGCGCCGCGTCTGCCAAAGCCCGTTCCTTTACGGGTGAATCGGCCATCATGGCGAGATCGTAGTAATGACGGGAGTAACGTAATGGTTGGTCGTTGCCCTCTGGCCTATGCGCCTCGTGATGCAGGATCGTTGCCTTCTCCCAAAAGGTGCGCTCAGCACGGATAACACGGACATCGCATTTTGCTTGCTTGAACAGACCGGGAAACGCTTCTGCTGCATAGCTGCGGATAACCCGGTCTTCATGAGGCAACCATGCTGCGAGCGGTCCGATCTCCAGTCGAACTTCCGGGCGTAAATAGGCATCAGAAAATGCCGCTGGATAAACAACGTTGATGACATGCGGATCGTCTGAAGAAATTTCGCACTCACATATACCTGACAAAGCCCCCCGAATCTGCGGCAGCAGATCATTGGCAATGAAAGCCTGAGACTCTGTATCGATTTCCCTGTTCAAATTCGCCTGTTTTGATTTCGATCGTTCTGCCAAGGGATTGCCCCCAGCAGATTTAAGGACCCGCCAGTCGAGTATCAGATCAATGTCTTCCGAGAAGCGTTCAATCAGCCCATAAGCCTTGGACAGACTTGTCCCCCCTTTGAACATGAGAATTCTTGAAAGTTGCTGATCTGAAAACAGGTGATGCAAAACCCAGGTTACCCAGAAATCCTTCTCGGCAATCGCTGGCGTCATGGCCAACCGGGCCGCGGTTTCGGCAAATAATGCCGAACGTTCCTTGGTAGATAGCTGTGCGATGCTGTCCATTAATCAGTCTCACAAAGACGTTTAATCACTTCATAGACCCAACCCGTTGTTTTACGAGTGTCCTGAAGCACGCGGTTGCGCAGCGATGCCGGCAGCCCGTGTTTCAACTTCTGAAAGCGGGCTTGATCGATTTGTTCTTTTCCAAGGGCCTTGATCGCCTGAACGAGTAGGCTGCTTTCGTACAATTTGAAACCCGCGTCTTTCAGAGCCGCGTGCCGGAATACAATGCTTTGCTTTCCCACCTGATATTCACGGCTTGGCCCGTCCGACAGGTAGACCCACTTTCCAGGGACCTGTGTCGATAGCCCGAGTAAATTAAGTGCAGTCTCACCCGATGGCTGAATGCGCCAGTTGAATTTCCGGGCTAGCGCATGAGCGACCTGATCAATGTCAGGACTCAACTCACCGAGCAATTCACTCTGTTTTGGGTAGTCATAAATCCCATGGCAAACCCGACGAATCACGCCCGAACTGCATATTGTTGATAGCGCCTGATAGATCGCCGACTCAGAAAACTCGGCGGCGAAATCTTTTTTTGAGAATGCCCAACCCCTACCCCGTCCATAAATCCTGGATAGTATCTTTTTATCAATAGGTTGCGATTCTTTAGAGGCCATTTTTCTTGAGGAAAACAGGTGTCTTTTCCTTAAATTATCACAGTTGGCATTTATTTCCAACCTTTACTCAAAAGCCCAAGAAAGCGCGCTCTACCCCTACCTGATCCAAGCGCTGGGCGCCCACGACATCATCAACTTCAGCTCCTGCATCAACTGCAGCCATGAACTCCAGCCCATTCAGCAGCCATTGACTCAGTTCCGGCACCGGGCTCTCCGCGTTTGGTGTTGTCTTTTCTACCAGGGCGTTAATTTCCGACACACTGACGCCCAGCTGCTCCTGATAGCACTGCGTCACAAATTCGTAGGCACCCTCTTCATCGTCCGGCGGCGGCAATTCAATATCGGCATCCATCAGGAGTAAGTGTTCTGGCGGCACATCGGATAGATCAGATCCATCGGCCTGCAGTTCGCTATCCTGCAGCGGTCTGATCCGGTTCTGCAACTTGGCGACGAAGAGATCGAGGTCCAGCGGTGGCACGACCGGCGGCTCCATGACCCGGCTGATAAATGCCGGATCATCGTAATAGCGGATCTTGTCGCAGAGGATGGGTTTTGTATTCTCCAGCAGGACGATTTCTTTCCACTGCCCCAGTTCCTTGAGCTCCTGCGGCAGCATGAGGGCCCGCTTCTGGTCCGAGATGCTTTCGCTGGAACCTTTGGGATCCAGTATCTGTTTGGAACGGCTTTCACTCACCCCCTTCTCGGTAAACGTGCCCAGCATCTCGGAGTATTCGTTGGCGTCCTTCTGCTCTCTTGGCGCAAACAGTATCTGCATTGCGTGATTCGTAACGAAGGTACGCGCGTCTTCTTTCCCATAAACTGATTCCAGTTGGGATAGCGACTGGATGATCGGCAACAAACGCAGGTTGTAACCTGCGATGTAGCTCACAGCCTTAGCCAGGATGTTGACCTTGCCGATGGCCGAGAATTCATCCATGAGCAACAGGCAGGGATACCGGTAGCGTTGCGGATTATCCTGCGGCAGTTGTTTGGTATTGAGATTCACCAGTTGGCTGAACACCAGATTGACGAGCAGTTTGGCGTCTTCCAGGTGATCAGGCGTAATGCCAATATAGACCGACATCGGCCGGGTCCGGACATCGGCCAGATCGAAGTCATTCTGGCTGGTGGCGGCATCCACCACCGGGTTACGCCAGATGGTGAGTGGCGCATTAAAGGTACTCAAAATCGAGGCCAGCACATCGTCGGAGGCCGACAGGAAGTTGGCCATGGCATCCAGACATTCCGAGGACAACCAGGGATAGGTCTCTACCAGTGCTTGCAGGTATTTCTTGACGCTTTGCCCCGTGCCCCGACCGGAGGATTGGCGTAACACTTCGCCCATGGTCACCGGGTAATACGGCAAGGCCTCATCTTTCTGCCGCCGGTCTCTTATCTCGCAGAGGAATAGAACGATGGCCAGGAATAGGTTACGGGCATTGTCGTTCCAGAAGGCATCCTTGCCGCCTGTGGGCCAGATGGCATTACCAATCGCCAGAATATCCCCCACCCGGAAAACACCAACAGTAATGCTGGAGAGCGGGTTGTAGCGGTGCGTTCTCGGGGCGGCACGGCCTGTTTCCGGTTCCCGATCCTCGGCAAAGGGATTAAAGAGCCAGGTATCCTGCTTTAGTGAATTTCTACGATAACCCGCTGTGATGTTGTAGTTTTCCTGTTTGATGTCGAGCACCACCACAGAACCGGTATAGGTCAGCAGATTGGGGATGACGACCCCGACCCCTTTACCTGATCGGGTGGGGGCCGCCAGCAGCACAAACTGCTGCCCGGGAAAGCGCAGAATTTCTCCCTTGTTCTTGCCGATCACGATGCCGTCATCTTGAACAAGATTCGCCTTGCTGATTTCCCTGTCGTTGGCCCAGCGCGCACTGCCATGCAGAGCGCGCCGATGCTTCTGGAGCATGCCGTTAAGCACAACATACAGCGGCACGAAGTACACCAGCAGGCTAGCGTAGAACAGAGAGCGGATCAGCCGGTCCTGTTCAACATGGGAATAAATACCTGCGGCAACCTTGCCCCAGGCATCCAGCCAGGTCCATAGATCCGCTCCCAGCGGGTTCCTGTGAATGGCTGCAAGCCAGAACATACCGGCGAACCACAGGATAAAAGGAATGGTGACGGACAAAGCCACCACCACAAAAAGCACGCGCCACTGTGTGGCCGCGATTCTCTGCAACATATCGGACTCCTATCAGACGGTGCGCTAACACCTGATGGGAGTGTATTACGTTATTTGAGGCTCTGGTTCTATGACACACGTAGTTGAAAAAACCTCAACCCTCGAGGCACTGCTTAAGCAAACGTGATCTTTCTTTCAAATGGTTCATCGCCGCTGCAGTCAGGGACATGTTTTTTGCGCGAGCATCCGTCTTGCTTTTAAGAATTTTGATCAATCCACGCTCAGCCAGCAGACTTACCTTTCTGTGCACGGTAGGCCCGGTACCGAATTGAAGTGACTGCACAAGATCTGTAATTTTTACCGTTACGCCAACAGATTCTTTAACGGCCATATAAGCCAATACATCATCACACCCTTCAAAATCAGGATCACTCGCCTCTTTTTTAATCGCATTCATGCGGTACAGAAACAGTGCATACGAAGGAACTTTGGCCATTTGCATTACCCTTTTTGTCAAATACATTTGACTGGATTGTAACTGCCAATGCCACACAATTAAAGACGTAACTATCCACCTACAATCGGCAACTGCTTCCAATCCGTCGTGAACGCATTGCTTTTGTTATTTGATCTCATTGCCCAAGCCTTTTGGATACCCTCACCTGCTGAGCGGACTGTGCCCCGCCCCATCTTGGCGTTAATCTCGTCCAAGGTCGCCATCAGTGTTTTTGCTCTTTTGGTTTCTGGCAAATCAAACCCGCTGAAGAGATCCACCGGCACCCTATTTTCAGGGCATAGATCAGTGAGCATGATTCCGGCCTTCTTATAGGCATAGCCCAGCTTGTAGATCTTCTTGAGGCCATAGAGCGCCGCTTCGGCCAGCCTGAAGGTGTTATTCGTGGGGTGCAGGAGTTTGACCGTTACGCCGTTGTTGTACTGAGGTTCATCTGGCTTGAATGGATTTGTTCGTACATAGACCTGGATGGAACCCGCCACATGATGCTGGTGGCGTAGTTTTTCACAGGCACGGCTGGTGTAACTGACCACAGCCTCATTGAGATCTTCTAATAGAAATACTGGCTGACCAAAGGAGCGTGATGACATGATCTGCTGCTTAGGTTGAGCCACTTCTTCCAGCGCCAGACAGCTTTCCCCATTAAGTTCAGCCACGGTTCTGGCCAGAACCACATTGAATTCTTTTTTAATACGGCTGAGCGAACTGTCCTTCAACTGCTGGACTGTTTCGATACCCATACCAGCTAAACGTTCCTGGATCTTGCGTCCGACACCCCAGACCTCGCCGACTTCAATCCGACTGAAAAGCTTACGCAGCCCGGAAGCTGATAATTGGTTCAAATCAGTGACACCATCTGCCATCGATGGCAGATGTGCTTTTTTGGCGCAATGATTTGCGAGCTTAGCGAGTGTTTTGGAACTACCAATGCCAACGCACACAGGAATACCCGTCCATTGCCTGACCCGCTGCCGTATCTCCTGGCCATAGGCCACGAGGTCCCGGTTAAAGCCTGTCAGGTCGAGAAAGGTTTCATCAATGCTGTAGATCTCCTGCTCCGGAGAGAACTGGGCGATAACCGAATGCATCCGTTGGCTCATATCGCCATAAAGCGTGTAGTTACTGCTCTTGGCAATGATGCCGTGCTGTTTGGCGAGGTCTTTGAGTTTGAACCAGGGTATGCCCATAGGCACCCCAAGCGCTTTGACTTCAGCACTACGGGCCACCACACAACCATCGTTATTAGACAGCACAACGACGGGCTTTCCTTCTAACTCTGGCTGGAAAACTCGTTCACAGGAGACGTAGAAGTTGTTGCCGTCTATGAGTGCAATTGCGGTCATGGTCAGAGGCTGTGTATGACACGGGTGACCACACCCCAGACCTGGAGTTCCTGTTCGTCTTTGAGTTCAATGGGTTCAAAGTCCGGATTGGCTGGCATCAGCCGGATCTTGCCGCGCTGCTTTTCCAGGGTCTTGACGGTAAATTGTCCATCAAGGATAGCAATCACGACCTTGCCGTTAACGGGCGTCAGCGACCGGTCTACCACCAGAATATCCCCGTCATGAATCCCCACCCCGATCATGCTATCGCCACTGACGGTCAGGAGGTAAGTCGCTTCCTTCCGGGGCATCAGGTGTTCATTGAGATCCAGACTTTCTGCCACGTAGTCATCGGCCGGACTCGGGAATCCTGCCTTGATGGAATGGTTGAAAAGAGGCACCTTGAATGATGTCGGGTTCTCGGCCAGCTTGACTGGGGTCAGATGGCTAGGCCACTTTGGCTCCACTTGTCGTTTCTGGGTGAGTTCGTTCAGAAAGTCGATGACCACAGGCTTGGCGCTCTCTGGTACCCGCATGAGGGTAGTCGGTTCACCAAACTTGGCTTTGCGACCGGATCCCGGGCGTTTGCCGCCGTGTGCTTTGTTGGGGGTAGATGGTTCCATGGCTCTCGCTCTTGGTTTTGTACAATATCAAGAATAGCCTAAAACAACTTCACTTGAATAGTCTTATCAATCGTCAATCGCCAGGGGCTCCTATTTAGCGACAGGGATACAATCAACACCTGATACCGTTGTAATGCACTTCACCGGCCATAAATCCATGCTCTCTATTGACCTGTTACTGAACCAGCCCCTGCCCTTACTGATTCTGGGAGTCTTCATTATCCTGGCTGCTGCCTCTGAGATCGGATTTATAGCCGGCCGATGGATTGCCAGGAAATTCGGCAAAGCCAAAGAATTGACACTTGATGTCGACAACAACGTCTCAACCATCACAAACTCCTCTCTGGCCCTGCTGGCTCTGTTTCTGGGCTTTACCTTTTCATCAGCACTCGACCATTTTGAAAAAAACCGCGAAGCCGTCACAAATGAGGCCACCGCACTGACCACGGCTTACCACGTCATTAAACTTCAGCCACAAGAGTACCGAGACACTTTGCTTGGCCAGTTGAATACATATATTGATGTACGCTTGGGGGTAGCAGCACTACCCAATGACTCTAAGGCCATCCGCACCCTACAACAGGACAGCCAGCAGCAACAGGAACAGATGTGGAGTACGGTAAACAGCATGGTCACCAACCATCCAGATACCCCTATGCTTCCGCCACTGATCGATGCTCTAAACAGTGTCGTTACCGCTGAAAAAAACCGGACAGATAGCCTAATCAACGGGGTACCTAACGGACTATTCATGCCGGTAGCCCTCTTTCTGCTATTCAATGGCGTCCTGATGGGTGTCTCTCTTGGCGAAGGCGCGCGGCGGCATACACTGCTCTCGTGGGGACTTTACTTCCTAGTTGCTCTGGCTGTGGGCATCATTGTTGATCTGGACAGACCTCTAAAGGGGTACATCAACGTAGACCAACAAGCCATGATGATTCTCAAGGATTCGTTACAGTAGGCTTCATACTGAGTCGCTACTGCGTAATTAACCTGTATATCTGCTTTCGACTAGTGGCCAGGAAATCCATAGAATTAATACAACAAAGGTAGGAAGGCTCGGCTTTTGCTGAGGTAGTCGCTGTAGGACGGGTATTTTTGCTTCAGCCAGGTTTCTTCTAGCCGGGCTTTGCGCACGAGGACCAGGCACAGGGCAATTAACATCAGAGCGCTCTCAAGCGATGGCTTAGCCAGCATGCACGCTAAGCCAAACAGCATGACGGCGGTGTACATAGGGTGACGAATATGCCGGTAGATGCCGTCTTCGACAAGTCGGCCATTTTGCTTAGGACTGGGGTGGATGTTGAAGTTGCCAAACTGGTTGGCCTGTAATGCTGCCAGCGCCACGATTACAGAGATGGCCATGGTGATCAAAGTGCCCGGATTGCCACTTACGATTGCACTGAGCGGCGAGGTAATGAGGATTAGGCCGAACAGTAATGAAAACTGCAGCACGACAAGCCAGTAGCCGTAGCGGTGGGATCGGTTATCTGAGTAGACCATCGTATAAGTGTATGCCCCGCGTTGGCCGGTAGTGCAATGGAAGGGTTAATCACGGATCCGCTCGCTTTTACGGGTGCGCTCGTAAAAGTTATCAGGCTTAGTTTTTACCCAGGTAACAAAGCGTGCAATGCCCGGGTGGGCCAGAAGCGCCGCAACATGATTATAGGTCTTTGCGAGTTCGGTCTCTGTTAGCAAGGCATGGATCTGCCGGTGGCAGACGCGGTGCAGATACTGGGTTTCTCGCCCCCCTTTGGATTTAGGCACCAGGTGATGCGCATCCTTTTCTGAATCGGGGATCGGGCGGTTGCATAGCGGACAGATCAGCACCTCTGCCTGGCGTGTTGGCAATGGATGATTCTCAAGAAGCCTTTTACGGATTCGGCCCTGCATCGAAAGCTCCAGAACTGTGTAATGACAACACATTGCAAACCAGTTTTTGGTCAAGTTTATCAATGATCGCTTCCTGACGATGCGTCATGCCAGCGGATTAATCGAAAACCAGTAAAAATCGCCTAGAATTTTGCACAATGAAAAGTCCAACCAATCTTTTTGCGGACCTGCCGGAAAAATCCAGCCAAGAACTGTTCTCTACCCTGCTGGACAACCCACAATGCAGGATTGAACGCATTGTGTCGTATGGCCAGAGCAGTCCTGATAGATTCTGGTACGACCAGAACTGGGATGAATGGGTGTTACTACTTCAAGGCTGTGCAGAACTGGATGTTGAAGGCCAAAAGGTTAAGCTGGTTCCCGGCGATCATGTGCTAATCAAGGCGGGTCAAAAGCATCGCATTACCCATACCGATCAGAATCAGCCCACCATCTGGCTAGCAATCCATTTGAATGAACCCACTAAGACCTAATATGCGCCAACCCTACGCCAGCGTTACGCCCTATGTCACAAAGGATGGTTCAGAAATACGCGAACTGATGCATCCCACCGTTCAAGGTAATAAAAACCAGAGCCTTGCCGAGGCGACCATCCCCGTTGGCGGTAAAACACTTCGTCACAAGCATCTGATTACGGAAGAGCTTTATCACATTACTCAAGGCCATGGCCTCATGCATCTGGGCGATCAGAACTTTGAAGTGTTTGTGGGGGATACCATCTGCATCAAGCCTGGAACCGAGCACTGTATTGAGAACATCGGCACAGAAGCGCTTGTGCTGTTGTGTTCTTGCAGTCCTGCCTACGCCCATGGCGATACGGTACTGGTGGCGTAATCCATGCACCAACTCGCATTTGTCGACCTGGAGACCACTGGCGCTACGGCGACTCAAGACCGCATAACCGAAATCGGCATCATTCTGGTCGATGACTCGGGAGTACAGGAGTGGAGTTCTCTAGTGAACCCTGAAACACGTATTTCAGGGTTTATTGAGAATCTAACCGGTATCAGTAATGAGATGGTGGCAGCTGCCCCCCGCTTCTGTGATTTAGCCGGCCGCGTCTACAAGATGCTGGAAGGTCGTATCTTTGTGGCCCACAACGCCCGTTTCGACTATGCCTTCCTGAAACAGTCCTTCCTTCGAGAGGGCATCGATTTCAGCGCCAAGACGCTTTGCACCGTCAAACTCTCCCGCCGACTGTTCCCAGGCCACCCAAAACACAATCTGGATACGCTCATTGAGCGCCACGGGCTCAAGGTTTCAGGACGCCACCGCGCCTTGGCAGATGCCCAGCTGATTCATCAGTTCTGGGAGAAGATCCAGGCCACAATCCCACAGGAAACCATTCAGTCAGCCGTCAAAGCGTTACTTAGTCGACCAAGTACACCCACGCACATTGACCTGACGATGATTGATGGCCTACCGGAGTCGCCGGGTGTTTATCTCTTTTACGGGGAAAATGATCTGCCCTTGTACGTCGGGAAGTCGGTCAATATCCGCCAACGGGTGATGTCCCATTTCACGGCCGATGTAACTTCCGCAAAAGAAATGAGTCTGTCACAGCAGGTTCGCCGGATTGAGCACATCAGGACGGGTGGCGAGATTGGGGCATTACTCAAAGAGGCGGCACTGGTTAAGAAACTTCAGCCGACCCACAACCGCCAGTTACGTCGGAATAACGAGCTGTGCTCGATCCAGCTCAACGAGGTATCTGAGGGGTTGCGGGTTCATGTTGCCTACGCCAATGAACTGGATTTTGCGACAACATCCAATCTTTATGGTCTATTCAAGAGTAAACGCGAAGCCTTAAAGGCACTCACCGAGATCGCGGAAGAGCTCAACCTCTGCAAAGCCATCATCGGGCTGGAGAAGGTGAAATCGGGTTCACCTTGCTTTGGCCGTCAGTTAAAAAAGTGTCGCGGGGCGTGTATCGGTGATGAAGCTCGCCTTGCTCATGACACTAGGCTGCTTGCCGGTTTGGGCAAACTCAAAATCAGAACATGGCCCTTCGATGGCCCCGCCTATCTCAAAGAAGGCGAAGAAATGCTGTTGATCGAGAACTGGGCTTATCTTGGTAGCGCCAGATCAGAAGAAGACATCTGGAAGCTTATGGACGGGCGTGATGCCTGTTTCGACAAGGACACCTACAAGATTCTTCTGGCGACCATAGGGCGACTTCAACCATTGCGTATAACGGGTGACTCTTGATCCAGAAGCTGCTCCAGCGTTGGATGCTTCGAAAGTTCCGGGCACCTCGTCTCACCCATAAGCGCACGCCGGACTCCCTGAATATCAAAGCCGAGGCAGTCCGTATTGAGGCTGCTGATGGTGGATACCTGTTTGGCTGGTGGATTCCGGCTTATCAAGAAAGCCAATCATCCAGAGTGCCTACGGCAATAGTGTTGCACGGTTGGGGGGCAAATGCGGGGCTGATGCTGGACATTGCGCCGTGGATTCAGGCTCTACGATTTAACGGACTCTTTATTGATGCAAGATGTCATGGGCGCAGTTCTGACGCAGACTTCACGTCCATGCCCCGCTTTGCGGAGGATCTTGAATCGGCCAGAACATGGGCTATGGCGCGAGACGATGTCGATCCATTGAAAATCATCGCGATTGGCCACTCGGTGGGTGCTGGTGCCGCCCTGCTGAGTGCCAGCCGTACATCGTGGGCAGCTGTAATCAGCCTGAGCGCCTTCGCTCACCCAAAAGACATGATGCTGCGGTTCATGAATGAGCACCGTATCCCGAAACGATTGTTACAGCCATGGGTAATGCGCCAGGTACAGGCCATCATTGGTGCAAGATTCGACGAGATCGCCCCTGAAAATACAATCCGGAAAGTTCGATGCCCGGTCATGCTGATTCACGGCATTGATGATCAGGAAGTACCAGTGGCTGAAGCCAGACGTCTTATGGCAAAAGCACCGTATGGCAGCCTTAAACACTTAATTCCCAATACCGCTCATGATCTTCGTCCGGCCATGCCGCTGATCGCTCCGCACGTAATTCATTTTATGCAGAAGCTCTTCTGCGATAATTAACACATGTCCTGGATTATTCAACGCATCTGCCCCCGAGAGAACTCGGTATACCTATTGAAGGAAAGCTCGGGCGTGATTCGTCAGATCTCTGTACCCGGTGCAGAATCGGCAAGCATTGAAGATGGCAACCTGCTTATCCGCTGCACGACAGGCTTTAGCTGGTACGTGAATCCGGAAACCGGTGCCCGGCGGCGTTTAGCAACCCCGACCTGTTAATACATGCATCGGTTCTGGGTTTGTTTCGTCGGATGCGTGCTTGCGTTTCCAGGATGGGCTCAAACGTCATCGCTTTCTGATTGCCTCCTGGGTAATCACACCCAGTCAGTGGCTTGCACATCCCAGATTGTCAGGCTCGAATCCCAGTATGCCTTCGTCCCGCAATTGGCACGAGACGCGGATATTGATCCGTCGCTAATACTGGCCGTGATTGCTGTTGAATCAAGCTACACTCAATTGAAGCTAACAGACCGTGGCGGCATCGGCCCGATGCAGATCACACCTATCGCTGCCAAAGAGTTGGGAATCGACGACCTGACCTATCTATTGTCAGACACGGTCAATGTTCAGACGGGAACCCGTTACCTGCAGAAGATGATGAGGCGATTTGGTGACTGGCGTCTGGCGCTGGCGGCCTATAACGCGGGGCCAGGTGCTGTGACTAAGTACAAGGGGATCCCGCCCTACAGAGAAACCCAGGCGTATGTGCAACAGGTGATGTGGTGGTATCTAAAACTCAAATCTATATAGAAAACCTGTGTAGGACTGTCCGTTTACGGGCCAAAAACAGAACTTAAAGCTCTTTTCTGCGTGACAGCGATTCGGCCAAAACGGACTCTCGCCTGATGCGCTCAATCAGTCAGCAATTTTACGGTTACCTGCCATTCAGCTAGCCCCCTAAACAGCAGCTTTGTCATCCGGCGAACGCGTACTTCCGACCCAAATCTGATGTTGCCACTTGGTGAACCGGACGTTCACGCAAAGCTAACCGGCGCTAAGCGGCTTTATCGCGCATCGACCGAAGGGCCCGAGGTTGAGCGCCATGTTAGGTTTCATATGGGCGACAAGCTTCTACAAATGCCTTACCGGCAACAGTTGGATTCACCCGACTAAAACTTTCTCCTCCGCCCCATGTCATGCCAGGGCGCAAACATCCCAGACGAGCAAGATTACTGAGCGAAATGACAACATCTTCGCTTGGAAGAGGAAGTTCTTTCTCCTTCTCTTCCTTGATGCGGGCCAGCCGAGGTAGTTCCGCAGTAACTATGCCGTCGTGTTGGCTCTTTTCAAACGGCAGGGAATACAGCACATCAAGAACGTGTGCGTCCAATGGCGTTAGTTGTTCGAGAATTGCTACGTAAGAGCGTCGAACTTCGCTGCGGAAGTTGGCGTTTGCTGCGTTAACAAGTAAGGCTGCCCATCGGTCTTGACGATCATCATTCTCTTCCAAGCTAGCACCCTGCATGATAGGGATGAGGAGTTTCAAGGGAACTGGGCGCGTTGGGGCTGTCAGCCCAACAAGTCGGAGAAAATCTTGTGCTCTCTGCATTAGCCGGATTTGGCGCTCCCAGCGCATGTATCTCAGACGATCTTCAAAGATTCCTATTCCTTGTTCAAGAGGACCTGAGACAAATCTGGCAATAAACCCACCCGCCTCACGGGCTGCATCTATGGCCTTCCCGGTGGTCTTTGCTACCTCCTGAACAGCCTTGGCTTCTTCTTCCATAGAGAACCTTGTGAGTAGTGAAACCTGAAGTGGAATTAACCAATCGACCTAAAGGCGACATTCAGGATTATGAATTCTAATGTTCAACGTCAGCTTCAGCCAAGCAGTTGCGGCAGCGAGTGCGTCCGCCGATAGGCTTTGTTAGGCGAGTATCGCCTCATGCATCAATTTCCGCTTCGATTAATTGGGAAAGCCTGTCCCAGATAACCTCTTGCTCGGATTCATTCATGCCGTGCACTGGGTTGTCTGGTGAATTTAGAGCATGAAATCTAGACAGATTCGCATCGCGTGAGAATCTACAAGGCTTCAGAATCACTGGAACGATCTTTGTTCCATCAAGCTGTGCTTTTTCTAATATTGGAGGGAGTTCGTTGTCAACAATGAAATCTGACGCTAAAAAGTCTGCGCTAACAATTAGAACCGCTATTGCAGCTTGATGAAGGGCTGCATCTATTTCTTTCTTCCAGTCATTTCCTACTTTAATTTTGGTGTCATCCCAAACATCCACAACACCTAGTTTCTCTAATGGTTTCAAATGAACTCTGAGGCGCTCAAGATGTGCGGAGTCTTTATGCGAATAACTAACGAACACATTTCTGGACTTCTTTGTTGCCAGATGTTCGCTTTTGTCACTCGAGGCTTCTATTGGCAGAATTCTTCGTAGAAAAACCCTACCTCCAGTTCCAACTGTAGACTTCCACACGCCATCAAGATTTGAAGCGTCAAGGAACTTACCATTTACAGTTACGACTCCATGGCCGGATGCAGGGTCAAGCTTAATAGTTACGGTCTGACCGTTCACGTTGAGAGTCTGAAATTTAGGTTTATCAAAAAAACTCATGTCAGGATGAAGTTCCGCCTGGAGCATTTCCCCAGCGACGGTTCCCGAGACGGTGTAAACGGCAGCGCCGTGAACAGGATCGTTGATCCGCGCACTCCCGCTTACTTGAAGGCCAACTTGTGTAAATTCAACAAATACATTTGCATTATTTGTCCCTGCGATATGGCCGGACCACTCTCCAGATACATTCATCATTCTTAATCCTAATATTCGCGAAGAAGGGGATAGAGCAGCGAGTATCTATTCATATCGCATCGAATTCAAGCGAAATGACGGCTAACGACAAACTGGTTCAATGGCCGCTTCTGGCCGAACCTTGCCAGTGGATATTACTTCCAGTAAGCGGCCATTTGGCAATTTTGGCATTTTGCAACGGACTGTTCACTGGCCGTTGCGTACTATCGGCCAGGTGCGGACTGTGGCGACGGGCTGCTTTAAGCACTAAGCTTTGGCCCTGACGACGCCCGTTCTTGGCCCGACTACTTCGATGCCACGATAGGAGTCGTTAGGTCAACGTAGCCGGGGCGGCTTCGCATCGCGAAAAACTGCGTTCGAGCAACATCGTCAGTGAGCCTGAAATTTGCGATGTGGTGATCGCTGGGTGCCACAGCATCCGAGTACGTCACCATCCGCAGCTCAGATGTGTCAAATTCCACCGCGAGGCTGGAGAAGTCGTACCGGTAGCACTCTTGAAGTATTTTCATGTCCCGAGATGGGAACTTCTTCTTGAATACGGTGTTGTATTTCGGCTGGAAATATCGGATGAGCGCGGCTTCGACCAGTGAGATCTGGAGCTTCTTGCTGAAGTCGGCATCCAATGCCTTGCTGAAACGCTTCTCGTCTCGCTCGTCGCGGATCAAGTTCTTGTCCATCCCGTTCATCGCGGTAATGATCCGTGGTGGCAAGTATTCGACGGTCAGCACCAGGATCTCTTTCGAAGGCGATTCATAGGCTGTGGTGGCAAGAATTTTTTGCAGCGTGTCGTGCTTTCTTAGGCGATCAAACGCAGAGCTGTGCCCGCCTGCGTATGACTGACCAACGTACAGCACTTTCAACTTACGAAACGCGTGTTCGTAGGACAGTTGAGTTTGATAAACGCTTACCGCGTTCGCGGGCATCCAGCGAAGGATGTTTCCTTGGGAGTCATACGTCCTGATTTCGTTGTGAGGGTAGGGCGATAGCTCAAGCCGAATTGCGCCGTCC
>ERZ650303.192-NODE-192-length-17865-cov-5.133857_pt1 | contig 17865 bp, 18 predicted proteins | sample MGYA00376239_ERZ650303 | MGnify/ENA primary metagenome ERZ650303 (study PRJEB26733, sample SAMN07839262) | wastewater metagenome | biome: small river; feature: stream; material: water | place: USA: North Carolina | collected 2016-04-05 ... | reverse complement strand
ACGAGATAACGTGATGTGACTGGAGTTCAGACGTGTGCTCTTCCGATCTAGCGGCGCCTGCGTCCGAACCCTTAACGCCCAGAACAGCAGCAACCACCGAGTTATCACCACCGTGTACGTGAACACGTACGCCAGCAGGAAGCTTCAGATCGTTGATGTGCAGCGAGTGGCCCATTTCCAAGGTCTTCAGATCCACTTCGATGAACTCTGGCAGTGCCTTAGGCAGACAAGCAACTTCCAGTTCGGTCGTTACGTGGCTAACAATACCACCTTGCAGCTTAACGCCTGGGCAAACATCGCCGTTGATGAAGTGCAGTGGTACCTTGGTGTGGATTTCGGTGTTGGCATCAACGCGTTGGAAGTCAACGTGCAGAACCAGTGGCTTGTAGGCGTGCAGCTGAACGTCACGCAGAAGCACGTCTTGCTTCTGGCCATCAACAATCGCCGTTACAACGGACGAATGGAAGGCTTCTTTACGCAGACACTGATAGATATCATTGTGGTCAACGTCGAACGATTCAGCCGGTTTGCCTGCGCCATAAATGACACCAGGAACTCGGCCAGCACGACGCAGGCGGCGGCTCGCACTCGATCCCTGCACATCGCGCTTAGTAGCATTAAATTCAAAGCTCATGTCTTACTCCAATAAAGTGGACGATCCGCGACCAGATCATCCGGTAAAACCGGGGCCGAAGCCTCAGTCAATAAACAGCGAGGAAACTGAATCTTCCTTGCTGATGCGGCGGATGGTTTCCGCCAGCAACTCTGCAACCGACAATTGACGGATGCGTGAACACTGTTGTGCTGCATCGGTGAGCGGAATGGTATCCAGCACCACCAGTTCATCCAGCACAGATTCGTTAATACGTTCTACAGCGGCGCCCGATAAAACCGGGTGCGTACAGTAAGCAGTGACGCTGCGTGCGCCATTTTCCTTCAGCGCGGCAGCTGCTTTACACAGCGTGCCAGCGGTATCAACCAGGTCATCAACGATGATGCAGTCTTTACCGGTGACATCACCGATGATGTTCATCACTTCCGATACGTTTGCCTTCGGACGACGCTTGTCGATGATGGCCAGGTCACATTCCAGGCGCTTGGCCAGCGAACGGGCACGGACGACACCGCCATGGTCTGGCGACACAACGATCGGCTTTTCCAGGTGCTTCTGCTGTACATCAGCCAGCAGAATCGGCAGACCATAGACGTTATCTACCGGGATATCGAAGAAACCCTGAATCTGTTCCGCATGCAGGTCCATCGTCATCACACGATCAACACCGGCAGCAACCAGCATATTGGCGACCAGCTTGGCAGCGATCGGCACACGATTCGAACGGGGGCGACGATCCTGACGGGCATAACCGAAGTACGGTAGCGCAGCGGTAATACGGCCAGCCGATGCACGCTTCAGCGCATCAACAATGACCAGCAGCTCCATCAGATTGTCGTTAGACGGATGACAGGTCGACTGCACGACGAATACGTCGTTACCGCGAACGTGCTCCTGAATCTCGACACTCACTTCTCCATCGGAGAAGCGTCCAACATCAGCACGGCCGAGCGACAACCCAAGACGTTGGGCAACATCTGCTGCCAGTTTTGGGTTGGCATTCCCGGTAAAAACCATCAGGTTCTGGAAAGGCATGGCGTCCTCTGGTTCCCTTGGTCCGGCGCCCGTCGGAGGCGCGCTGCGGGCCTACAAACAAAATGGGCAGCTGCTTATTGGCAACTGCCCGCAATTCGGTGGCTGGGGAAGAAGGATTCGAACCTTCGCATGCCGGAATCAAAATCCGGTGCCTTAACCAGCTTGGCGACTCCCCAACACTCACCCCCATACGGGGTTGAGGGCGAAATTGTACCCGAAATTTCAAATTTGAACAGCCCCCTGCATGGCTTTTTGCACACCCTGCTCCCTAGGCGGGGATCAGCTCATACAAGGGATGCCGGTCTAGTCCTGGCGTCACCCAGCCCTGCCAGCACGCTGGCAAGCGTCCGCACACGGCCTGCGCGCTCTGCTCATCGTCAAAAACCGCAAACACACAGGCCCCAGAGCCCGTCATCCGCACCCGGCCGACCGTCTCGGGCTGTGCCAGCAGCCAGTTCAACGCCGCACCCACCTCGGGATAAAGCGCTACGGCGACCTGTTCCAGATCATTGGCGCCCAACCCACGGTCCAGCGCCCTTTCCCAGCCCATCGGATCAATGGCTGTCGTATCGCGCGGCAAATCCGGCGCGCTAAAAATGCCCGCCGTTGGCACCGCAACTCCTGGATGAATCACCAGATACCAGGCGGCGGGCAAACTTACCGGCGAAAGGGCTTCACCTACCCCTTCAGCAAAGGCCGATTGCCCAAAAACGAAAACCGGCACATCTGCGCCCAGCGGCAAGGCCAACGCCTGCAATTCAGCCTGACTCCCGCCTAAGCGCCACAGATAATTCAAGGCGATCAACACAGTTGCCGCATCTGAACTGCCCCCGCCCAAGCCGCCACCCATCGGCAAACGCTTGGTCAGATGAATTGTCACGCCATCGCAAATGCCAGTGGCCCGCCGCAACGCTTCGGCGGCGCGCACTGTCAGATCGGTTTCCGGCGCAACGCCGGGAATCGGGTTCGCCAGCACCACCTGATCATCGCTACGCGGCGTAAAGCGCAACGCATCTTCCAGCCCGACAAAACGGAACAGGGTCTGCAAGGTGTGATACCCGTCAGCGCGCCTTCCGGTGACATGCAAAAACAGATTCAGCTTGGCTGGCGCCGGATAACTGGATGACCAATTCCAACGCATCGCCATTTGCGGATCTGGCAGCACAGCGGGTGTTTTAAAACTCATAGGATTTACGGTGCCGGTCGATCCGCAGGATCACTCACGCCATCCCACTCAGTCAGCGCTACACGCAACCACAGGCCGTCCGGCCCCGCCCCTTCAATTGCCAGCGGCCACTGACCCGGCGCCGGTGCACCATAACGGTATTCGAAAACCCACCCGCGCATGGCAGCAACCAGCACGCGACCTTCGTCATCACACGATTTAACCGAAGCCTTCGCCCAGCGCCCACGCAACCAGGAGTCAGCGGCCACATCTGGCAAACGAATGCCCGCCAGCGACTCTCCCAGGACATACAAATTCGCAGCCTCGCCACGCTTGCCGGTGGCATCTTGCCAGCGCACACCCGTTGGTGTGACTTCAATTTTAGCCATCGTATTGCCGATTGGCCCGATTAACCACAAGGTGTCGTTATTGCCCTGATGCTGCCAGGCAAAGCGCCCGGCCACCGGGTCGGGCGATTCAGCCATATTGGCATTCGCTACTTTCTGCCCTGCCACAAAACGGCCACCCAACTGCCAGTCGCGTGCATTATCAGTCAGCACTTGCGCAGCGCCGCCCGACTCCGGGCCCGGCACATGAGCACACGCCGCAACCAACAACCACACGCCTAAGAGCAGCCAACGCAACATGGTCTGCTCACATCGCCTGGCTAGGCGCCACTGCCGGCGCCCGATCCAGACCCAATGATTTGCCCTTGTTGCGAAGCGCTGTGTTGTCGGGGAATTGCTGCATACCTACGCGCCACACTTTGGCAGCCTCTTCATCGCGACCCATGGCCTTGAGCACAACTACCTGATGCTCAATGATCTCTGGATCAAGACGCAGCGCAGCAGCGCGATTCAAAAACTCTAACGCCACGGCGTAATTTTTTTCGCGGTAATTCAGCCAGCCCACACTGTCGAGAATGAACGGGTCATTCGGTGAGAGCGACAGGGCTTTATCCAACAGCACGCGAGATTCTTTAAGATGAATATTGCGATCTGCGTACGTAAAACCCAGAGCGTTATAAGCCTGCGCATATTTGGGATCACGCTTGATCACATCACGCATACTCTGCTCGAACAGGGCCATGCGGCCCGAGCGCTCCGCCAACATGCCGCGCTCGTAGCGCAGCAGAATGCTATTCGGGTCTTTCTTCAGCGCGGCATCCACGAGGCGAAACGCGCCCGCCACATCGCCGCTGTCGCGCACCAGCGTGGCTTCACCGATGACCAATTCGGCACGCGTTGCGGCATCTTTCGCCGGGGTTGTCTGCAACAAAGCTCGAGCCGCGTTCAGATCACCCTGGCGAGCTAACAGGTTCGCGGCACGCATGCGGGCTGTTACAAAATAATCACCCGGCTGCACCTTCAGATAGTGCATCACGGCATCCGAATAAGCCGATGCTGTGCGTTGCCCATCGCCGCGGCTCTTATCCATATCGGCCTGGCTTTCATAGGCCAGACCCAGGTTGTATTCAATTAAGGATGTATCCACCGAATCCATCGTTAACAGGCGTTGCAGCGCCTGAATGGCTAGCTGTGAATCTTGGGCCTGAATGGCAATCGCAGCGGCGGCAAATAGCGGCTCGGGACTGATATCTGCCTGCGCAACCAGAACTTGCAACTGGGCGCGCGCTTCCACGAGCTTGTCGGCTGACAGCAATTGTTGCGCGTATACCGCACGAATCGACGCGGCTTTCGGGTAATCCGATAGATAAGTCGCCAACACCTCCAACCCGGCCGCCGGTGAACGTTTGGACAGAATCTGCGCATCCAGCAACACACCTGCCTCGGAGTCGGGCTTTAACCGACGCGCCTTCTGAACAGCATCCAATGCAGCCGCATCGTCGCCCGCGCGCAGCGCCGCCTGAGCGCGCGCCAGTTGCGCATCCGGCGAAGACGCATAAGGTGCTGTTACGGCATCGATCAATTTACGGGCGCGTTGCGGATCCGCCTGAGGCGGGAATCGTTGCCCCAACAGCAGCAATTCCTGTGCGCGCCGGTCTGCGGGTAGCAACGCGAAATAACGCAACAACACGGGCTGTGCATCGGCATAGCGCCCCAGCAGAATCTGGGTTGAAGCCAGCACGCTGAGCGCATCGGTTGAATTCGGTTCTTTCTCGACCCAGAGACGTGCCGCTTCCAGCATCAACTCGGGCTGGCGATTTAAAGTCGCAATCTCGAACGTGCGGCGAAAGATTTCCGGATCGTTATATTTAAGCGCCAGGTCGGCATAAGCCGCCAAGGCCACCTGCGGCTTATCCCGTTTTAGGGCAATCTCAGCCAGCACCACTTCAAAAACCACTTGTGGCGGCGTATCGGCTGCAGCGACCGCAGCCGGTGCGTCTGGCACTTCGGCGCAAACGATGCCGGCAGCCAGGAGCGCGGCTAAGGCGCCACCAATTTTGACAGGCGCACCGCTTCGGCACACGGCTTCAATACGAGAAAATAAAAAACTTGGTCTGAACGGCATGGTGGCGTTATCTTATCCCGTCTTAAGTGCTTTTCACTGAAATATCACTACAGGATTCCCCGGATGCCTGAATTACCCGAGGTTGAAGTTAGCCGACTTGGCCTTGAACCCGAGCTCACCGGCCGTTTGATTACCGGCGCCGTCACACGCACGCCTAAGCTGCGCTACCCGCTACCGGACAACCTGAACAAACGTCTGCAAGGCGCCCGACTCAAAGAGATCCGCCGACGCGGCAAGTATCTACTGTTTGATATCGATCAACTGCCTAAAGACAAAACTGCCACCCTCATTCTGCATCTGGGCATGTCCGGGAGTTTGCGTATCGTTACCCCCGATACACCACCGCAGCTTCATGACCATGTAGACATCGCTTTCGGAGAGAAGATCCTCAGGCTGCGCGACCCCAGGCGATTCGGCGCACTGCTCTGGCACGACGATGCAACACCCCTGATGGCCCATCCTTTAATGGCGGTATTGGGTGTGGAACCACTGGAAGACGAATTCAATGGTGCCTGGCTACACGAACATCTACACAAGCGTAGCGGCCCGATCAAACCGGTGTTGATGGATAGCCACCTGGTCGTAGGCATTGGCAATATCTATGCTGCAGAAAGTCTGTTTTTATCCGGCATCTCACCGCTCCGGGCTGCGAAACGCATCAGTGCCACACGCTGTGATTTATTAGCCGATGCGGTCAAACAGACTTTATCGGCTGCTGTGGCCGCTGGCGGCTCCAGCGTCAGAGACTATGTGCACTCGGATGGTGGCGCCGGTTGCTTTCAGTTGCAATGCGCGGTGTACGAACGAGAGGGGCAACCTTGTGTGGGCTGCGGCAAGCCAGTGAGAAAAATTCGCCAAGCCGGGCGATCAACCTTTTACTGCCCGCACTGTCAGAAATGATTGCACTATGAGTCTGCGGTGTTCGGCATGGACTCGCAGCTCAGATGCCGCTACGCGCCAATTCGCTGCTCACGCACACCGAACACCACAAATAAACCGATTGAGGTCAGGCAGGTTGGCCGATGCGCTTGCGGAGTGAATCGGCGCGCAGCGGCGTCTGAACGAGGCAGGCGTCTCGGCGAGCCTGCCTATTCTCATTACTTACCAGTCAGCTTTTCGTATTTAGCCCACAACTGTTCCTGGTTTTCTTCATGCGTCGGATCCTTCGGAATGCAATCCACCGGGCACACTTGCTGACACTGGGGCTCATCATAGTGGCCGACACATTCGGTGCATTTATTCGGATCGATCACATAGATTTCCGGACCCTGCGAGATTGCCTCGTTCGGGCATTCAGGTTCACAGACATCACAGTTGATGCACTCATCGGTAATCATGAGCGACATAGCAGACTCCTGGACAACGTTTCAAATGAAATCAAGGGCGTGATTGTCGCTGATCGCAAGCTTTTTAGCCAGCCCACTGTATTTACGCGACGCTCTTGCCCCAACCGCGCGCCACAAAACACTGGTTAATGTGTGGTGGCACAAAAGAACTGACATCACCGCCCAAACGGGCAATTTCCCGCACCATTGTGGCCGATACGAACATATGGCGCTCGCCCGGTGTGAGAAAAACGGTTTCCACTTCGGGAAACAAACTGCGATTCATGCCGGCCATCTGGAACTCGTACTCGAAGTCGGACACGGCGCGCAGGCCGCGTATCAGCACCTTGGCCTTTTGGGCATGGACGAAATCCATCAGCAACCCATCAAAGCCGATGACGCGCACGTTACTCAAGGATGCCAACGCTGTTTTGGCCATATCAATCCGCTCCTGCAGACTGAACACGGGCGACTTGGCACGGCTTTCGGCAATGGCGAGCACCACCTCGTCGAACAGGCCAGCTGCACGGCGTACCAGGTCTTCGTGACCGCAGGTTAAGGGATCAAAGGTGCCCGGGTAAATGGCAATTTCTCGTTTCAGCATGTCAGGCAGATCCGGATGAAAATTCGTAAGCATACAAATGATAATGCACTTGCCCCGCATGGCCCTGACGAATACAGGTCAGGCCCGGCGCGAGGTTCTCCGGCAAAGGCTGCTCCGACTCGATATAGAGCCGGGCATCCGATGCCAGATGCGGCAATAACGGCATAATGATCTGATCCAGCCATCCCTGTCCATAGGGCGGGTCGAGAAACACCAGATCCAGTTTTTGAGCCACAGGTTTTGCCAGATAGCTCAGCGCATCGGTACAGACAACCTGCAGCGCCGGTTCTTTCAGGAGGGCGGCCGACGATTGGAGGGTTTGAGCCACTGCCGACGCCCGTTCCACCAGCACCACCGAGGCCGCGCCGCGCGAGGCCGCCTCAAAACCCAGCGCCCCCGATCCGGCAAACAGGTCAAGACAATGCCAGCCGCTCAGATTCTGTCCCAGCCAGTTAAACAGAGTCTCACGCACCCGGTCCGGCGTCGGCCGCAATCCCGGCGCATCGGCTACGGGCAACTTGCGTCCACGATGCCGACCGCCGATGATGCGCACCTGATTCGGGCGCGATGCTGCAGGACGGCTCACGCTCAATCCGCCGCCGTCCGCACCGTGACCAGATTGGCCGGAGCAACATGCTTCTGGAAAGCCGCACGCACGGCTTCCGGAGTCAGCGCCCGCACCCGCTCGGGATATTTTTCCAGCCAATCGGCAGGTAGCCCGTAAAAAGCCATAACCCCCAGATTGGCCGCCAGCTTGCTATTGGAGTCGATGCGCAGCGCAAAGCCCCCGGCAATATTATCTTGCGCAGCCTTTAACTGAGCGGCCGTTGGTCCATGCTTGATGAAGTTATCCAGCACACTATTGACCACCTTGAGCGCATCATCGGCTTGCGCCCGTTTGGTTTCCAGCCCAATCGTAAAGGGGCCCGCCGCCAGTTGCGGCTGGAAGTAACTATAGACACTGTAGGCATAACCACGATCTTCCCGCACCGCCTTGGTCAGCAGCGATACAAAGCCACCGCCACCCAGAGTGTAGTTGCCAACCTGCAGGGCGATCTGCTCCGGATCATCGCGTGCTACAGAGGGCATGCCCACCAACAAGTGTGCTTGCGATGCCGGATGGTCCACCCTTACCACGGAAGCCTGGGTCGCTACCGGTGCAGGCAGCGTGCGCGTTACGCTAGCCTGATCAGCCGGCAACGCAGCGATTAAATTCTGCACCAGCGCTTCGGCTTCGGTTCGGGTCAGGTCACCCACCAGTGCCACACTGGCGCGGGCTGCACTGTAGTGCGCTTGCCAGAATGCAACCAGATCGCTGCGCGAAATTTTTCCCAGCGACGCCGGTGTTACCAGACGGCCATAGGGATGATCCGGGTAAATCGCAGCCATATAGGCCCGTTGGGTGAGCGTTTGCGGCTTGGTCAACGATTCCTTCAGTGCGGCAATGCTGCGCGCCTGATCGCGTTTGAAAACAGCCGCATCAAACTGTGGCCGGGCCAGCACATCGGCCAGCAGCGACAAGGCCATCGACTGACGCGGTGCATCGGACAAGGTTCGCAGGCTGATGGTGGCGCTATCTAGCCCGGCCCCATTGCTCAACTGGGCCCCAATATCGGCTAGTGTTTCAGCCACTTCTTTTTCATTACGCTGCCCCGCCCCCTGATCCAGCAAGCTAGCGGTGAGCGAAGCCAGCCCCGGTTTATCCACGGGATCAAAAGCCGACCCTGCTAGAAACGCTACCTGTACATCAACGATAGGCAAGGCATGCGTTTCAATAAAATAAACGCGCGTCCCTTCGGGGGTGGTCCAGGTTTGCACCGGCGCAGCAAAAGCCAAACCCGTGCCCAGCAATAGTGCGACAAAAGCGCTCAGGCACTTCAGTAAGTTAAGGTTCATCATGTGCTTTCTCATTCAATCAATGACGGCCTTGTGCCTGGACGGCTTCGGCGCGTTTGGCCCGGGCCGCCAGCTCGGCCTCATCCAGTGGCTGCGGTACCAGACGCGCCACGGTCAGCTGGTCATCCTTGAAATAGGTTTGCGCCACACGCTGCACGTCGGCCGCAGATACCAGGCTGAGTTTTTCCAGCATCAAGGGGCTTGCCTGCCAGCCATAACCCAGCGTTTCGAGTACGCCAATCTCCATGGCTTGCCCCATCACCGAGTCCTTTTTGTAAACTTCGGCCGCCCGCAACTGGCTGCGCGCCCGCGTTAACTCGGCTTCTGTGACGCCTTTGTTCGCAACTTCTGCCAGAGCCGCCCGAATCGCTTGCTCTAGTTCGTTCACGCTATGGCCGGGGCGTGGAGATGCCTGCAAAAAGAACATGCCCGGGCCACGATTCGAGCCGTCGTAATTGGCATCGATCGACACCGCAATCTGCTGCTCCCGCACTAGTGCCGTCGGCAGACGGGCGGCTTCATGTCCATCCAGGATCTGCGCCAGCATTTCCAGTGCGTAGGGGTCCACATCTTTCTGCGGATCGGCCAGTCGCGGTGCTTTCCAGCCCATGACCAGCAAAGGCAGATCCGCCGGTGCCTTGACCTCTAGCTGGCGCTGTCCGGTCTGCACCGGTTCTTCAAAGTTTTTACGCTCACCCAGTGCCCGCTGCGGAATCGCCCCATAGGTCTGCCGTGCCCAGTGAAACACCTGTTGGTGCTGCACATCGCCCACGACCACCAGAATGGCATTGTTAGGCACATACCAGCGGTTGTACCAGTCACGCACATCTTTAACTGTCATCTGCTCCAGGTCACTCATCCAGCCAATAATCGGACGACGATACGGGTGCGCCTGCCAGGCGACGGCATTCATGGCTTCGTGCACTCGCGCCGACGACTGATCGTCGGTGCGCATCCGGCGCTCTTCCATAATCACCTGGATTTCCTTGTCGTACCCGGCAGGATCCAGCGTCAGATGCCGCATACGATCCGCTTCCAGCGCCATCACGGTTTTGAGCTGGTTGGCCGGCACCTGCTGGAAATAAGCGGTGTAATCCGTGCTGGTAAAGGCGTTATCACGACCGCCAATGGATGCCACACGCCGATTGAATTCGCCCGCCCCGACACTGGGCGTCCCTTTAAACATCATGTGCTCGGTCACGTGGGCAACGCCGGTCACGCCATCGCGCTCGTCAATACTCCCCACTTTGTACCAGACCATCTGCACGGCCGTCGGTGCCCGATGATCTTCTCGGACCACCACGCGCATCCCGTTGGCTAAACGCGTCTCGAAGGTGTTCTCGGGGGTGTTCGCCGCAAACGCATTGAGCGAAATCAACGGCAAACAAAACAGGGATAAAGCTAACCGAATACGCATAGGAGAGGAGCTCTGGGCTAGAATCAGAAGATTGCTAAGGATACATCTGCCCCATGACTGACGCCACCGATACCTCTCCTCGCCGCTCCTGGCGTGACCGACTCTTCGCCGGTCTCAACAAAACGCGCCAGCAGATTGGCGGCTCCGTGCGTAGTCTATTCTCCAGCGGCCAGGTCGATGAGGCCATGCTGGAAGAGCTCGAGACGCTGCTGCTCTCGGCCGATGTCGGTGTGGAAGCCACCATCAAGCTGCTCGAAGACCTACGTCAGAAGGCGGTTCGACAAGGTTTGCAATCGCCTGAAGCGATTCAGGGCGCACTGATCGACAGCCTGACGGCTTTACTGCAACCGCTAGAAGCGCCGCTTAAGATTGTGCCCCCGGCGGATTCGCCCTTTGTCATCATGGTGGCTGGCATCAATGGCGCGGGTAAAACCACCACGCTGGGCAAGCTGGCGCACCACTTTCAGGCTGAAGGTCACTCGGTGTTGCTGGCTGCCGGCGATACCTTCCGGGCGGCAGCACGCGAACAGTTACAAGCCTGGGGTGAGCGCAACAACGTCACCGTGATTTCCCAGCAAGGCGGCGATCCGTCTGCTGTTATTTTTGATGCGGTACATGCAGCCAAAGCCCGCGGCATTCATATCGTCATGGCAGATACGGCGGGCCGCCTGCCTACCCAGATGCACCTGATGGACGAGATTGCCAAAATCCGCCGGGTCATTACCAAGGCGGAAACCACTGCGCCACACGAAGTGCTGCTGGTGCTCGATGGCACCATTGGCCAGAATGCCATCAGCCAGGTGAAGGCCTTCGACAAGGCGATCGGCGTGACCGGCCTCGTCATTACCAAGCTCGACGGCTCAGCCAAAGGCGGCGTCCTCGCGGCCATTGCCTGCCAGTGCCCGAAGCCCGTACGCTATATCGGCGTTGGCGAGCAAGTAGAAGATCTGCAGCCCTTTAGCGCCCGCGCCTTTGCCGAAGCGCTGCTGGGCTGAGCATGCCGCAATTTCTCCGGGCTGAGTGGCCGTTTTTTCTGTGCCTGGCCACCGCGGCCGGCATTATGTCGATGACCGCCCCCATCGGCACTTGGCCTTACCCCGGCTGGATCGCTGCCGGGCTGTTTCTCATCACCCTATCCGCCATCTTCCGGGTCACCCACCACGCCGATGAGCTGGCAGAAATGCTGGGCGAGCCCTATGGCACGCTGATTCTGACCATGTCGGCCACCATCATCGAGGTGGCCATCATGATTACGGTGCTCGGCCACAACGAGAATAACCCGACCTTTGTGCGGGACACCATTGCCGCCACCGTCATGATTACTGTCGGGCTGATGCTGGGTCTGGCCATGTTCATCGGTGCCTTTGTGCACCGGCAACAGACCGTGAACACGGAGGGCGCCCTCACCTATCTGGGTCTGATCGTGCCGCTGGCCATTCTAGCCCTAGTGCTGCCTAACTTTACCGATACCACTCTGGGCCCCACGCTGGCACTGGCCCAGGAGGTTTTTATCGCGATCGTTTCCATTGTGCTCTACGCGATCTTTCTGTTTATCCAGACGCGACGCCACCGCCAGCTGTTCAAGGATCAGGCGGCACCGGAACCGCTGACCTTTGACCCCGAGGCACCTGCACGCCAACACAAACGTTCTCATACACGGGCAGACCTCTGGTCCAGCGTGCTCTGGCTCATCGGCAATCTGTTTCTGGTGGTCTTTCTGGCCGAACAGCTGGCCGTGCTGATCGACGATCAGCTAGAAGCCAAACACCTGCCCGAAGCGCTTGGCGGTCTGTGCGTCGCCCTGCTGATTCTGGCACCCGAAGTACTCGCCTCGGCCAACGCAGCGATTCACAATCGGCTGCAACGATCCGTGAATATTGCCCTCGGTAGCGGGCTCGCCACCTTGTCATTGAGCGTGCCGGCCATTCTGCTGGCCGCTAACCTCATGGGCCACACGCTGACGCTGGGCTTACCAAATAATGAAATGGTGATGATGCTGGCAACGCTCTGGGTCGCTAATATCGCCCTCGCTACAGAACGCACCAACCTAATGCAAGGCGCTGTTTTATTGGTGCTTTTTCTAACATTTGGCTTTTTGATCGTGGTCCCATAGACCGGCCGCACCGCCATCTAAATTTTTTCTGAATTTCCGGGAACTTTTATTAGTTTTAGCACTCTATTGCTTTGAGTGCCAAAACAACGATAATAATAAAAGGAAATTTATGACCACGACGGCTATGACCCTTAGTCACACCAGCAACCCGAAAACGAACGCCATGACCGCGATGCCCTCGCCGGTTGGCAATCTGGACGCCTATATTCGCGCTGTCCAGCAATATCCCATGCTCACCGAACAGGAAGAGCAGAGTTTGGCGCGCCGTTTGCGCGACGAAGACGACCTCGACGCAGCCCGCCAGCTGATCGTTTCCCACTTACGTCTGGTAGTTTCAACCGCCCGTCAGTATCTGGGGTACGGTTTGCCGCATGCCGACCTGATTCAGGAAGGCAATATCGGCTTGATGAAAGCCGTAAAACGCTTTGACCCGGATCGCGGCGTGCGGCTCGTGTCGTTTGCCATGCACTGGATCAAGGCCGAGATTCACGAATATGTGATCAAAAACTGGCGCCTAGTCAAAGTGGCCACGACCAAAGCACAGCGCAAATTGTTCTTCAATCTGCGCAGCATGAAGGGCAACAGCCATCTGGATCAGGCCACCACCGAGGCCATTGCCGCCAAGCTCAACGTCTCCGAAGCCGATGTGCGTGAAATGAACATGCGCCTGACCGGGCATGACATTGCACTGGATCCGGGCCCGGACGTCGCCGACGATGATCACTTTGCTCCCATCGACTATCTGGCCGATGCCACAATGGAGCCGACTGCAGTACTGGAAAACCGCGATCGCGATCATCTGCAAAGCACCGGCCTGCAAAATGCCCTGGCGCAACTGGATGCGCGCAGTCGTCACATTGTTCAGGCCCGTTGGCTGGGCGATGACGGCGGTGCGACGCTCCAGGAGCTGGCTGATGAGTATGGCATTTCGGCAGAACGTGTGCGACAGGTCGAAGCCAAGGCGCTGAAGGCTCTGCGAACGCATCTGGTCCCGGCTTAAGCGCGGGGGTTTGCTGCCGAAACCGGCAAGAAACCCGTATAATTCAAAGCAATACAGAGCGCCCGCCCTAGCGGGCGCTTCCCTATGTTTAGTCGCAATCAAGTTTTCAGGAATTATGTATGGCCGGTCATTCAAAGTGGGCGAATATCCAGCACCGTAAAGGTCGCCAGGATGAGAAACGCGGGCGCGTCTTTTCGCGTCTGGCCAAGGAAATTACCGTGGCCGCCAAAATGGGCGGCGGCGACATGAGTTTTAACCCGCGCTTGCGCCTGGCGATTGATCGCGCCAAGGGCGTTAACATGCCTGCGGACAACATTGATCGTGCCGTCAAAAAAGGGACGGGCGAACTGGAAGGCGTTGAATACGTCGAGCTGCGTTATGAAGGCTACGGCACCAACGGTGCTGCCGTCATTGTCGATTGCCTCACCGATAACAAAACACGCACCGTGGCCGATGTGCGCCATGCGTTCTCCAAGCACGGTGGCAATCTGGGTACCGATGGCTGCGTGGCATTTCAGTTTCAGCACTGCGGCCAGTTTCTCTTTGCGCCGGGCACGGATGAAACCAAACTGATGGACATCGCCATTGAGGCCGGTGCCGAGGACGTACAAACACACGAAGACGGCGCACTGGAAGTGCTTTGTGCCCCGCCAGATTTTGGTGCCGTACAGGATGCGCTGACTGCCGCCGGTTTTAAACCGGAAATGGCCGAAGTCACCATGCGCCCACTGAACGAAACCGAGCTACTCGGTGACGACGCGGCCAAGATGCAAAAACTGCTGGATGCCATCGAATCGCTGGACGACGTCCAGGCGGTTTACACCAGCGCTGTTTTTGACGAGGCCTGATGCCTTGGCAACGGTCACTCGCATTCTCGGCATTGATCCGGGCCTGCGCATGACCGGCTTTGGCGTCATCGACGTCCAGGGTCAGAAGCTGCGCTACGTTGCCAGTGGCTGCATCAAGTCCGATAGCACGCAGGGCCTGCCCCTGCGCTTGCACACGCTCTTCGCCGGCATTACTGAAATTATCGGGACTTACCAGCCCAACGTCAGCGCTGTCGAACAGGTCTTCTCAAACGTGAACCCGCAATCCACGCTGCTGCTGGGCCAGGCTCGGGGCGCTGCCATAACGGCACTGGTTGCCCAGAAACTGCCCGTCAGCGAGTACACCGCGCTCCAGGTCAAACAATCGGTGGTTGGTCATGGCAAAGCGGCCAAGCAGCAGGTGGCGCATATGGTGATGCGCCTACTCACCCTGCCCGGCGAACCCGGCAGCGATGCCGCCGATGCACTAGCCTGTGCCATTTGTCACGCGCATGCCTCGCAAGGGCTCGGCCAGTTAGCCGCCCCCGGTCGTCGTCAACGCGGCGGTCGTTTGCTGGCGCTGGCAGACAGCGAAGTGATTAACCGGGCGACCATTCGTGCGACCCCGCTACGGAGAACTGCCCCATGATCGGACGTTTAAGCGGCCGCCTGATCGCTAAACAACCGCCCGCCATCATGATTGATGTGCAAGGCGTCGGCTACGAAGTCGATGTGTCGATGAACACATTTTGCGAACTACCGGCACTCGATGCCCCAGTCACCCTGCACATCCACATGGCCGTGCGTGAAGACGGTCACTTCCTGTATGGCTTTCTCAGCGAGAGTGAGCGCACAGCATTTCGCCAGCTGATCAAGATCTCCGGGGTCGGTGCACGCATGGCACTGGCCGTCCTCTCGGGTCTTAATGTGGATGACCTGGCTGCAGCCATTACGCGCCAGGATGTCGCCTGCTTTACCCGAATCCCCGGTATCGGCAAAAAGACGGCCGAACGTTTGCTGCTGGAGCTCAAAGGCAAACTCGATCTGGTGGCAGGCAATGCCGCCATCATCGCGGCCGGTAACAGCATTGCGGCCGACCCGCTACAAGACACGATCGATGCACTCATCGCTCTCGGCTACAATGCCCGCGAGGCGCAGGCAGCAACCAAAGCGCTACCGGCTGGCGTGAGCACCACAGACGCCATTCGCCTTGCCCTGAAACAGCTCTCCGGGTTGAAGTAACCAGGCCGACCAAGGACCACGCTATGTATTCACCCGGATTACAGATCTCCCGCATAACGATTATCGCGCTACTGATGATTGGCGTGCTCTGGGTGCTGCGCCCATTTCTGTCACCCTTACTCACCGCGCTGATCATTGTTGTGGCCACCTGGAAACCATACAGCTGGCTGGTGCATCGACTGGGTGATCGCAAGGGGCTTGCCGCAGCGCTCATGACCTTGCTGCTGACGGTGTGCATATTGATCCCCACCTTCTTTCTTGGCGGCCAGGTCACCAAGGTCGCGGCGATCCTGATCGAATCGATCAAAGTCCGCTTTCAGGATGGGCTTGGCGAACCACCTCTCTGGCTGGCGTCGCTGCCGATCGTGGGTGATCACGTGCAGACCTATTGGGAGCACATCCTTAACGATGCTGGCGCAGGAACCGATTTGCTGCAACGTATTTACGATCCGGCTAAACGTTTGATTACAAGCATCGCTTCCGGCGTGGCCAATGGCGTTCTGCAAATTCTGCTGGCCATCTTTATTGCGTTCTTTGCCTACCGCGACGGCGAACAATGGGGCCTCTGGTTACGCAATGCGGCACGTCGCCTGAGTGGCGATATCGGCCTGCACATGGTCAACGTTGCGGGCAACACCATTATCGGCGTGATGGTCGGCATCCTCGGCACGGCAGCGGCACAAGGTCTCGTTGCCTATATCGGCTTCAAGATTGCCGGCGTACCCAATGCCGGGCTCCTGGGCGCGGCCACATTTCTGACCTCCATGCTACCGGCGGGTCCCGTGCTCATCTGGCTGGGTGCTGCCTACTGGCTTTATGACCAGAGCCTGACCGGCTGGGCGATCTTTATGGTGGTCTGGGGTGCTGCTGGCATCAGCAGCGTCGATAACGTCGTGCGCCCCATGCTCATTGCCCATACTGCCAGCCTGCCTTTCTTGCTGATTGCCTTGGGCACCTTTGGCGGCATTATCGGTTTTGGCTTTGTTGGTATCTTTATCGGTCCGACCCTGCTGGCCCTGGCGGTGGCCATCACGCATCAGTGGCTGAATCATCGCAACCCCATTTCCCAGGCAGACCGTCTGTGATCGAAACCGAAGACTTTGCCGCTGGCGCAGACCGGCTGATTACCGCCAACAGCGCCTCTCATCAGGAAGAAGCACTGGAGCGAGCATTGCGCCCGAAACGGCTGGCTGACTATACCGGTCAGCACAAAGTGCGCGATCAGCTCGGACTGTTTATCGAAGCGGCGCGTAAGCGCGGCGACGCGCTGGACCACGTGCTGCTCTTTGGCCCACCCGGCTTGGGTAAAACCACGCTGGCGCACATTGTGGCGCACGAATTGGGCGTTAATCTGCGCCAGACCAGCGGCCCGGTGCTCGAACGCCCGGGCGACCTGGCCGCACTACTCACCAACCTGGAACCGCACGATGTGCTGTTCATCGACGAGATTCATCGTCTGTCGCCCGTCGTTGAAGAAATTCTCTACCCGGCGCTCGAGGACTACCAGATCGACATCATGATCGGCGAAGGCCCGGCGGCTCGTTCGGTCAAACTGGATCTGCCACCGTTTACCCTGGTCGGCGCCACAACACGGGCCGGCATGCTGACCAACCCGCTACGCGACCGCTTCGGCATTGTTGCGCGTCTGGAGTTTTACGCACCTGAAGACCTGCAGCAAATTGTATTGCGCTCAGCCCGATTGCTAGAACTGGAACTGGCTGCGGATGGCGCGCTGGAAATTGCCAAGCGCTCGCGCGGCACCCCGCGTATCGCCAACCGGCTCTTGCGCCGCGTCCGCGACTATGCCGAGGTCCGCGCCGACGGCGTGATCACACGCGACGTCGCCAAGGCTGCGTTGGCCGTCTACGACGTCGACGAACTCGGCTTGGACCGCCTCGACCGCGCGGTGCTGACCGCGCTGACGAAGAGCTTCGGCGGTGGACCGGTCGGCGTCTCGACTCTGGCCGTCGCGGTCGGGGAGGAACCCACCACGGTCGAAGAGGTGTGTGAACCCTTCCTGGTGCGCGCGGGGATGATCGCGCGGACACCACGCGGCCGCGTGGCAACGCCCCAGGCGTGGACACACCTGGGACTTCAACCGCCGATCAACGGACTTGGGCAGGTCGGCCTGTTTGAATAGCCCCATGCTCACTGCCGGGTTGATCGTCGCGGGCCTC